>Ga0181598_1001045_pt1 | contig 27264 bp, 19 predicted proteins | sample 041ome_4_FD_153295 | JGI IMG/M metagenome (GOLD analysis project Ga0181598, IMG submission 153295) | Coastal salt marsh microbial communities from the Groves Creek Marsh, Skidaway Island, Georgia - 041404US metaG (spades assembly) | ecosystem: Environmental > Aquatic > Marine > Intertidal zone >... | reverse complement strand
TCCGCGTCGTCATCCTCCTCCGCGTCGTCGTCTTCTTCGTCCTCTTCCTCCACCTCTCTGCGCAATCTCGCCTCTTCGGTCCGCTTTTTCTTCGCCTCGTTTCTCGAAATCTTCTGGTGCCGCCGCCGGCTGGCGAGCTCCTTCGAGAGGTGATTCTTCTGGAAGTTTTTCGTCCTTTTGCTCGGTTTACTCATGCTGGCTTTCGGTGATTGATTAAAACGCGCGCTCCTTTACGCGAAGGCGGCGGCGTCGTGCGTTTTGCCACGTGAGCGAAAGCGCGACGACGTTCTTCTCTGCGCGGCCGGCGGTCGCTTCTTTTTGTGCGTAATTTTCACCTCGTTTTCCCCAACAAAAACTCCAAAAGTTAACACTTTTCCCCAACACTTAGACTCGCGCGGGGGGGCTCTCTCTCTCGTCGTCGTTTACCACCACCACCAACGGAGAAGAAGAAGAAGCCAAAACGAGGAGAGGAAAATGACGACGACGACGACGGGTTCCGCGGGGTGGTCTTCTCGTCGTCGTCTTCTTCGTCTTCTTCTTCTTCTCTTCGTTTCTTCTTTTCCAAAGTCGAAGAAGTCGTCCTTCTTCGTCGAAGGTGCGACGACGAGAGGAACATCATCGACGACGACGACGAGAGCGCGCGATCACGATCGACTCCCGGGCTGGCACGGAGAGATTCACAGCGTGAACGACGCGCTCGCGGAAGCGAGGAAGAAGAGACGAGAGAGGGCGCGTTTAGATGCGATGCGCCTTCGCGTTTTGTCTTTACCTTCTTCTTCTTCTTCTTCTTTGAAGTGCGAGGCGGAGGCGACGATCGAGACGGCGCTTCGCGCGAACTCGTTCGACGAAAACGACTTTAACGATGATGACGATGATATTGACGACGATGACGACGACGACGGCTCGAACGCGAAAAGGAGTAAGCTGTGGTGTCCGGGCGAACCGGTCTCTCTGTACGACCCGGAGAACAGCTCGAAAGGAAACTATAAACACATGGCGATGGTGGAAACGATACCGTGGAAAGGACCGGCGCTCGGGAACGTGCTGCTGGCGTGGCAAACGAGCGAGAAGATCGAGGGGACGAAGCAACGGATCGTGATGGCGGAAGCGGACGGGAAGGAAGAGCGGTTGAAGTTTAAAGCGCTGACGGGGAACGAGCAGAGGAAAATTTTCGCGGACGTGGGGAGTTACGTGGTGCCGACGGACGCCGGGGAGAACGGGGCCGTGTGGGGACCTAGCTTGTTCGCGAATCCAAGGAAAAATCACGAGATTTGGTTGTTTTATTCGCAGTCGAGAACGGGCGGGTGCGGGTCGAGAGTGCCGGGGATGGATTACGCGCCGGGCGGGGATATATTGGCGAAAACGTTTAACGTCGTCAGCGGCACGTGGACGCACACCGAGAAGATCGTTTTGAGTCAGGATTACGACGACGGGATACCGAAAGTCACCGCGAATAAACCAATCGTCTTGAGACGGTCCGGTAGGTGGGTTCTGCCGTATTGGAACGAACGCGCGATGATAGAATCTCCCGCGGCGAATCCGGATTGTGGGAAACTGAACGGCAAAGAAGGCGCGGGCGTTTTACTTTCCGACGACCACGGCGAATCGTGGTATCCGTCCGAAACGATTCGAGGTAAAAACACGTGGTTGATTGAAAACGCCGTCGTAGAATTGGAAGAGGACGACCACTTGCTGATGGTATTTCGCACCAAAGCCGGGTACGTTTTTCGCTCGGAATCTCTCGATGGCGGTCAAACGTGGACGGAAGCGACGCCTATGAGAGACGTCCCGAATCCAAACTCAAAAATCGACATGATTCGTCTCCAACCGAGCGGTTTACTCGCGCTGGCGTTCAACGACCACGCGAAGCATCCGGCCAAAGGATGCTCCCGATGTCGCACGTTCCTCAAAGTCGCGTTATCCTCGGACGAAGGTAAAACGTGGACTCGAATTCGAGAGCTCGAAATGGACGTCGACGGCTCTTTGCGGTCGCACTACCCGACGTTATTGCAGAGAGGGTGCGAGTTGCTCGTAGCGTATAGTAAATTTTACAAGATCGAACCGACGGGCGCTCGAGCGGAGGAGAGTTTAGCCAAGCAAGGAATTTATGTTGCCAGAGTGCCGCTCGTATGATTTTGTTTGTATAGTAGTTTCGTTGTCATATTTAGCCTGCGTAGCCAATTTTCTTCTTCATGTTTTTGGACGCATAACACAACAAACAAACTAAAAGCAAACGCACAAACAACGCGCAGAAAAAGCACCACGGGAAGAAGAGAATGGCGACGACCGTCGTCGTCCTCTCCGAAGACGGCAAAACCAAAACGACGCTCAAATCTTTACCGCCGATGAAACCTTTGAGAGACGCTTTGATTGAATACGCGAGTAAACGCGGCATCGAAAATCCTTCGAATTTGGAGTTTCGATTGGAAAAAATAGACTCGAAAACGAGGAAAGTTGCACACGCGAGAGTGGACATGGAGTGTCCTTTGCGGCATTTGAACTTACCCGCGAACGCAAAGCTGAAGGTTTTCGCGAAGAGCGTCGTCGGTGACGCGAAAGTAGGAGGAGTAGGAGGGGTTGTTCAACGAGAACAACAACAACAACAACAACAACAACAACAACAACCTTTAACGGGTAACAGAGGTGCCTTGGCGAGCGGGAACGCTAGCGCCGCCGCGGCGTCAAAATCCTCGGATAGAAACGATAAGAACACATCCTCCTCGTCAACCTCTACTGTTCTCGGCAAACGCTCGGCGCGCGTTGTTCGACAGAAAACGTTGGACGCGGAAGCGGAGGATCGCAACGCGAGAGCGACCATGGATCCGACCAACGGTTTAGTCTCCGCGAACGAGGAGTTACCGGAGGCGTTCTTCGAGCTGTCCAGCGCGGAAGCCGCGCAGATTGTGGCTGCGAATAGGCGTAAATTAGAAAACGGGAACGTGTTGTTGACGAAGAAACATCGGGAGCAAGAAGCGCAACGGCGAAGAGAGAAAGTGCAAAACGCTACGATACGAATAATGTTTCAGCAGAAACCAATTTCAGACGTGTGCGTGGAAGCGGTTTTCGACGCGCACAAAGAAACCGTCGCGGACGTGTACACTTTCGTTCGAGAGATCATCGCCGATGATTCGATGAAATTTGAGCTCTTTGTCGCACCTCCGAAACGCGTCTTGAAACGAAACGGCCAAGACGCGAACCAATCCTTATACGACGCCGGCTTAGCCCCCGCCGCGAAAATCTTCTTCTCCTCGCCAACCCCCGCTTCTCACGCGGAAGAAGAAGAAGAAAGCCTGCTCAACGCCAAGTGCTTGGAAATGCTTCGATTACACGACCAGTCCTCGACCGCGATGAAACCCGTGCGCCCACCGCCGCCGCCGAGAAAGAAAGAAGAGGACCCTTCCGCGGCGTCCTCCTCCAAACCGGCGACGACAACCGCCGGAATGACCGAACAGGCCAAGAAATCCTTCGTCCCGAAATGGTTCAAAAAGTAGCAGCACGCAGAAAGAGAAAGAGCGAGTGAAAGTATCGTTGTCCTCTGGCCGCTTGTAATTAATAGCATTCATGTATGAGATTGATTTGAAAAATGTACGCGAGAGCGCGAAATCGAGCGCAAACCTCCTCACATTTTTTACCACATTGTCACTAACGAACACACGCGCAAACACAAGACATGGCGGCAAAGAAGAAAGCCACGCCGGTTTCAAAGAAGAAAGCGACGTCCGTCAAGAAATCCTCCGCACCATCCGCGACTAAGAAAAAAGTCGTCGCCAAGGCCTCTTCCTCTTCCTCTAAAAATCAAGCGAGAGCGTCCGTCTCGAAGATGTGACAAGCGTTCGTCCGCATCGCCAACAAGTTGAAAGATGAATTGGACGGGCAATTGGAAATCACGAGAGACGCGTCCGCGGGGACGTTTGAAGTGTTGGTCGGAGAAAAAACGGTGTGGACGATCACGGAGAAGAGACCGTTCCCGAAGCTCAAGGCGAAAGATATGAGCGAAGTGGCCGATATGGTCAGGAAAGCTTTGTAAAAAGGAGAGAGAGAGAGAGAGAGAAAAAGCAAAAGTTAACGAGTGTCCCTCGCGCATAACGCGCGCGCGCGCACGCACGAATGAAAAATGTGAACGCGTCGACGAGAAAGTATACGGAAAGGTTCGGGATAAAAAAAATCTCGCCTTTAACTCGCGATTGTGGGATATGATGTGTGTGTGTGTGTGTGTTTGCGTGTTATGCGCGAGATGTGCGCTTTTTCGCTACGCGCGCGATTTGTATATATATCAGTTGCGCCCTCGTACTATTATTATTATTATTGATTTTACACGCGTGCTATAAACTCTAATTTTATTTCTCTCGCGCTTCTCCAGCGTCTTGGTCTTCTTCTTCTTCTTCTTCTTCTTCTTCTTCCGAATCGTCCTTATCCTGGTCTGAATCGTACCAAATCTCGTTCGGTTCTGCGTTCGTGTGAACGTTATTTTCCGAAGCGGCTTTCGCGTGGCGTAAGATGGACTCTCTCGCGTCACCCAATCTCCAGTCTTGGTCGCTGAGCATGCCGTCGTTTCGTAACAAGTGCTGCGTGAGCAGCGTGGAACCTCTTTGCGCCGGACGGTCGCCGGCGCCGGAACCGTCGGTTTGCGGTTTTTTTGAGATGGTTGGATCGTTTCGCTCGATTTTGTTTAACCGGCGTTTGCGACCAGATTTGTCGATGGGTTCTTGGAATATTGGCAACGCGTTCGGGACGTGTAAAATGTTTTGCACGTCCACGCGGCGGTAAAAATCGTCCGCGTTTTTCGAGCGAGGGTTCCTACCAATCGCTAACATGGCGCCACGGTCTACCGCGGAAAGGTTAGTGTCGTATAAGAGCGACACTTTACCACGAGATCCGAGCTTTCGGTCGTTGGTTCCGCTACCAACGAAGAGTTGGTTCAATCGTTGGTGCCAAGTGGCGCAGACGACGTTTTGTTCCGAGGAGGAAATTTTAGCCACGCGCTCTAACGTTTGCGCGTCAAACACGTGTAAGCTTCCCGTGGAGGAAGAAGAGGACTTGCCACCACCGTCTTGGCCATCGCACCCGGTGAAAAACTTGGACCCGTTTGGCGAATACGCGACGGTCGTTTCACCGTATGACGCCGGCAAATCGTCAAACACTTTCACTGGTTTTTGCGCGTTGCGCAAATCCCACACTTTCAACGTCCCATCGGTCGCTCTCGAGAGCATTTGATGTCGTCCATCTTCCTCCTTGAAACACAAACTTGTTATTTCCTCGTCCGGTTGGTGACATTTTTTGAACAACTGTTTCGGTCTGTTTATGGACGTCCAGTTGTTATCGAGGTGACATTGCTGACTCGGCGGTAAAACTAAACCAACCGAGGTGGATCTGTACGCATTCGAGCCTCCTCCACCCCCACCACTACCATTTCTATTTACGCTATTATTGTTCATGATATTTCCTCTCTTTGAATTCGCCGGGAACAGTTGTATGCTTCCATCCGTTAACGCCATCGCAATCAAACTACCGTCCATGTTAAACGCGCACGTCGTCGCTCGGAATCTCCCTGGCTTGACCGATTGCGGCTTCACGACGGACCGTTGCGAACCTCTGGGATCGCCTAAATAATCCACGTTCCAAATCCTCACGGTCCCATCATCCGAGCTTGTGATTACTAAATTCTTCTCGATCGGGTTCCAACACGCTTTGGTCACGTTATGCGTGTGCCCTCTCGTGTTTTTGCTATCCAAAATGTACATGTCGCCGCTATCGAATTCCCCGAGCTCTCGTCCATCTCTGTCGAACACTTTCGCTTTATTCGAGCCCGTGGCGACAACAAACGCGTCGCCACTCGGCGACCAGGCTAACGAGTGCACCGGATACCCTTCGTTCGGTTCAATCTCACGAAACGGTTGCAAATCTTTCCGCATGCCGTTAAAATCGTACAGTTTCACCATCCCGTCCCGCGCGCCGGTGACGAACCGAGACCCGGTCCGTTCGACCGCGATGGTCGTCACCGTTTTCCCGTGCGGGTTCCCGAGTTCAACCTCGTCGGAAATTGGAAGTTTCTCGTATTCTTCTTCTTCTTCTTCTTCTCCTCTTTCGTCCCTCTCGTTCAAATCTTCTTCTTCTTCTTTGTCTTTGTCTTCTTCTTTCTCCTTCGAAACACCATCTCGCATTCCAGAAGCGCGACGACTCCGATCGCCACCGCCGAGTAAAAAACCGTCCTCTTTCTCACCACCACCACCACTCGTCGTCGTCGTCGTCTTCGCCGTCGCCGTTTTCGACTGCCGCTGCTGCTTCTTCTTGCTCCCGAATCCTCCGCTAAAGCCCATCATCGCCGCCAAGTTCGATTCCTCGTCCTCTTCGAAGAGCGCATCATCATTTTCCCGAGAAGAAGAAAAAAGCGCGCGAGCGGCGCGAGCCCCGTTCTCGTCGTCCTTCGTCTCGAACGACTTCATCGCGCGTTCGCTTCGTGCTCTCTCTCTCTCTGCGAAAAAGGTAACTCTCTCTCTCTCTGTCTCTTTGAACAAGAGACAAACTTTGACGAATTTTCTTCATTTTAAATTGGAAAAAAAGAGACAAACACATGCGAGCGGCGGCTTCGTTGGCGCGTCGTCATCGATGCCGCTGCCTCTGCGCCGCATCCACCACCACCGCGAGAAGAAGCGGACGGAGAAAAGCGTTTCTGTTTCGACGCGCCACTACTACTACTGCTGCGAAGATTTCAGATGAGAACGCGGTGGTGGACGCGTACCGCGCTTTGCCTCTGGACGCGATGCGACTTTGGGGAAAATGCGAAGAAGAAGAAGCGAAAGGAAAGAAGAAGAAGAAGACGATAAACCACGCGATCGAAGGCGAGTACGTGTCCGAAAAAGCCCGAGAACGCGTGCGACGGGCGTTGGCGTCGAGCGAGGCGACGTGTTTTTCGCTCAGGGAGTACGCGAGGACGATCGTGTACGAAACGGAGTGCATCGAGAGTAAGATTGCGCTGACGCACCTGGCGTTTGGAAAATTTTTGCGAGGCGACATCCCGGAGGAGGAGGAGGAGGAGGGAGAGACGACGAGGATCGAGTATTCGTTCCCGTCTCGACCGGCGCGACCGGTGAAACCGAAGTTGGTTTTGCCGTTCTCCGTGCCGTCGCCGAAGAATACGCCTCTGTCGTCGTTCTCGGCGCACGTGTTGCACACCGTCGCGCACATCGAGTTGAACGCCATCGACTTGGCGTGGGATACCGTCGCGCGATTCGGAGGGTTACCTCGCGAGTTTTACTTGGATTTTGCGCGAGTTGCGGACGACGAGTCGAGGCATTTGAGCTGGTGTTTGCAACGGTTAGAAGAGTTAGGGCACGAGTACGGGGAGATGGACGCGCACGACATGTTGTGGTTGGGGTGTTTCGAAAGCAGAGAGGATAAATTGGATAGGATGGCCGTGGTTCCGATGGCGCAAGAAGCGAGAGGATTAGACGCCGGCCCGAGATTGAGAGAGAAGTTAGTCGGGAGAGGCGATAATCGATCGGCGGCGATCGTGGAGAGAATCACAAACGAAGAGTTGAACCACGTCGCGGTCGGCGTGCATTGGTTTCGGGAGATTTGCGCGAGAGAAGAGAACATCGAGAGAGGTAACGAGGAGGCGTTGGGGGAGCGATTTTTATCGGCGGTGGAGAGGTGCGCGCCGGACGTTTTGAAAGGACCATTCGCGCACGAAGAGAGAGAGAAAGCCGGGATGAGTCGGGAGTGGTACGATTTGACGTACAGAAACGAGGATTTGCGCTCGAGATTAGAGATAATGGTGAAAATGGAAGAAGCGAATAGCGGCGAACGATGATAATACCGCGATAGTTGTTTTAGTCTATACATAGCAGATGATTTGTAGCTCGCATATTTACACATTTAGCAATACATAGAAAGTATCCGGCAGTAGCAGACGGGTGGTCCGGTTCATTTAATTTCGTAAGTGCTCTCTTTCCACGAAGATTTCTTTACCTTTACTTCTCAACTCTGCGATTGTTCTCGCGCCGACTAAACCCATCGTCCGTTCTAATTCTTCTTTCAAAATAGTGAACGTTCTCTCGACGCCTTTCTCCCCACCCGCGGCTAAGCCAAACGCGATCGGTTTTCCAATAGCTACCGCGTTTGCGCCGAGCGCTAAAGCTAACGCGATATCCGAGCCTCGCCGAATACCGCCGTCTATGATTAATTCCCTATCCTCGCCAACCGCTTTCCTAATACTCGGCAACGCATCGAATGGCGCCACGGCCCCGTCTAATTGCCTCCCTCCGTGATTTGAAATCCACACCGCGTCCGCGTTCAAATACTCGAACGCTTTCACCGCGTCGTCTGCTCTGTGCACGCCTTTCAAAATGAACTTCTTCCCCCACTTCTCTCGCAACGCCTTGGCGTCTTCCCAATCGAACGTCGGGTTGAACACGTCCCTCACGAACCCAGCCATATCGTCTCTCTGTTTCTCCATCAATTTCGTATCGTCCCTCAAAGCGGCGTACTCGAACGTTCTGTTTTTCCACCCTATCACGGCGTCCACCGTCCAACACGGTTTCTTCAAGCACTCGTAGATAAATCTCGGGTCGCTCAGTTTCGGCGGAATCGAAAACCCGTTGTGTTTATCCCGCTCGCGGTTCCCGAACCACGTCAAGTCTACCGTCAGCACCAGCGTCTCGAACCCGCTCTCTTTCGCTTTCCTCAACGCGTCGTCCACCAACTTCCCTTCGTTCCATACGTACATCTGGAACATCTTATGCGTCGGCGTCCTCGAAGCCTTCTCCTCCTCGCCGCTACTTCGCAAACACCTCTCGATCTCTTCGCAACTCGTCGTCGCCAGCGTGCTCAGCGCGTACGTCGTCCCAAACTTCCTACACGTCCTCGCGACCGCTCTTTCGCCATCGACGTGAAACATCGCGTTTCCGGCGATCGGCGCCGGTATAAACGGCACGTCCATCCTAACCGTCCCATCGAACAAACTCGTCTTCGTGCACACGTTTTCCGGTCCAACGCCGTTCAATACGAACGGATGCGCGTCGTATTTTCGTCGAAAACTCTCCCTGTTATTCCTCAGCGCGGATTCGTCGTCCGCACCACCCGCGATGTAATCGTACACGTACTTGTGGCATCGCATTCGCGCCGCTCTTTGTAAATCGTTCACGTGCATCGATGGACGTTCGGTTGGAAGATGAAGTCGACGAACGGTTTCGTCAATCGCGCGAGAAATGTACTCATATATGTGTCTTATCTTCACTCGACGCAGACGCGAGAGAGAGAGAGAGAGAGAGAGAGAAGACGAGAGAGAGAGGAGGAGGAGGAAGAAGAAAAGGCGTTCGTTCGTTCGTTCGTTCGTTCGAGTCTTTTCGCGCGCTTTACGATTTCTGTGCGGCACTTTTTTATCCAAAAGACGGGGAAAAACGTTCACTTTTTCCCCAACAATCTACATATAAAAGGGATCACCGCTGCTACGCATCACCTGCGCGCGATAACCAAAATAAACGATGCTCAACAGCGGGGCCGCGCGAGGTAGTGCGCGCGCATATTCTTGCGCGTCGTCGCGCTCGTCCACTTCTTCTTCCTCCTCCTCCTCCTCCAAAACTAAATTCGTAGTCGCCTTTTCGGGAAAAAGAAGGGTCGAAGAAGGAAGAAGAAGAAGATGTTTTGTCGTCGTCACGAAAGCGGGCGGAGGCAACGGGCCGGTCGCGAAAGACCGCAAATTGAGATGGTCTTCCGACATCGACGCGTGGGAGCGACCGGATTTCAAGTCTTCGGAAGATTCAATCGCGTTAAATCCGAACGAGTGTTTGAGCATTTCTGTGCCGGCGACGACGGCGAATATTGGTCCAGGATTCGATTCGCTCGGATTCGCGGTGGATTTAAGAAACGATTTAACCGTGGAGATTTCACCGGACGGGACGTTCCAGTTGGAATTGAAAGGGGAAGGGTGCGATTTTTTACCGCGAGACGAGAGCAACGCGGTGATTGAAGCGGTGAAGAAAGGGTACAGGTTTCAATCGAACGGCGAGAGAGAGTTGGACGTGAGCAAGTTGAAATTTACGAGCACGAATAGAATTCCTCCGGCGAGAGGTTTGGGGTCGTCGAGCGCGGCGTTGGTGTGTGGCTTAGCCGCGGGTATGACTTTGGCCGGGTCAGACGTGAGCACGGCGAGAGCGAAGAGAGATTTGTTGAATTTAGCGTGCGAGGTGGAGGGGCATCCGGATAACGTCGCTCCGGCGATTTTTGGCGGGTTTCAAATCGCGCTGAGCGATAACAACGAATGGATCACGAGCTCGGTGAATATTCCCGAGGGGATGTTGTGCGCGCTTTTTATTCCGGATTTCCACAGTTTAACGAGCGAAACGCGAGCGGCGCTTAGCGATAAGCTTACGCAAGCGGAGGCGGTGTTTAACATCGGGAGAACGGCGACGTTAATCAACGCGTTTAATAAAGGCGATTTTCGGTTGATGAAAATTGGCACGCAAGATATCATGCACCAACATCAAAGAGGGGATAAGCAGTTTGGGTTAGATAAGATTATTGCGGCTGCAATCGGGGCCGGGGCGCACTGTTGCTTCTTGAGTGGCGCCGGACCGACGGTATTAGCGATGACTGGTGGAGACGAGAACGGGAAGATTGGAGATAGCACGATAGCGGCGATTACGGCGGAGAGAGTAGCGGAGGCGATGAGCGATGCTGCCAAAGGGTTCGGAGTGGAAGGCCAGGCGTTGATTGTGGAGCCGACGATGGAAGGTATTTCTGCGTGGATTGACGTTTTCGACGGCGTGGACGACGCAGGAATCGACATGATGTAAGAAAACTTGTTTTATTTAAAAAAATATATACAAGAGGAGTGAGAGTATTCAATCTCAACGAAAATGCCCATAACTACGTTAAAATATGCAACTCTTCTTCAAAAGCTAAAAAAGCTGAATCATCGCGCGTGCTTATGTACGATTTCTTTCTCATATATTACAACTAACGCATGCTACGCGTCGTTAGAGCGCTGCTGGTAAAACGAGCACGCTTTGCTGCCGAGTGTTTGTCCAGGTCGCAGCTAACTTGGGACATGCGATCGACACCAAAGGTAAGAATCTCTCCCCGCTCGCGACGGCTACTATTTTCAAACGCAAGAAACAACTCTCGCCCGGGTTTGCCGTTTTCGTGGTTTTTGATTCGCCCGCCATCACAAAACCAGGCGCGTCTTTGACCGCGACCATGAAATCGCGAGGTACGTTTAGATCAAGATTTTTCATCTCGACGACGTACTCGAAGGCAACGCCAACTTGTATGAATTCGGGCACTCGAGCGCAAATGTTCATAACTTCGACTCGACGACCTTCGCCGAGAAGGTCTATGGACAGAGAAGACGTACTGTTCGGTGATGCTGGTGTGCGCGCATCGTCTTTGCGATGCCACGAAACGCTTTGCACGTTTTCGTCCGTCGCCATTTGCGTGTACACGTCGCCTGGATTTAATCGCGTTGTACTTGCATCGTCCACGACGACGAGACCCGACGTTTTGGCGCGAACATTCGTCAAACGCACGTCGCCTTCGTTCATACGCGATTTATTCTGTGCATTCAAATCAACATTCTCCGCGGTGTCATCTTCAACATTTTTCTCGACGAGTATGGAAACCGGCGACGTGCCGCACGGCGCAAAGATTTTCGAATCTAAAACTTCGAGCGCATCTGTGAATGTGAACGTTTTTGAAGTTTCCGCAGCCACGACGCGACGTCTAGATAGAGAAACTTCTGCCTCACCTTCCAACTCAGGAGAACCAAAGTTACATGTTAAGTGCGCCGAAATAGTCGCTCGAGATTTCTTCCTGTTCTTGTCGCGATTCGAGAAGAACGTCGCGTTCACGTCTACGCGTTTCGTCTCGCCTTTCGAAAGCGAACCGACAACTATTCGTGGGTTTTCAAAGCTCGCGGTGACTTCGCCTCTTTTTTCGACCCCATCGTCTTCACCTCCGAGGGAAACTTCTTGCAAACTTTCGTCGATGGAAAGATTGACGATGGCGTCCGCTAGCCCATCCACGGCGGTGACGACAACCGCCAGCGTCTTCTTTTCTCCAAAGAGAACAGTCGTTTCTTTAGCATCATTCCCTTCGCTCGTAATCGCCAACTCTGCGCGAGGAGCGAGTTCTTTCACCGAAACTGATTTCGTGTGTCCAACGAGTTTGAGCGTTTCCAACGAAGCTTTCGGGAATCGAAAAGTGATACCAGATTTCGTGAGAACATCCAGCGCGTCAACTTCCAAGACAAAGTCACTTTGCGTTTTAGATTGCGCTGTGAATGGTATATATACCACGACATCGTCGTTGATGCCATCTCTCGTGGCACTTGTCGTCGTCATCGTCGTCGTCGTCGTCGTCGCTTTCGTTCCATCAGAAAAGTGCGCTTCAATCTGCGCCACGGAAAACGCGTCGTGTCCGGTAAAGCCTTTAAGAGCATAGCGAACGGCTAGCGTAACGCAGTCGCCTGCGCGAACGGCATTATTACGGGACGCATCGTGGCTGAAGCTACAAGATGCTCTGAATGCGTGAGACGCTAATGAATCACGAGATATCTCAAATACGACGGGCGATGAAGATTGCGTTTTCATCGCGTCGCCGTCTGCAAGTAAACGAGATGCTCGCGTTTCACCTCCGCGATCGCCGCCGCGGGAATACTGAATGCCGTGTAATTCTAATAATACGTGCACTCGGTGTGTTGCGTTCTCGACGTCGTCTTTTTCTATACACACCAAAATGCGCTCTAAAGTTTCCTCGAGTAAATCGGTCCATCCTTCTTTCCTATACGTTTCCGCGCACGCAGTCAAAATATGCAAAACCTTCTCCTTGTTCGTCGCCGTGTTGTTTGCGTAGAAGAGTTCCAAGGCGTAATCGCTCGAAACGACGGTCAATAAACGGCGAAACGATCCATACCTTGGATTTCCCTCATAATACGCTTTCGCTTTTTCCAGCATTTCGAGAGGCGAGAAGGTGTTTTCAAAGCGCGCGTAGGCGCGCCCTAACTCAATCGAAGGTATTTGCGCGTTTCCGGCGCCGTGATTCTCGACGTAGTTTTGACCTGTTCCCGTGATTGTTTTACTTTTGTCTTCGAAAGTACCCAAAAATCGTCCGTGCGCGAGTGCAACTTGGTTTGTCGTAGATTCAACCGAAAGATTCTTTCCTAAACCCGAGGATTGCAGAAACTCTCTTCGCGATGCGAGAGCCTCGAACGCGCTTTGATAATAGAAGCCTGGATCTAATCTCAAATCAAAGCACGTCGATTTCGCCACGGAAGTGCGTTGAAACTGCGAGTTGTCGTTGAAGATTGCGTCGTACACGTTTGGATTCGCGTGAAGCGTGTGTGCGAGCACGTCCGCGAACGATTTATCCGCTTTCGCGCGCAAAGTCAAGCGATACGCCGTGAAACATTTCAACAAACCTAAATCGTCCCGCGCGTTCATCGGTAAAAGAGTATCGTTTCTTTTCATTGGTAAGCACCTCTTTACGAACGAGGCGTGTTCCTTCTCCACTCTCGCCAATTCTTGGATCGCTTTATTCACCTCGATGTTCGCGTTTGTATCCATAGTCTTCACTATTTGGCTCAATAGCATCGAGGACATTCTCGATCGACAATACGTCAAAACTCTCAGCGTCTCGCACACTCTCCACAGTCGTCGTCTCGCGTGATCGTCGTAATTCGCGGTATTACTGTTTTCCTTGAAACTGCGAAGCACTTCTGGCAACGCTTCATCCGCGTACGTCACTAATCTCTCGTAGCATTCACTCAACGCGTTCATCGCGGCTTCGGTATCGCCTCTAAACTCAGCGTAACTCGCCGCTTTAAACAAATACCTACTCGCTTTACATCGCGCCTCCAATCTCCCCAAACGCACTTCCCGTTCGTCCACGACGTCGCCGCTCTCCAAAACATCTCTCTCAAACGCGCTCGCAATCTCGTCGCACTTCCCAATCGCTCGTTTCGCCTCGTTCACCAGCACTTCCTGCATCAACTCCTCCGTCGCTCGCGCCAACTGCTTCAAGCACTTCTCCCGCGAGTCGCTCCCGCGCCGAGTCAGCGAGACGATCCTCGTCGTCGCCGCCAAAGAAGAAGAAGAAGAAGCAGAAGCGTACTCGCTCCCACTCCCACCAGCTAACCTCGTCAAAACCGCCAAAACTCTCTCGCTCAAAGCGTACGTCACGTCTTCTTTCTCTTCGCCAAAACCCGAGGTGTCGTCGTTCTCGTTACGCTTTGATCGACGACTCACCGCGCAAAACATCAATCCGACTCTCTTCTCTTTACATCTCGCTTTCAATCGTTCAATCTTCTGCGCCTCTCGCGCGTACGCGTTCGGCGACGGCGCGTCGATCACGTCGTTCACGTTCAAAAAATATATCGCCACGGACGGTTTAGACGACCCTCGCTGCGTTGACGAGCGCGCAAAAATCCACTCGTGCGCTTTCGTTATTCGCAAGAAGAAGTTGTGCGCACTCTCGTCGTTCGATTTCTTCGACGACGACGACGAACTTAAAAACCGTTCGGCGTCTAAAACGCAAAAAGAAGACGAATTTAGAAGACTTCTCGCGACGTCCTCGAAATCCTCGTCTCGGTCGTCGGTGACGAGCGCGACGAGAGCGCGCGGGTGCGGGAGGACGTCTTCGTCCATTAAACGATGACGCAGAAGCGCGATACGATGTTCGCCTTTTTTTCTGACGAGAGAAGTTGTGTTGAAATTGGAAAAAATCGAACGCGGAAAATCCCCTAGAACGCTTTAAAACCCCATTTGTCTGCCGATTAAACAACGCATGCGGACTACCGCTGCGACGAGAGGGTCTTCTTTCGCTCTTCTTTCGAATTCGCCGTCGTCGCGCTCAAAGTCGGCGGCGACGACGACGACATCGAGAAGAAGAAGAAGAAGATGTTGTTGTTGCTGCGCGTTATCGTCGTCGTCGTCGTCTGAATCGTCTTCAAAAGAAGAAGAAGAAGACCGCGCGCTCTTCTCGCGAACGGTTCGACGATTTGGATTTTGGTCGGTGAAAGACCACGGCATGCCGCCAGAGTCCGTTCTTCTCGGAGAAGAAGAGCTGTGCGCGATCGTGGACGAGGAAGATGTCGTCGTTGATTTTGTGCCCAGAAAGAAGACGGTGGAAGAGCGGTTGAGAGGACGAGGAAGCTACGTGCTCGTGACGTCGAGGAGCGAACGTAAAGAGTATCATCACGACGAGCAGCAAAAGCAGCAAAAGCGCTTGGACGAAGCGACGATGGCGGCGTATCTCGATTTTGAGAGACGCTTTGTGTTTCCGAAGAAGAAAACGTTCGATCGGGAAGGCTTCGATTACGACGACGACGACGACGCGTCGTTGGTGTTGGAGACGGAGGAAGCGCGAGCGAGACTGGAGGAACGCGCGCGGGAAACGGAGGAGGAAATGAAGAGCGCGACGAGTTTAGGGAATTTAGCGTTGTTTTCGACGAAACGGAGCGAGAGGAAAGACGTGTGGCCGGGGATGTACGACGTGTGCACGTCGGGCGTGCAAACGGCGAGAGATTTTATCAAGTGGGAAAATCACGGACAGACTTACTTCGATCCGTACGCGCAGTGCGCGATTCGAGAAATTGAAGAGGAACTTGGAATTTCTGGCGTGAAGTTGTCCATTTGCGCGCGCTCTCCCGCGGAGAAGAGTAAGCGATTACAACCGATACGGAAATTCGCGTACAGCGATAAATACATGAACATATTCGGTCACTGTTACAAGTTGGAACTCGACGCGGCGACTGAGAAGAAAATGGCGTTCCTCGACGGCGAAGTGCAAGAAGGCAGCGGCGAGTGGTTGCCTCTGCGATTGAACGACGACAAAGAAGAGTTGGCAAAGTTTATGGAAAGTGTCGTTCCAGTAGGTGCTTTGTGTTGCGCGAGCTTTTTAGAACTGATGGCAAAGCTCAACAGCGGCGATTGTACGGATTTTACTAACGCCGATTGGATCGAGTCGTGGACGTCGCCGAAATGGGAAGATAGGACTGTAATTTAGCGTTTATGAATTTAGATTTAGATATAGCGCGCGTTTATATACCGTAGTATTTTATTGTATTTCTATCGTTGTTTGCGCCGCTTCTTCTTCGGCGCTTCTTCTTCCTCCTCTTCTTCCTCCTCTTCCTCTTCCTCTTCGTCTTCCTCTTCTTCGTCGTCCTCTTCCTCTTCGTCGTCCTCTTCCTCTTCTTCCTCTTCCTCCGCGTTCTCGCCTTCTTCTTGCATGGCCATTTTCCGCATGATTTGCCTCTGTTCCCACTCTTCCATTCTCATCTGCTTCAACTTCTCCGCGATCTTTTTATTCTCCTCTTTCCTCTTCGCCTTCTCCGCTTCGCCTTCGCTCGGATCTCGCTCCTCCAACAGCGCTTGTTTCTTCCCGACCACTTTCGCCTGTCCGACCGTAAACCTCTTCCCAGAGCAATGTTCGACGACTAACTTTTCAATCTTCGGCACGTACCTCCCGGTCACTCGACAGAAAAATTTCTCCGGAACATATTTGGACGTCGCGAGCGCCGGCGCGTACTCCGCGAGCAAACCCACCTCCTCTCGCTTCTTTTCGAGCAACCGTTTTCGTTTTTTCCCATCGAGGAACGCGCGAACAATCGCGAGGTTCGACGACGGCATCGCGTGCGAGGTTAATTCGCACTTCACCTTATTCTCGAAGAGCGTCAAGTACCCGTCGTTCTGTTGCGTGTGCGTTTTCAAAATATAGGCGTCGTCAGCGCGTTCGAGAAGAAGAAGAAGAAGAAATGCGGCGGCCGGAGAGTTCGTTACACGAGAAGAACGACACGAATTGGAAAAGAAGAAGAAGAAAGAAAGAAAGAAGCGCGCACCTTCACGAGCTCTTCAAGAGTAACGCCATCATCATCATCATCGGCATCGCCGCCGCCGGCCATCACGACGACGACGACGACGACGACGCGAAGAAAAGAAGCGCCGCCTGCTGCGCGCGTGTCTTTCTGTTCACACTCTCTTGCGTCCAAATTGATGTGTTGTGGGCTTTTAAAACACCGATTTAAAATTTGTGAACCCTAAACCCTAAACCCTAAAATTTTTTGGTGAAACCCTAAGCACAAAAAAAAAGCACGGGAGAGAGACGCGTCGCGTTTGTTGTCATTTTCTCGCTCGGACGACGACGACGAGGGACACACACTTACACACACAGAGTGAGAGAGTGAGAGCGAGAGAGGAACAAAGAGCGCGAAGAAGCAGCGCGTGTGCCTTTTTTCTCTCTTCTTTTCGAGAGCAGCGGCACGATCGGACGGAAGAGAAGAGAGAGAGTCTTTTAACGACGTCTTCGTCTCGCGTTGTTGTTTGTTTGTTTGCAACGGGAAAGAGATAACGACTTTGAGAAGAAGAAGAAGAAGACCACCACACGAAACGCGCGAGCGAGAATACATATAAAAAAAGAGAATAATAATGTGTCGCTGGGTGTTTTACTACGGCGACGAGGTGTGCATCTCGAAAATCATCTACGGCGCGTACCACGGTTTAGCAAACATGGCGGACGGCGCTGGTTTCACCCCCGGGGTGGAAAGAGACATTCGAAGGAACCACGAGGTGAACGTGCACGGGTGCGGGATCGGATGGTACGGGTCCTGCCCTTTGCAAGGACTGAAAGATAACAAAGGTTTGTGCTCGTATTCGAGGCCGTGCTGTTACACGACGATCGCGGCGCCGTCGCACGACCGAAACTTGAGGAGTTTGAGTAAAGCGATTAGCACGAGTTTGTTGTTTGGACACGTGAGAGCGGCGGGGCCGGGGGCGAGCGTGCACGAGTATAACTGCCATCCGTTTTATAACGGGAGGTACATGTTTATGCACAACGGGGAGATTCATGGGTTTAAAAAGATACGGAGAAGTTTGTTGGCGACGCTGAGGGATGATTTGTTTGAGCACATCAGCGGGACGACGGATAGCGAGGTGTTGTTCGCTTTGGTGCTGAATCAGTTGCCAGATACGAGCTCGAGTCAGTCGCACGAGATGATGGAGAATGCGGTGAGAGAGGCGATGTGCTTGATTATGCGAGCGAGCGGAGGGAAGTCGAGCTCGATGAATTTGGCGTTTACGGATGGGGAGACGGTCGTCGCGGCGCGGTATCGGAATTCCAGTCACGAAGATCCGCCGTCGTTGTATTTTCATTTAGGGCCGTTGCCGGGAGAGAAAGCGTGGGATTTGGGAGGCGATGGCGGAAAAGATAGTTCCGGGAAAAAGGCGAAGAAGCAGGCGAGAGGATTAGGTGGTTTCGATAAGATGATGCTCCACGGCGAAGAAGGATCGGAAAACCGCGGCGTGCCGAAATACAAAAGTCGAAGGTCGCCAGAGTTTATGCAGATTTTTAAGAAGCGAATGTTTGCGACGCAGAGCATGCTGGTCTCCTCGGAACCGTTGTCCATGAATGGTTTGGAACGTTGGCAGCTGATGCCGCCGAATAGCCTCGTGGTGACGCACCCGGTGGTTCCGACAAAAGGGAGATGCTCGCGGAAGGAGTTTTTGGACGCGCAGAATACGGCGCACGCGTCAATGGACGGCATAAACGCCGCAACGGTGGCGGGAAGAATGTCGCCAAAGTTAGGCGCGGCGAGCCCCGTGTTGTATTGCGAATTCAAATGTCTAGAGAATTTGGAACGCATTGCTTTGAGCGGAGAAGAAAGCGCAGCGACGTCTCAATCGAATTCGCCGCAACATGTTAATCCACACGGTGTCGTCGCTGGCGTTGGTGAGGTTTCTTTGCCTCCATTGAAATCTGCTTTATCTTCGGAGCTTCTTCATCGGAACACCGTTTCTTCTGAGCCGGATTCGCCGGCTAAAGTGTATAAAGTCAACGAGCGCGATTCCGTCTCCGGTATCGCGCACGCGCTCGAGAAGCAAGGATTACAATATTCCGATTCCGAATCGGATTCCTTGTATTCCCGAGACGACGCGACGGACGATGTGAACCGATCGCCAACATCTAAATCGAAGCTGCACAAAGTGAGGAGTAACGAAAGGAACGTCAACATCAACAGTCCGAACAACAAAAACAATCGCGTCTCCATCGACAGCGCGGATTGTATTCCTCGACCGCAACGAGAGCGACATCACCGCGTCCCTCAATACGGTTTAGTATCTCTCGACGAAGAAGGGCGAGATTTAAACAGAAGAAACACGGATACGCCGAGTCCGCCGATTCATTACGGCGGCGATGGTGTCATCATAACGAACGACTCGCAGACGACGGCGAGTAAAAATCTCGGCGATTTTTACTCCCCGACCAAGAAAAATACGACGAACAACCTTCCCGTCGGCGGCGGCGGCGACGGCGCCGGGATCACGATGAGCGCGCAGCCGAAGCAAAGCGCGACGGCAAAAACTGGGTTTGACTTACTCAAGCAAACGAAGCGAGGCGAAAGCAGCTCGTATTCACCCGAAGTTGGAAGTTATTTTGGCATGTTGAAATAAAACGAGCCGGCGAGAAAATTTGTATAAAAGAAGAGACAAAAAACAAAAGACGCATTCTTTTTTGTAAAATACGGTGTTGTAATTAATGAGTACCAGTTTACCCCAAAAAACGATTAAGTAAGTTCACGCGATATGTATACACATGTGACGAATCTATCTCTCTTTACGAATGATGTATATAAATTACAAGCACATTTTCTTTTTTTCATTTAAAAAATATGATGAGTTTAGGACATCGGCGTCGCCGCGGTGGCGACGTTTTCGAAATCGCCGCTTTCCGTGTCAAACAAATGCCCCATCTTTGTCCTCTTCGCTTCCAAATACGTCTTATTTTCCAACGTAATCGGCGCAAAAAGAGGCATTCTCCCAGTCACGGTGATCCCGTACCCTCGCAACCCGTGATACTTGGCCGGATTGTTCGTCATCAACCGCACGCTTCTCACGCCCAAATCGTTCAAGATTTGCGCGCCGACGCCGTATTCTCTGTTATCCACGGGCAATCCCAAATCCTCGTTCGCTTGTACCGTATCTCGTCCTTTATCCTGTAAATTATACGCTCTCAGTTTATGACCTAACCCAATTCCTCGACCTTCTTGGCCTCGTAAATACACAATCGCTCCTCTCCCTTCGTCTGCTATTTTTTTCATCGCCATCTCTAACTGGTTGCCGCAGTCGCATCGAGCGCTTTTAAAGATGTCTCCGGTCAAGCACTCCGAGTGCACTCGAACCAACGCGTTTTCTTTCAAACTCTCCGCAATTTCCTCCGCAGTCGCGTGATCGCCGTACACAAAAGCCACGTGTTCAATGCCATCGACTTTCGAAACGTACGAAACCGCGGTGAACGACCCGTGTTCGGTGGGCACCCTGGCGATGGCGGTGCGTTCAATCAACGAATTCTTCTCCGTCGCTCGGCGATACCGAATCATATCTGAAATCAAAACCATTTTCAAATCGTGCTTTTTCGCAAATTCTTTCAGTTCGGGTAATCTGCTCATGCTCCCGGTCCCATCGTCGTTGACAATCTCGCACAAAACTCCCACCGGCGCTCGTCCAGCCATCCTCGACAAATCCACCGCCGCCTCGGTGTGACCGGCTCTTTTCAAAACCCCGCCTTCGCGATATCGCAGCGGAAACACGTGCCCTGGTCTCACCAAATCCGTCGGCTTCGTGTTTTCGTTCGCCAACGCGTTGATCGTCTCCGCTCTCTCCTTGGCCGAAATCCCAGTCGTGCTCGTCGCCATGTCGCAACTCACCGTAAACGCCGTCTTCATGTAATCCTTATTCTGCTTCGAATCCACCATCAGAGGTAACTGCAACGCGTCCGCGCGTTCATCCTCCAACGAAACGCACACCAAACCACTCGTGTGCCGAATCATAAACGCCATCGACTCTTGCGTCATCATATCCGCCGCTCCGATTAAATCGCCTTCGTTCTCTCGGTCTTCGTCGTCTAAAACGACCACAAATTTCCCTTTTTTTATCTCCTCTAACGCCTCCGGGATGGCGCTAAACCCCTCGGTGGGTTCGTCGAACGGGACGTCGTTCGCTTTCGCCTCCGGGTGCCACGCCGGCGTGGTCGCTTTGGTTAACAACTTTGACGTCTTCTTCTTTCTGCTGCCTCCTCCTCCTCCTTTGTTGCGACGAGTGTTGTTACTGTTGCTCCTCGGATCTCTAAACGTCGTCGTCGTCGTCGTCGCGAATCCATTCAAAGACGAAGAGATAAACTTCGAAGACCGACGATTCGGATTCGAGATGGCGGCACCAGAGAGACGCCCACTACTCGAGCACGAAGAAAAACAACTCATATCTTCTACGAAGCTACGAGACGTGTACTACTACTGCTGCCACTAAAACTCTCTTTCTTTTTTCTCCTCCTTTCTTCTTCTTCTTCTCAAGTGCGTTTGCGTTTGCGCGTCTCTTCTTTGTGCGGTTAAGCGTTCTGCTGCGATAACACAACTCACGTGCTCTATGTTTAGGGTTTAGGGTTTAGTGCAAAAGAAGGCAACTTTCTCATTTAACGTCGTTCACATCAAAAAGAAGAAGAGTCAGAGAGGCTCCGCCTTTGCGCGTGTATTTATTAATAAAAGATAGATGTTGCCGGAACTGCCGCCACCACCGTCGCGATTTCGAGAGTTGGAAGGAGGAGAAGAAGAAGAACGGCGAAGAAGAGCTCTGGACGACGACGAAGCGTTTAAAAAGCTGGAAATCGAATTCGACGAGAAGACGTTCTTTGCACCATCGTCGTCGCCACGGGATGCGGTGAAGAATATCATCGACATCGAGAGGAGGAAGAAGACTTTTAAGACGAAGAGCCCTAGCGGAGAGAGAGAAAGAGGAGAGAGCGCGGGTGGTGGTCGCGATGGTGGTGGTCGCGAGTTTGGTGGGAGGAGAAGAGACGAAGACGGAACGATTCAGACGACGACGAGAGAAAAATACAACCGCTTGCTCCTCAAGCACCAAACGCTTAAAAGAGACTTTCGAAAGCTCTCGGAAGATTACGATTACAACTTTGCCTTGTTCAAAGAGCGAGACGAGGAATTAGATTCGTTGGAGGAGCAACTCAGCGTGGAGAAGAAGAAGAATCGCGCGTATCGAGACCGGATTAAGGAGTTGGAGAGAGAAGTCGCGCTCAGGACTCTTTGACGTTTGCGTAGTCGAGTAGTAGTAGTAGTTTAGTAGTAGTAGTAGTACCGCGATAGCAGAGAGACGAGCGCGTAGTAAAAGGAGTAGCAGAGAGTAGTGCATAAAGCTTTTTTTGGTCGTATCACCACGTGCGCGTCACCGTCGTCGCTTGTTCTCTTTCTGATTCTTCTCTTCGTCGTCGATTGCGATCGAAGCGCGCTTTGCTCGAGGAGGAGGCGTGTGTTCGAGGCGTGTGTTCGAGGAGGAAGCACGTGTCGACAACAGAAGTAAAATTCTTCATTCTTGTTACGCACACACGCTTTATTTACACGGCGCGCTCACAGAAATAAAAAGTAACTCTCACAGATCACGCGCGCGCATCATCTTTGATACTACCACTCTGTTATCACGGCGAGATGGTGAGTCGACGATTACGCGCGACCACCACCACGAAAAGCTGTTTGGCCTTCTTGTTTTTCGCGACGATGATGTCGGTTGGATTTCCCGGGAAAGACATCTTTTGCTCCGCCGCCGAGACTACCGGGGAGGAAGAAACCGCGATGGATCACATCATGGAAACGTTCTCGGGGGCAGATTTAGCGCTCGAGGAGAGCGAATTGAACCGTTTTTTGAAAGCGATGGCGACCGGGGGCGCATCCGAAGAGGAAGACGACCACGAGGCACACGCCCACGAGGAAGAGGCACACGCCGACGACGACGATGGACACGTGGCGACGCACGTCACGGCCGCGGAACTGTTGAGAGAATACGGCGCGGCCGGGGAAGCGGCGACGCGTTTGACCGAAGCGGAGTTTACCGAGGCGTGTCCAGAATTATTAAAATGCGCGGTAGACGCGGAGTGCGCGTTCGAGTACGGCGAGGAAGACGCGGCGAGTGAGGGTACGGCGAACCCGTCCAAGTCGTACACGAAGCTCAAGGCGGGATTGGCGGCGGCGGTGTTCGGCGAGAGCGTGTTCGGGTGGATGATTCCCACAGTTTCTAAAGCCGTCGCTGGAAGGAAGGCGAGGTGGGTGATGAGTTTGTTGAACGCGTTTAGCGGTGGGGTTTTCTTATCCGCCGGGTTGACGCACTTGTTTCCGCACTTGATGGAGTACCAGGAGCAGGTGAAGATTACGCCGGCTGGGTATCCGGCTGGATTCGCGCTCGCGTTGACGGGGTATTTGTTGGTATTTTTCGTCGAGCGAGTGTTGTTTCACATTCACGGGCACGCCATACATCCGAACGGGCACGACAATCATTGCTGCGAAACAGATTCGGGACCGGAAAAATACGCAGAAGAAGGCAAGAAGAAAGGAGCAGAGGACCATCATCACGGCCACGGCCATTCGCACGATCATCATAATCACGAACACGGCGGAAAAGCTCAGAGCTGTGAAGAGTTACGCGCGAGCAAAAGACCGTACATTCTGTTGGCGGCTATTTCTGTCCACTCCGTCTTGGCAGGCTTGACGCTCGGCGTGCAAAAATCGAGACAAAACATTTTGACGATTTTCACCGCCATCGCGGCGCACAAAGCGCCGGCGGCGTTATCGATCGGCTCGTCGTTCGTGAACGGTAAAGCGAGTAAAATGGTAAGCACCACGAGTATGATTATCTTCTCGTTGACAACAACGTGTGGGATATTCATTGGTATGGGTTTAGGCTCGGTCAGTATTAAAACTGTGTTTGTTCTCGAGGCTTTGGCTTCCGGGACGTTCTTATACGGCGGTACCTCGGAAATCGTCGCTGATGAGTTTGAGATGAGCGATAAAGATTGCGACGAGCACGAAGGCAACCACGTGAAGAAAGTACACGCGGGTAGAAGCTTGTCGCAGCGGTTGGCGTTGTTTTTCGCTTATGCAGGCGGCGCTGGCGTTATTCTTTTGTCCAACTTAGCGCTCGACGGAGAGCACGCGCACTAAAAAAGTAAGTTTTTTATTGGTGTGCCGCCGCGGCTTCTCCTGCCGCTGTTATTTTTGCCGCGTCCCAAACCAGACGTGTGTGCGTTGTACATTGCGTTAGATGTAAATAATTGCATCATCGCGTTGTTAATCATAAAAACTACACATTACACTACAGATCATCTATTATTAAGCTACTTTTCGCGCTGCCTCGTTCATTTCCCGCCGGATCTTTTCAAACTGTCCGTACAGCTGTTCCTTATACCTTTCGTCCGACCCAACGATGACTCTCAGCACCCCGTGCAAAATCGCCGCATCGCTCCCCCAAATCAAACAGTTCTTCATTCCAAACGGTTCGCTCGTCTCGCCCCATCCGACCACGTTCGCGCGAGGCACCGTAAACGCCGGCATCGGTCCCATGCCCCTTTCTTCCTCTCCGTCGTCTTCTCCACCATTATTTCTAGCGCTACCCTCCTCTTCTTCCAACTTCACCACATTCACGTTATCTGGCTCTAAACAGTCCTCGATCTTAATCGCCGCGACGCCCAACACGCAATTCGCGCTCCTGTTCCTCTCCTGCACTTGCCGCTTCGTCAACCTCCCGAAATACGCCACGCCCGGCGTAATCGCCAAAGTCCTCTTACTATTCACCGCGTCGTGATGCGTTCCTAAATATTCAATCCTATCCGGATTTGCCCACGGTTCTCTCCCTCCAATCTGATCGCACGCTTGCGCCACGGCGTCTTTATCCAGCGCCGACGAATTGTGTCGACTCCGATGCCCCCGCGGAAACGCCAACAGAGGCGTCCCGAACGCCGTGGATTGCACCGTCAACAACACGCACGGAACGTCGTCCACGATCGCCAGAGGCACCAACACCGATCGCGCGTCCGGCACGTGCGCGCCCTCTATTTTGTTTCGAGGCACCGCGAGCAAGTCTTTTTTCACGCGAGTGAGGTTTTCGCGGTTCAGAAGATGCGCATCGCGCGAAGAAGAAGAAGACGAAGAAGTCGAAGTCGAAGCGCCGCTGAATGATGTCGTCGTCGAATGCCAAAAACATCTTTTTCCCGGCAGCGCCGGCGGCGACGGTCCATCGCAACGCGCGCGCGCGAAGGAAGAAGAAACAGAAGTAGAAGTTGCCGCCGAGAAGGAGGAGGAGGAGGAGGAAAAGGCAAAGGAGAAGAAACCGCGCCGGCGCAAAGACGAAGCGACGCTTCGCATTGTTTTTTATCGGCGTGAAAGGATAAAAAAAAGTGAAGATTCCAAACGAAGGGTGGAGATTTTTAAAGGAGAAGAATACACAAAAAATACGCGCGCGAGAGTCGACGAGGACGACGACGACGACGACGACTCGAAGAGCGATATGATGCACGTCGTAAAAGTAGGTAAAAGTAGTAGTAATTCACGAAAAGCGTTAAAAATGGAAACCGGAACGAACGAAGCGTCGAAAAACGAAACCGCGCGGCGCGCGCGTGCTTCTTGCTCTCTCGGTTTCTTCTCTTTAGCGTCCGCGAAAGTTCATGGTGTCCATGGTCCATTTCCCTTGGCCTTGATCGAACCTGTTGGATTCGACGTCGTCTCGCGTTTCGCCCATTTGGACGTTTGATTTCGGTAAATGGTCGACGTAGCCCCACTTTTTGGCGTAGTACGCTTTGTACGCGTCTTGTTCCTCGTTGGAATTCAACGCTTCCGTTACGCGCGTCGCGTCTTCGTGTTGCGCGCCTTTGGCGGCGCGTTCCGCGCGTTGTTTTTCGAGGTCCTCGTCGGTGTCGAGTCGCGTGTGCTCGTCCGGCGTGGCGTGGTTGCCTCGCACGATGAGCGAATATTGAAGTTTTAAAAACACCGGACTGAAAATTTGGAACGCGGTGAACAGACGGTTGGCGTCGGTGCCGATGCCAGTCAGCGGACGCAACGTCTTGGTGTCCATCCATCGCGTGGCAACGGCGGTGGAATCTTTGGTGAGGTTTTCGATACAGTGCCACCACCACGGGGGATTCAAGAGTACGTCGCCGGGAGAAAGGATGGATGAATAACGTGGACAGACGCGCCAGAGCGGTTTGTATTTATCCAAGACGGTGTTTGGGTCAGTCACCGCGCAGGATTGGTACAGCGCTCCGCGGTTCAACGCCGGAAAAGTCAGCACTGTCCAACGCGGATCAACGAATGTCCACTTCTTCGAACCTTCGATCATGTAGAACCAATTGAAGCCATTCGCGCAGTGAAAACCGGTCCCTGTACCGCCGCGTCCGAGAAAAAATTGAATCGGCAACGGACCCGCTCGTGGGTGATTATTCGCCAAGTGCGGGTTCTTCGGATTAGCGTCGGCGGAAACAAACGGCAACAGTCTCGATAACTCCAAATCATCTACAAGCTCTGGATGATTGACGAAAATCGCTTCGCAGTTGTGCAGATAAGTCCCCGGTGTGTTGATATCTCGCACGCGACCTGGTATATTATCGCCCATCAAAGTTTTCGTCAACGCTTTCTCGTTACCAAAATTCTCGACTACCCAGTCCACACTCCACTTTTGAACGGCGGGCGACTCTTTGGCGAAACCCTTCAACACCACCGGATGCGGCCTCTTCACGTACTCGCGAAAGAACTTCTTGTGATCAAAGTCTGGCCCAACTGTAATCGTCGGAATCTCTTGCGTCTCGGCGTCTGCGACATTTTTATTCAGTTCGATCAGTCTCGCGTACGCATTCTTCACCCATCTCTCCGGTACCTGAACATTGAACACGATGTGCAGGAAACACCAAAACTTAATTTTCGTTTCGATCCAATACGGTACGATTGGGCCACCTTCTCGGTCATCTTTGCTCGCGTGCGCGTTTATCGGGAGCAACACGGGCAGCGTCATGAAACACGAAGTGATAAGCGCGTATATTTTGAATAAGATCATGACGAGGATCGTCATCGTCGCGCGATACGTCCACGAGATGGACGCGAAGACGCGCTGGAAAAAGCCTTCTCGGACGTGAACTTGGCCATCTCCACCGGCGCGAACGCCATGATCCTCGCCCCGCTCGGCCGATTCGTGTTCATGCCGTGCCAAAGACGAAGGTTGAAACTTTTTTCTCGGATCGACATTTTTTTCTTCTTCTTCCGCGGGTGGTGGGGCGGCGGCTCGCGATGGCGCAGACGACGAGGAAGAAGGGAAAGCCATTTTGAAACGTCCGGGCGATGAAAACGCTCGCGTTTCTCGTCTTCTCTCTCTCTCTCAGCGCGTGCGCGTGCGCTGTTCAACGCGTGTGTGGCCTCGGATTTTTTTTTTTTCGAATATTTTTTACTCTTCTTGGAAA
>Ga0181598_1001036_pt1 | contig 27338 bp, 20 predicted proteins | sample 041ome_4_FD_153295 | JGI IMG/M metagenome (GOLD analysis project Ga0181598, IMG submission 153295) | Coastal salt marsh microbial communities from the Groves Creek Marsh, Skidaway Island, Georgia - 041404US metaG (spades assembly) | ecosystem: Environmental > Aquatic > Marine > Intertidal zone >... | reverse complement strand
CTTCGGAGCTTTCTCCACCGCAGAGAGGAAGGAGAGAGAGCGGCTTTTTTACTACTTTTTTTTCTTTGGACTAGAAGAAGAGAGAGAGAGAGAGAGAGAGAGTTTAGTTTTTTCAAAAGAAACCACCTCTCGAACCGTCGACTTTCGACTCTTTTGCCACCACAGAGAACAAAACTTTAGCTTTACGAAAACTCTCTCTCTTCTCTCTCGTTTTTGTTGATTGATGGTTTAAAGAAGCGCCGCGATATTTTAAAAGCGGGAAGGAGGAGACGACGACGACGACGGATATGAGAGAAGAAGCGCTGAGAGAGATCCTGTCGAAAACGCTGGACCAGTCGGTCCCGTCTGGCGCGGAAACGTCCCTGGAAACGCTGGCGTACGCGGCGAGGAAATTGAAGACGGAATCGAACAGAAACCGGGCGAGAATCGCGCGAAAGTTGAAAGACGCGTACGGTAGTCGTCGTTCGAAAGAAGAAGAAGAATTCGGAGAGGAGGAAAAAGAAGAGGTGGCCGAGTGTTGCGAGAGGTTTTGCGAGGAGTTTTTAGAGCTCTTGAGCGAGGAAGAGACGGCGAGAAGAGAGGAAGAAGGGGAGGAGAACTTCGTCGTCGATGATGCGAACGCGGGAAATTGTTCAACTTTTGTCGTTCGAGAAGGGGAAGAGGACAAAGGAGAAGAAAAAGAAGGGACGACGAAGACAAAGAAGAAGAACGCGGGACGACTTTTGTTACGCGACGCGCTGACGAACATGCGAAAAGACGCGCGAACTTTCCTCGAATTGGAAGAAAAATTGGAGTTGAAACAGTTACACTTGGAAATGTTGAGGGAGGAGAAGATGTTCGAGGAGTGTTTGGACGAGGTGGAGAGGATGATTCTCGACGCCGACGTCGAGAAAGGAAGAGGAGAGTTGCTATCGAAGGCGCACGAAACGCTCGAGCGAGCGAGAGAGGAGTACGCGTGTGTGGAAATGCCAAACGAGAGGATAGATGATTTGATGGTGAAGTTACAGGATGCGATACGGAGGAAGATTGCGGCGTCGGTGAGCGTCAGCGATGACGGTGACGGCGTCTTTGTCGTTGAGTTTGCCAACGCGCGAGACGCGTGGAAAGCATCGAGAGTGGTTTCGGAAACTTTATTTCGCGAGTGTGCGGTGTTCGTGACGAGAAAAGTGGTGGATGACATCGTCGTGCCGTTCGTCGAGTCGAGAGCGAGGAGCGTAGCGTTGAGTGTAGACGAAGAGAATGGGTACGCGAAAACGTTGAAGTGGAAGAAAGGAGAAGGAAAGGGCGGAGAAAACAAAGATGAAGGAGGAGGAGGTGGGATAATTTCAGCGCTCGTCCATGGTTTAGACGTGGTTCTTTTTAAAGGTATATTTACGAAGCACTCATTTGCGCTGGATGAACTCTCGTCGGATCTCGTGGACGTTGCTCGAGGTGTTTTATGGCCGACGGTTTCGAAGACGTGCATTGAGATGTGGAATTTAGGATCGAAGCAAGCGCTCCTTACCGACGACGACGTGGATAGCGTCGTCGCGCTCGAAAAGCGGGTTGCTGGTTTAGGTTTACTCAACAGTTATGGTCTCGGCAACGCATTGGATACCGTCGCTGGACCTTTAGAAATAGCGGCCATGCAAGGCGAAATAGAAAGTCGATTAGATTTCAGAGTGAACAGCTTAGCGAGTGCGAGAGACGCGGGCAAAGTTCCCGCAATTTCCGACGAACTGTTGCGAACGAAAGCGAAAGAAGAAGAATACGTAGAAGATGGTACGACGACGACGAAACACTGCGAAGAGTTTTTTGAATTGCACTGTTTCGAGCACCCGGCGTCGCGAACCATCACGAACTCCGCTTTGAACGTGACAAAGTCTGCGTTTCACTCGATTCTCTCGTCGTCGTCGTCGTCGTCGTCTGAAGATAAGGAAAACACGACAAAGGATGCCAACACGCCCGCGGGACGCAAACGGCATGCGATTGCGGCGATTAAAACCGCGTGCGATTGTCTCGAAGCATTCAGGTGTGCGCGCATGAGCGCGCGAGACGAGTCGATTTTCAAACAATCGCTCTTTGAATCGCTCGTGTTTTATAACGATTGCGGCTTTATCGCCGACCAGTTCATCGCGCAAAGTTTAGATGCCGCAAAAGCTTTAGAAAAAATAGTCAGAAAAGATAGCATTGGCGACAACGACGATGAAAAAACTCAACAACATCGACCGGCAATTTTGTGGGCCGTGGAGGCACTGAGAGACGCAGGCGACGCCGTATTTGAGCGAGCAGAACGCAACGCCTCGCACGCTTTGGAGGACTCTTTAGACGCATTCACCGACGAAACGCAAAGTGTTCGAGGCGCACGCGCATCTGCGATGAAGAAGGCTATACAGATATCGCGCGATGTGCTTAAAAAGTTCTGCTCCGCCGCGAGTCAAACGTTACAAAGAACAAACGCGAAGCGCATCGTGGGAAAGTTTTGTGAGTTGTACGCCTCGCGCATCGTCTCCGCGATCAAAGAAATGCAAGATATTTCCGCGGACGATGCGGACGCGCTTACAGATGCGCTCGAAGATGCCTTCACCCCTTTACAACTGGGCGCATCGTCGGTGGAAGACGATTTCCTTTACGACGCGCTTGAACAGTGGCAGAAAGGGGCGATATATGTAAAATTATTGAAGACAAAGTTGAAGGAAATTACGGACATGTACGCCAGAGGAGAGTTGAAAATTTTGAGCGAGAAGGAAGTGCTAGCATTCATTTCCGCGTGCTTTGCAGACACGCCTCTTCGGGAGGAGTGCTTCGAGCGCATCGAGAATATGAAGTACACTTGACAAGTAATATAAAATGTTGAACATGCGGCATACGTATTATTGAATGTTTATTAAATATACTGGGTAGTTATATTTATCTCCCCACGGCTTTGTAATGGACACTGCTCGCGTTGCAAATAGCCGCGAAATCATCGCCATTCAAACTCGCGCCTCCCACCAAGAACCCGTCGATATCGCTCAGTTTCGCTAAATCCGCGCAGTTGGTAGCGTTCACCGAGCCGCCGTATTGAATTCTCGTCGCCTTCGCGACGTCTTCGCTGACATTCTCCGCTAACCAGTTGCGAATTTTAGAGTGCACCTCTTGCACTTGCTCCGGCGTGGCGACTTTCCCGGTGCCAATCGCCCAAATCGGTTCGTACGCGATGACTACGGACGATCCCCAACTCGAGTGCTCTCGGTCATCGATTTCTTTCGCGACTGCTTTCAACTGCTTAAAAATTACATCGAAGGTCGTCCCGTTTTCTCTCTCTTCCAAAGTCTCGCCGACGCAAACGACGACGCTCAACCCGTGATATCTCGCGTGCGCCACTTTCTTACCGACGATTTCATCCGTATCGCCCAAAAGCGTTCTTCGTTCGCTGTGTCCGAGCAACACGAACGGCACTTCCAAATCTTCCAACATCTCCGCGGAAATTTCTCCGGTAAACGCCCCAGTCGTCGAGTCGTAGTGATGCTCTGGATCCACTAAATCTGCCTCTACCCAGCTGTTTTGCGCGCACACGTTAAATCTCTCGTCCAAGTTTTCCTTCACGTACGGCAAGTGCAAAAACGTCGGACAGCAATAAATATCGCAGTTCTTCTCGATGTTCGGGACGTTTTTATTCAACGTTTCCACCAAAGCTTTGACGCTTTCGCGAGTGCCGTTGCACTTCCAGTTCCCACCGACGATGAATCGTCCGGTACCTTCCGAGACCACCTGCAGTTGGCCTCTTCTTCCGTTATTAATGTTGTCGTTCGCTCCCGCGCGGCGAGAAGCAAAAAAAGCAATCGGATTGGATTTTCTCGCGCTCAGAGAAGAAGAAGAAGAAGAAGAAATTCTCGACGACGTTATCGTCGTCGTCCTCGCTGCCGATGACGCCATCATCATCGATCGATAAAAATCGTAAAAGTGGAGAAAAGTGGAGAGTGGATAGTGGAAGAAAGAAGAAAAAGAAAAGAAAAGGATAAACTGCTTGATCGATGATGGTTTTTTTTTCGCACGGGAGCGAGAGACTTGACCGAAAAGAGAGAGAGCGCGAGCAGCTCGGAGCAGACAGAGAAGGAAGAGAGAGAGTGGGAGAGAGAGAGAGAGAGAGATCTTTTTTCGTTCAAAAAAAGTTCATCACTCTATCTACTCGTCGTGTGTGCGTCGTCGCTTTTTTTGGGTGCGAACAACCAAAAAAACGAAAGAAGGCAGACGTGTCTTCTTGAGGTCGTTGTGCTCCCGGACCAAAAAAAACAAAAAAAAAGAAAAAAGCAATCAGATATAATCTCCCTCAAAATTCTCCATTTCCACATATACTGTTCTCGCAAACGCGTCCGCCGTAGAAGAGAAAGAATAAAGAAGGATGATTGCAAACGCGCTGCGAAGAGAAGCGCGGAAAGCGTTGACGAATGCCGCGAGAAACAACGGCGGGCATTCGATGGTGCGTCTTTTTTTTTTCTCTCCCCCCTATTTCTTTTTTTTGTATTTCTTGGCACTCGCGATGACGACATTTTTTTTCTCTCTCTCTCTTCCCCGGAAGAGCGCGCGCTCTTTTATCGATCGATCGATGGATGCTGACCCGAAGAACGATGTTACTCTCTCTGTCTCTCTCTCTCTTTCATTAATGCGTGTTTTTACACGATAACAGAGAGCGGCGATTACTGCAACCGGCGCGACCGCGAGCTATTATTCCACCAACGCGGACGCGTACGCGAAGCTCAAACCGGGCATCACGTGGCCGAAAGCCTGTAACGACGATTTGAAAACCGTGGACCCGGAAATTTTTGACATCATCGAGAGAGAAAAAGAGAGACAATGGAAAGGTTTGGAGTTGATTCCGTCGGAAAATTTCACGTCGGCTTCAATTTTAGAAGCGCTCGGTTCGGTGATGACCAACAAGTATTCGGAAGGGTATCCAGGGGCGAGATATTACGGCGGGAACGAGTGGATCGACAAGGCGGAGAGTTTGTGCCAAAAGAGAGCGTTGGAGGCGTTTCATTTGGACCCGGAGGAGTGGGGAGTGAACGTCCAATCTTTGTCTGGCTCTCCGGCGAACTTTCAAGTGTACACGGCGTTGTTGAACCCCGGGGACAGAATCATGGGCTTGGACTTGCCGCACGGTGGCCACTTGTCGCACGGTTTCCAAACCGACGCCAAGAAGATTTCCGCCACGTCTATTTACTTCAACTCGATGCCGTACAGATTGGACGAATCTACGGGTTTGATCGATTACGATAAGTTGGACGAGTTGGCGGGAGCATTCAGACCGAAAATTATCATCGCTGGTGCGTCCGCGTACTCGAGAAAGATTGATTACGCGAGAATGCGAAAGACTTGCGATGACGTCAAGGCGTTGATGTTGGCGGATATGGCGCACATCTCCGGTTTGGTCGCCGCGAAGTTGATCCCATCGCCGTTTGAATACGCCGACGTGGTCACGACGACGACGCACAAATCTTTGAGAGGTCCGAGAGGGGCGATGATCTTTTACCGCAAAGGGAAGAAGGGTGTGAACAAGAAGACGGGCAAAGATATCATGTACGATTACGAGGAGAAGATCAACTTTTCCGTTTTTCCGGGATTGCAAGGCGGTCCGCACAACCACACCATTTCTGGTTTGGCCGTCGCATTGAAGCAAGCGCAAACGGAAGAATTCATCAAATACCAACAGCAAGTGATGAAGAACATGGTTGCGATGGTTGACAGATTGAAAGAACACGGCGTGAAGATCGTTTCGGAAGGCACGGACAACCACTTGGTGTTGTGCGACTTGAGACCGTTTGGCGTGGACGGCAGCCGCGTGGAGAGAGTGTTGGAGTTGGCGCACATCGCGTGTAACAAGAACACTGTTCCTGGTGATAAATCTGCGTTAGTTCCGGGTGGTTTGCGTTTAGGTACCCCGGCGTTGACGACGAGAGGTTTCACCGAGGAAGACTTTGTCAAGGTTGCGGATTACATCAAGAAAGGCATCGATATTACGGTTGAAATTAGTAAAGAAGTTGAAGGGAAGAAGTTTTCGGACTTCAAGAAGGTTTTGGACGCCAAAGAGTTCCCGGCGATTGCCGCTTTGAAGAAGGAAGTCGAAGCTTTGGCCGAAGAGTTCCCGACCATCGGCTTCGATAAGGCTGAAGGTAAGTACACGAAGTAAGTAAGAATGCACTTGATGGAGAGGTTGTCTTTGTCGTCGTCGTCGCGCGAACTACGTATTACTACTGCGAGAGTTTTTAAAAACAAAATGTTGTCAAAAATACATATACATTAATCGGGATTTAAGCAAGTTCGTTTGGTGTACTTTTTCGATTAAATCTGTACGAGTTGTTGTTTTCTTGGTATGTGTATCGGTTTGTTTTCTTTCTTCTTTCTTTCGTTATGCGTTCTTTCGATTATCTCGAGTAGTCGTTCCGTTCGACTCCTTTTCGTTAATTCTCTTCTTTTATGCTCAACTTTTTTCTCTGGTTTCTTATTAAATGTATTGCGAGACCCATCTAAAACCTTCTCCGTAACCCATCCTTCTCACCACCGAACACATAAACACCTCAATTGGTCGCATATTCGACGCCTCTAAGTTCACTTTCCCCTTCCCAGTCGTGTAATTCGACAAACCCAAGCAATGTCTCAACTCCTCTTCGCTCGCCGCGTGCGGCACGTCGATTTTATTTCCTAATATCAAAAACGGTACTCTCGCCAACGAGTCGTCGCCTAACAAGTGATCGAGCTCTTTCTTCGACTCGATAAATCTCTCCTTATCCACCGCATCGACTAAAAATACGATCGCGTCCACTTTCGCGTAATAATCCTTCCACACTCTCCTCGCGACTTCGTGCCCGCCAAGATCGAACGCCTTAAATCTGATTTGTCCAATCGACAACTCCTCGGAAGTTGGGTATTGCGTCGGTTGGTGCTGCGCTAATCGTTCGTCTTTGAGCATGTGCATCAGGGTCGTTTTCCCGGCGTTGTCTAAGCCCTGTTGTTGTTTTTATCGATGAGATATTTTCCGAGCGTCAGAGTAAAACGTTTCGTGTGTATATTCGCGCGCGCGCGCGTGACGTTTCATTCAAAAACGTGCGTCTCAAGTCTCTCTCTCTCTCCGATCGAACAACACATCGCGCGCGTTACGGTTTTGCGACTCCCCGACGAATGGATTGTCAATCAAAAAAAAAGCAGAGCGATGAAACTCTCCCTCTCTGTCTCGCCGATGACTCGAGAGCGCATCGCCCCACCACGCGCACCGTCTTCGACAGAGAGACAGAGAGAGACAGAGAGAGAGGAAACGATTGGAAAAAATAAAAGAGAGAGAGCGAGAGAGAGATCTCGCTCGCGTGCGATGTATAAAAATATAGCGTCTAAAAAAGGCGCACCAGAAACAAGATCTTCGCGTCTTTCTTCCACAAACCCAAGGTGGAGAGAATGTCGTAGAACCAATCGAACGGCCACATGATCGCGCGTGTCGTGTCGTGTGGTGGGTTTTTGCGTTTTGCGCGCGCGCGTACGATTTTTGTGGCGCTTTGATTTTTTGTAGTCTCGTCGCGGGGAAATTTCTTCGTCTCTTTGTGTTTAGGGTTTTGGTACGATTTTGGGAAGAGCAAAAAAGCAGAAAAGTAAACTCTTCAGTTACAAAATGCGAGCGGTAACACCCCCCGGGAGTCTACTTCTTCTCGCGAGTCGATGCCACGACTGCCACCACCACCGTGACCACCGACGACGACGACGATTGGGAAACAAAACGAACGCAGTCGCAGGTTTTGGAAAAGGTAAAAGAACGAGAGGAAGAAGAGGTGCTCCGCGCGCGGCTTTGAGCAAAAGAGGAGGAGGAGAAGAAGAAGAAGAATGTTTAACGAGAAAAAAAGATACGGAAAAAAACGACGACGACGACGACGAGAGAAGAAGCGTAACGAGAAGAAGAAGAAGAATAAAGTGCGTGATCGTGCCTGGATTTTTGCGAGGGTTCGAAAGCTACGACGAAATGCGAGAGAACGTGGAGATAGCGGTGAGGGAGCGATTTTATGGCGGCGTTGATGGTGATGATGACTGCGAGATTGAAGTTTGCGTGGCGAAAGTGGAGAAAGCTTTTTGGATTCCGGTTACGTTTCGAGGCGAAAGTTTGAGAAAGATTTTAGACGCGATCGAAGACGCCGTCCTCTGCTCCGCGGGAGGAGACGAGGACGACGAGAAAATTATTCTGATTGGCCACAGCGCGGGTGGATGGATCGCTCGACTGTTTCTAGGCGGGAAATCGATAAAGTACGACGGGAAACTGTACGACGGTTATCGACGGGCGAAAAACGTGGTGGCTTTGGTTACGCTCGGCACGCCACACAATAGCGCAGAGGCGTATCCGTTTGGACGAGTGAAAGAGAAACGAACGAGGTGCGATGATAACAATGACGACGACGAGACGAGTTTACAGGAAACGCGACGATTGTACCCGAACTGCTTCCTAAAAGCTAATGGAATGAAGTACGTCACCGTTCAAGGAACCGGGTTTCGAGGGAGACCGTTCAAGTTCACCGACTTCATTCCATCCTCTTCGACCACCACGGACTGGAAAACATTACTCGGAGAAATCAAGCACGGCATTTCGTACAAGACAGATTGCTTGGATCCTAGCTCCGACGGCGACTCCGTCACTTGCGAGTCCTCGGGTCATGGTTTAGGCTCGGAAGCGGTGCAAGTTTCCATCGAAGGCGTGAAGCACGAGAAGGATGATATTTATCCGTGGTACGGGAGTTTAGATGTCGTTCGGACGTGGATGCGAGCCGTGCTCGAGATGCTCTAGTGTATTAATATGTTAGTAACTTAGCGCAAATAGCGTAGCGTTTATAGTTTCATACAAACAAAAATTCACACGCACTTCATAACAAACACTCTCTTGTCTCTCCATCTTCTCGCGCGACGTTCGCGTCAAAAAAACAAGGCAGATGAGCACGCCTCCGCGAGTGCGCGTGGAAGTCGCCTCTTCGTCGTCATCGAAGAAGAAGAAGAAGAAGAAAAAGCTCGTCCTCGACGTGCCGTCGTCGTGTAAAACTGTCAAAGACTTCATCGAAAAGAAGTTAGTTTCATTAGTTTCCCGAAGACGGGGAAGGAATGTCGAGAAGAAGAGCGAGAAGATTCGATTATCCTTGGAAGGAGGATACGAGTTGCTCGAATCTAGTCCCATGAACATTTTGAGAGACGACGAGCGGGTTTTGGTGCGGTACGGCGAGGAGAGCGACGGCAGCAGCAGCGAGGAGGAGGAAGATGAAGAGGAGGCGATTTTAGATACCAAGACAACTGTAAAAAAAAGGAGCCGAAGCGCGGAACGGAAAGCCAACAAGAGAAGAATCAAAAGAGAAGAGAAGAGAGAAAGTTTACTAGGAAGAGGAGGAATAGCGCAGAAAAAGCGAATAGCAGAACTCGCCGATAGCAAAGGGAGCGATAGTAGAAGCGGCGGCGGTAGTAGCAGCACTAGCAGCAGCGACGAGAGAGAACGAGATAGGGTGAAAGCGATAACCGACGGGGACGGTTTTCCGGACGAGAGGAGAAGATTTGGAGAGAAAGAAGAAGAAGAAGAAGAAGAAGAAGAAGAAGAAGAAGAAGAAGAACCGGAACGGTATGCGATTAGAGCGTTTGAAAAGTCGAGAGCGCAGAAGAGGTTTGGGAAGAACGACGCGTTGGTCGATTGGCCGAAGAACGATAAGGAGTGGCAAAAGATGAAGAGGATGAAACCTGAAGACTACGTCGCGCATAAAGAGAAGCTTGAAGAGCAATTTAGCATTGAGGAGAACGAAAAGTTAGCCGAGGATGACCCGCTCGCCGCGTGGATGCATATTTTTAGGTGCGACGAGGACGTGGACGATATGCTCGCGAAGGAAGAGTTGGAGGAGAAGAAAGCGAAGCTTTTAGGTGAGGAGAGGAAGACGATGCAAAGAGCGAAACGAGTGAAGGACATATCAAATGTTCTTCGCTCGGATATTTTAGCGTACAAAACGTTGACGATTAATGAAACCGACGGCACTCCTGAAGTGTCTACTTGGCTGAGAGGTTCTGTCCAATACGTGGACGTGAAGAATAAAACAATCAAACTTCGTCCGAATCCCGAGGATCGCGCGATTTCTGCCGGACGATTGTGGTTTTCGAAACAGTTACCGGCGCCACCACCTTACCAGTCAAACGGGCTTTTAGAGCTTCCCTTTGACGAATTTGCTGAAATTGCGTGCATTGGTGGACGTTCGATCTGGAACCAGTTAGACGTGACGGCTGAGTTCAGAGACGTGCCGAAAGAGTTGAGAAATGGCGCGGGGGCAATACCACCGTCCGCGCTAGGCGTTCCGCGCGGACACGCACCTAAAGAAACTCAAGAACTCGCAGAGAGGGAAAATAAACAACAGCAATTAGAATGGTGCACGAACGATAAGTGCGCTGGAAAAGAATGGCACTTGAAACGAGACTGTCTCGAAGGCTTATCCGCGGAAGAGTTAGAAGCGAGAGGAATGATTATACTCCGCGACGAGGAAAACACCGCAAACGGCGGATTCCGCTATTTCGTCCGTCCGGAGAACGCGTTCGGTAAAATTCTTAAAGACCATCAAGCTCGGTACCTCTACGAGACGATCGAAAGCGACCCTCGCGCGGAGATGGAAGTGGGCCAAGAAGCCGAAGATACCATCAAACGATTAAACGTGTTGGATGAAACCATTGGACCAATGCGACCGTTATCGCACTTACCTCCAGATTGGCGCGTCAATCCGCATGCACAAGCGCCTTTGCCAACATGGGCGAAAGGTGAAGCCGTACCGTTAGCCTCCGATGCGATCGTTCCCGCGTCCGAAGTCGAAGAAGAAGACGAAGGAGAAAAGAAGAAGAGAAAGACGCCATCCGCACCGCCGAGTAGTCGAAGCAAGCAGAACAACAACGACAACAAGAAAAAGAAGAGGAAATTCTCCAACAAAAGTAGCGGTTTAGGCGTCGCGCTGTCTTTATTCAGAGACACCGGCGACTTGTAATAATATAATAAATAATACACCTATCTGTGCGCGCGAAAGAACAGGAAGAAGAAAAACAGGAAACCTCGTTTTTTTTTGCTTCATTCTGCAAGAGGGCTGCTTGGAACGGTGTGCGCACCTAAAAGAGAGAGAGAGAGAGAGAGAGAGAAGACGACGACGACGAGATGGGCTCGTCTTCGCGCCATCGCGCTCGTCGGTTCGTTCCCAAGCACGACGTCCAAGAGGTCATCGAGAATCTCTCCCACAAAAACTCGCCTCCGATGAAATCAACCTCGTCGTCGTCTCTCGGTAACATCAACAACAACAACGAGAAGACGACGACGGTAAACGCGATCGAAGCGTTCCAAAAGCAACGACAGCGAGAACAAGAGGAGGAAGAAAAGCTTCGAGCTGCCACGCTCGCGGAAGAGATGCCGCGAAGCTCAACGGATGCGAGCAGCACGTCGTCCTCGGAAGCCTTCGGGAAAGATATCGAGGCGGCGTGTGCCAGTCGAATCGAGGCGGAGGAAAGAAAAGCGCTCGCGCCGCTGGAAGCGGGAAAAGGCACCACGTCTGAAGAAGACGCAAATTTACAGAAGATTAAAGAAACGAAACGCAGAAGCGAGAGGTGTTACGGATGCTCCAGTTGCGAATATTACTGCTCGCTGAAAGAGTGCGAGTTCTGCGCGAGCATGTTGGTGTTCGCGTCGTCGCGCGGAGATAGGGGTAGGACCAAAAGACGAGCAACGACAGAAAAGACGAACGGTAAACATCATCGATCGAGTCAACATTACACGTGTTGCGACATCGACCGATTGCGAAAACAAGCGAGAGAAAGAGAAGGAGAAGAGGACGAGAAAGTCTGGTTAGTCGCGCACGGGAACGTGTACGAAGCGTCTGCGTTTGTGCGGTTTCATCCCGCCGGGAGAGCGGTGATGATGAAAGGCGCGGGGAGAGACAACTCAGAGGACTTTGACATGCACTCGAAGAGAGCGAGGGAGGTTTGGAGAGAGCTGCGGGTTGGGGAGTTGGTCCAGTGTCCAGAGAAAGGATTTGGATGTTATCAACCAAAACCCGGTTTTTCGGTGGAGCAGTGTACGATTATGTAGTACTTAGCAGTAAGGTAGGAAGTATAGTTTTTAGATTTTAGAAGACGCTTTAGACAGAGCGGCGCTTATTATTAGTCTTGTAATTTTGCGGAAGTGCGTAGAAATACGACTCGTGAATCAATAACGATAGTGTACAGTATTACTCTTTTTTTTTTCTCCTATGAGATGACTTTTGACATAAATCGCTATGTGTTCTCTTCGCTATTCCAGCGCAGTTGTTGCTATATATTTAGTAGTGATACATTGCTTTCTCTCCATTTTCTTTTACTCACTCCATGCCGACGATTTTCATCTTCTCGACTAAGGATCGCCCAAACGACGCTTGCACGGAGTTCATCGCGCGAGGATTTTCTGCCACAAACTCTCTCAATTTGTTCGTATCCCACACCATGACTTTCGCTCCTTCTTTTTGAACGACGACGGTACCGAAAGCGGCGCCGTGACTCAACGCCATCTCGCCGACAAACTTGCCTCTGCGCAAGATATTCTTACCGGCACTTGACGACGAGGATGCGGTCTTCGTCGTCGTGGCTGCCGTTTTCTCTCGCACGCTCGCCGCAACTGGCATCGCCACATCGTCTAACGTCAACATAGCTGACCCGTCTACAATCGCGTAAATGTTTTTATTCACTTTTCCTTTCACCGCAATCACCTCGCCTTCTTTCAACTCTTTCCACTCGCCCAGTTTTACCAACTCTTTAAAATCACTCGGGTGAATCTGATGCGTCCGGTATGTCTTTGTCGTTTTCTTCGGCGCCGCCGATACTACTTTCTCGCCGCGACTATCTTTCGTCTCTTCCACTTCCGACGACGACATCGTCACAACTTCTTTCTCTTTAACTTTAAAAAAAGCATCGTATACCTCCCTCTCCTCGCTGCTCAAGTCTTTTAAAGATTTTTCGCTGTACTCGTTCAACATCTTTGCTATCCAAATCATGTTCACCCCGACAAACAACACGTTCCATCGAATCGGCAACCACAACGGTTTCTCTCTGAAAAACTGGAAACATATTTGCGCGGTAAAACTCGCCGTGGCTAAACATCGCAACAAGAACGGATCGTCGACAACGTAGGACCATCCGAGCAAGACAAACGCCGAGTGACCGCACAGTTCCGTGAGCGTCATGCCGTTTCGACTGGACGAGGACGTGCACCGCAAGAACGGTATCGTCTTTTGGAAAAACTTCGTCTCGTTTAGCTTCAAATTCGCGATGGAACAAATTTTCGGGAGCAATCGGAATTCTTCTCCGCGCCGTTCTCCGGCGACTGCCGTCGCGTCCGAAGCGAACCTCCTTCTGCCGTTTTGCTGCTGCTGCTGCTGCTGCTGCTGCCGCAGGTTTTCTGAAATCTTTCGACCTCTGAGCTTTTCCTCTTCTCTCCTCACTCGCGCGAGCGCTCCTTCCTCCGTCCGCATCACCGACGAGCGATGCCGTCCTCCTCCACCACCACCACCCGCGCTGCTGCTTTGAAGTCTTCGAAAGCGCGAAGAAGAAGAAGAAAGAGAAGAAGATTTCTGGGTCGTCGTCGTAACGACATCCGAAAAAAAAACGAACCGGCGAGACGAAAAAGAAGAAGATGAAGAAGAAGATGCGAAATCAAACGCTCGCTTCCGTCCTTCCCTCGCCGCCGCTGAAAAAAACATCGTCTCTCTGTCTCTCTCTGTCTCTCTCTCTGTCTCTCTCTGTCTCGCAAAGAGAAAGGAGAAAGGAGAAAGAGGACGAGAGATTAATAATAATAAACGATGTGTATATATAAAACGTGTCCGGCTTTTCGAGAGAGAAAAATTAGTATCGAAACGTCGTGTCTCGTTTCGACGCGTAACATCGTAACTACTTTTTTCTGTCGTAGGGTTTAAGGTTTCAATTTTTTTAGAGCCAAGGAGAGGGGAATCCACACACAAACTCTCTCCCACACAAAAAAAAGAAGAAAACTTCTTCCCCAGAGAGAGAGAGAGAGACAGACAGAGACAGAAGGGATGACGACTTCTTCCGTTCTCCTTCGCTGTTCTTCGAGCGGTGGTGGTGGTGGTGGTAGTTTCTCCCCTACTTTCTGTCAGAGAGTGGTGGTTTCGAAACAGCGACGACAGCAACGACAGCAACAACAAATTTCACCGTCGGCGGGTGGGGACAATTATCGCCATCATCAGAGCGAGAGGAGGAGGAGCGAGAAGAAGCGTGTAGTAGCGTGCGCTTTTACTAGGAACAGTGATGACAATAACATCGACGATAACGTTCGAGCGTCGTCGTCGTCTTCAGTATCAGTAGCGAGCAGCAGCACGAGCACGAGCACGAGCGGTGCAATCGTCAGGAGCAGGAGGAGGAGAAGCCAAACGCATCGTCAGAGGAAGAAGAAGACAACGCATCGCAGCGCTGCGTCGGCGTCAAACTTTCGATTTTCCAATTCCTTCGACCCGTCGTCGTCGTCGTATACCAACTACAGCTTCGAGAAGAACGAGAACGGTCCAGACAACAGATCTTCGTCATCGCCCAGTTCTCCGAATAATAAACCGCAGTTGACGCAATCGGAGCTGTGGTGGCGATGCGCGAAGCTGCCGATGTATTCGGTGGCGGTAATTCCAGTCGTGGTGGCCGCCGCATCGGCGAGTTATCTTAACCTGATTGACCCAAAAATTGCTGGAGCGAGCGCGATGAACTTGACGTTACGATTACTCTTGGGCGCGTGTTCGGTGATCGCGTGGTTGAATATATCGAACGACGCGTGGGATTATCAAACTGGAGTGGATAGTGGGAACAGGAAACCGGAATCGATTGTGAATTTATTGAACGGGGACGCGAAGGCGGCGCACGTAACGAGCGCGTTTTTTTTAATCGCCGGGGTGGTGACTTTGTTGCCGCTGTTCGCGAACGCGCCGCTCGTGGCGCCGAGTGCGTTGTTGTTAGCGATTGGGTGTGGGTACGCGTATCAAGCGCCGCCTTTGCGGTTATCATACAAAGGGCTAGGAGAGCCGTTGTGCTTTACCGCGTTTGGCCCTTTGGCGACGAGCGCGTTTTTCGCCGTGTTTGCTGGCGCAAACTTGCCGAGTTTTTTGAACGTGCCGCCGTTGTTGTGGGTCAACGCGTGGATGGTTGGCGTGACGACGAGCATGATTTTATTCGCCAGTCATTTACACCAAAGAGAAGGGGATGAGATTAGCGGTAAGATGTCGCCTTGCGTTCGATTCGGGGTGGATTTTTGCGTCAGCTCGATTCAACACGTCGTTTCCGCCTATTACGCCTTGATTGCGACGTTCGTCTCGTGCGGATGGTTACCCTCCGTCGCCGGAGCGATGATTTTCATCACCTACCCGTTAGCGCGAGCGATGCAAAACTACGCGTTGGATAACATGGAGAACGAAAAGATGCTGTTCAAGACGAAATATTTCGCGGTGAGATGGCACGTGGCTCACGGCGTAGCGTTAGCCTTCGGGTTGTGGTTGAGCAGAAGGTTAGCGGTGCCGTTTTAAAAAAAAGCGAGAAACAGCAGCAGCAGCAGCAGCAGCAGCAGAAATGCTCCTATTTATATACATATAGTAATAAGTAATAATCCAAAAGCCGAGAGAGAGAGAGAGAGATGCGAGAGAAGAAGAAAGAGAGAGAAGTGGCGAATGTAAAACTATTGTCAAATCATGAGAGAGAGTTTGAGAGAGTGCGTGTGTGTGTCAGAGAGAGAGGAAGAGAGAGAGAGAGAGAGAATTTAATAATGAGAATAACAAGTGTAAATCTGAGAGCGAGTTTATAGAGAAATCATACATACGCGCGCGCGCGTGCCCGCGCAAACACACGCTTCCCGTAGTGATACACGCCATCTGTGTGAGTGATTTTTTGCCCTTTCGCGGGCAGATTTTTTTCCCGAGAGTAACTGTCAATACAGATCACTCCTCATTACCGCGCGCTTCTTTCTTTCACGCGCATTTTAAAATCAAACGCGAGAAGAGTAAAAGAGAGAGAGAGAGAGAGAGAGAGATCGCACCGGAATTCTCTCTCGTCATGGGGTGCTGTTTCTCGACCGAGCAGCGGCATCGAGATGGCAACGACACCCAGGATCAACAGCAGCGACATTCTCAACGAAGGAATTCGTCGTCCTCTCGTCAACGCAACGCGAGACGAGAAATGGACGGACGGTTTCGTCAGCATCAACACCGAGGACACCGAACGACGATGTCTTCGGAATACGTGTTTGGAGTGAAGAATCCGTTCGCGAAGTTTGTGGGGAAAGAAGAAGACGGAGAGGAAGACTACCCCCCCGCTGGTGGTGGTGGTGGTGATGACGGAGAGACGAGAGAAGAAGAGGAGCTTTCGATGGAGCGAGCGAGCTCGGCGAACACGATCGGTGGAGACGACGAGATAGAGACAGGATCGGACGTAACCGTCTCGAACGGGGAACAGGTGAGACTGTTGAAGAAAGAGAGGAAGCTGAGCGACGATCGGGAGGGCAAGAAGGCAGAATCTTTGTCCGCGGCGTTCATGCGGAGAAGCTTTGGCGTCGGCGCGAGCGGGAGCGTGAATCACAACAACAACAACAAAAATAACAACGAAAAGAAGAAGAATAAACATCGAAGGACGGAATCAGAACCCCCAATGAATGTGATTGGACGCGGTAATAATAATAGTTTCAATAGCAGCGGGAAGGAGCAGCCGAGCGGTGGAAGAACTTCTCGGATAGCCAGGCTGGTATCGACAACCGCGGACGATAGTTATAAAGCCTTTGAAGACGACGGAGAAGACGAGCAACAGGCGCAAATAGAAGAACAGAAGAACAACATTGTCCGGCGAAGTGCAACGATAGCGACCAGTACCAGTACCGCTAAGGCGAGGCACTTCAGGAGTCTTTCCGTGTCGGCGGCGAAATTTGAAAGAGACGGGTCGAACAACAGCAAGGAACCGAACGATTTGCGCGCTTCCATCTTCGAAGCGCTCGAAAAGAGTAACAACAACAACAACAGAGAAGACGTACAACCACAGGAAGACCGTCCAGCGACGCCTTTTGACGACAACAACTGTTGTCCAACGTGTTTCGAGGAGTACCAAGAGGATAATCCGAAAATCACACTAGCGTGCGCACACCATTTCCATCTGGCGTGTATCGTCGAATGGAACGAACGAGGCCACAGCGAATGTCCTACGTGCATGACCGACGTTGGTTTTTACATGGACGACGACGCGTGAGTGAGATGAAAAGAGCGCGCTTCTTCTTTTTTATCCTCGCTCATGTAATTCCAAGGAGTACCAACAGTAGTTTAGCACCACATCCATCATCATTTTATTTTTGTATCTAATAAAAAATACGCGAAATTCGAAGGAATATCTCGCTCGCTTTCTTCAAAACTCGAGCGCGCCGCGTTCAGAACAACGACGATGCTCCTCCCGCTCGGACATTTCGCGACGTTACATCGAACGTCGTCATTTTCTTCTTTATTAACAAAGAGGAAGAAGCATACGAAGAGAATCGTTCTCGGTCGCGCGTCGTCGTCGACGAGAGAAGAAGAAGGAGAAGAAGAAGTTCCCGCTTCGGTGTTGGGACCGTCGCGCGCGAAGATCCACTCCTCCTCGGTGGAGAAAGAGACAATCGCGAACATGGATCCGAGCGAGCGCTTGAAACGATACCAAGAGATCTATGAATATTCGATCCGACACGCAGGCGCGTTCTGGTCGGAGAGAGCCCAAAAGTTCTCTTGGGAAAATCCAGAGTTTTTCAAGCGCAACGAGCACAACGAACGAGAAAATTTCGACGCGAGGAAAGGCGACGTGAACATCGAGTTCTTCAAAGGCGCAAAGACGAATTTAGCGCACAATTGTTTGGATCGAAACATCGAGAATGGGTTGGGAGATGAACCGGCGATTATTTTTGAGTCCGACAAAGGCTTCGAGCAAGAGAAACGGTGCGAAACGCTCACGTATTTGCAGTTGAAAGAGAAGAGCGATAAGTTAGCCAATCACTTGATTTACGTGTGCGACGTAAAGCCCGGAGATGTCGTGGTATGTTACATGCCAATGATTCCAGAGCTCGTGGTGACGATGATGGCTTGCGCGAGGATTGGCGCGGTGCACAACGTTGTTTTTGCCGGATACTCGGCGGAGGCGTTGGCGAAAAGAATCGTAGATAGCGAGGCAAAAGTTTTGGTATCGGCGGCGATGTCGTATCGAGGTGGAAAGGCGATTGAGTTGTTTAAGATTGTCGCTGAAGCGGAGAAGATTTGCGAGATGCAAGGACACAAAATCGAGGAGAGGGTGTGTCACTTTAATTTACCCGGGAGCGAGTCGCACACGGATTGGCCAAAGGAAAAAGCGGAGATATTCGCCGCATTCAAACAACGACACGGAGGTAATGAAATGTCACCCGCTTGGACGGACGCGCCGCATGGCACCATTCGTCCATATTATGGTTTACATCTTTTCAAAAGTAGCAAACTGACGCTAACTTCTACTCATTTTTTCTTTTTCCTATAAAAATACACAGGTTTCAATTTGGCGTTGGACGAGCAAGAGTCGCGACCGCCCCCGGTGACGATTTGGCGAGATGCAGAAGACGCGGCTTTTATTTTGTATACGTCAGGATCGACGGGCGCTCCTAAAGGAGTCGTGCACGTTATTGGCGGTTATATGGTTCACGTTGCGGAGACCATGAAGGAAGCTTTTAACGTAAAAGTTGGCGACGTGACGTTTTGTACTGCCGACATCGGATGGATCACGGGCCACTCGTATCTCGTCTACGGTCCGTTGCTGAACGGCTGCGCCTCGATTTTATATGAAGGTAAACCAGATTACCCGAACGCGAGTCGATTGTGGGAAATTTGCGATAAATATGGCGCTAAAGTTTTATACACCGCGCCAACCGTTATCCGATCTTTGAAGAAACAAGGCGACGAGTGGGTCAAGAAAACGAAACGAGATTCTTTGGAAATCTTAGGGACGGTTGGAGAACCGATCGGGGAATCCGCATGGAAGTGGTTCCACGACATCGTCGGCGAAGGGAAGCTGCCAGTCGTCGATACGTGGTGGCAAACCGAAACCGGCGGACACGTCATCTTGTCTTTACCGAACGTTGGCGAAACAAAACCGGGGCGCGTTGGGCTTCCTTTTTACGGATGTATTCCAAGCATTCTCGATCCGCAAACGGGGAAAGAGTTAGATGGACCAAACGTTGAAGGTCTTCTCGCGTTGAAACCCCCTGCGTTACCGGGGATGTTTCGGGACATTTACAAAAACCACGAACGATACGTGAAGTCGTATTTTCAAGAGATTGACGGCTACTACGTTTCCGGTGACGGCGCCAGAAGAGATGAGGATGGACAGTACTACATCACCGGGCGTGTCGATGATGTCATTAACGTTTCGGGCCACAGAATCGGTACGGCTGAAGTAGAAAATGCACTCGCTCGTAACATTTTCGTAACCGAAGCCGCAGTCGTTGGCATTCCGTCGGAAATTAAAGGCCAGGAGTTGTTCGCGTTTTGCTCGCTCAAAGAAGATATTCAATTTTTGAAAGAGAAAGAGGAATTGAAATCATCCACGTACACCCCGGAGCAATTGATAATAAAAGATCTCATGAACACGTGCGCAAAAGAAATCGGTTCCTTTGCGAAACCAACCGGTGGTATTTTACTTCTACAACCGGGTACGGGAATTCCAAAGACGCGCTCGGGGAAGCTAGTTCGCAGAGTTTTACGTAAGATTGCGAAAGGTGATTATTTGACTGACTTTGGAGATTTAAGCGCGGTGGCAAATCCAGAATCAATTCAATCCATCATTCAAGCGAAGAAGAAAGCGGACGAAGCGGGAAAGTAGAGAGAGAGAGAGAGAGAGAAAGAGATGAAGCGAATGCGATACATACATACATCAATTTTACTACAAAACACTCACAAATCTATTGCGCCGCTAAACAATCATTTTTTACTATTTTGCATACCTTTGCAAAATGCGCATCGCTGCTTCGTCTACGCGACGCGAAATCTCTTCCTTTGACGAGAACATCAACGCCGCACACAACGCGGTTTGGGAAAGTTTTGTCGTCAAACCGTCGTAAAATGCAAATAATCCGCCTTCGTTGGCGTATAAATCTTTCACACAGTCTAAGATACCTTCGTATTCTTTCCTTTCATTTCCGTCGTCGCCATCAGCCGTGGCGATGTTCTTTTTCGTTCCTAAAACTTCTCTCCTTCCAACCTGTAACCTTGATTTGATCACCAACATCGGGTACGTAGCCAAAGTGGCTCCGATTTTTGCCGTCGCTCCCAAAATGAACGCATCCAACGCACTAATGGTGGTGGCGGTGGCGTTGCCATTCCGCCGATTACTATTGCCTCGTTGTTTCTGCCTCAAAGTCTCGTAGATTGCAAACTGCAACGCCGGATTGGCAACCATAATCAACGATGCGGATAATCCTCCGTAAAATCCAGGGACACCGGAAGTTTCGTACACTTCCTTTGCCAAGGTCCAAAATCCAAGCGCTTTTGCTTCGTCTTCTTTCTTAGCGAGCGTGGCGTCTGCGCTCTTCGAAACTCTGCCCTTCTTACGATTCTTCGCCGCTTTCATCGCCGACCACTTGTGGGCCTCCTCTTCGCTCTCGCTCTCGTCTTCGTCGCTCTCTTCTTGAATACTATTCGACGACTTCCTCTTCGATGCGACTTGCATCTTCGCCACTACCGTCCATATTGGCAGCGTCAACAACACGTTCACGCACCCGGCTAAACTCGCCGTGAATAAACTCTCGAGCGGCGTTAACACGACTTCGCTTCCCATCATCGGTGGCGGCGGCGGCGCTCCATCGCTCCCTCTCCTTTGTTGCTTTTTAATCCGTAAATATTCGCTGTTGAACACCGAAAACCAATAGTAATACACGCCTTGCGAACACACCGTCCCAATCGAGGCTGGTTTCACTCCCACGTAGAGTTTCTTCACCTTTTCCAAAGCGCTCGATTCCTCCTCCTCCTCTTGTTCCTTTTCCTCTCGTTCTCCTTTCGCTGCGGCAGAAGCGCCTATCGACGTCGTCGTCGTTGTTTTTGCCGGCGTCGACAACAACCGCACTCTCGGTTTCTCTCCGCTCTTTCTCCTCCCCTTCCCGCTTTTATTAAATCGATATTCGCTCTCGCTCGCGTCTATTTCGTCGTCTTCTTCGTCTTCTCCTTCTTTCCCATCGCGACGCGTTTCAGTCGTCGTCGTCGTCGTCCTTCGAACTCCTCCTTCTCCTCCTCCTCCTCCTCCTCCTCCTCGTTTCTTCTTCTCCCGCACGTGCTGCCGCGTGTTTATCGTGATGAGAGGATACGTGGCGAGCAGCGCCAAGACGCCCGCGATGGCGCCGGAGACTCCTTCCACGCGGTTCTGGTAGCTTTGCGAGCGAAGAGTCATGTGTTTCTGGGGAAAAACGAGAGACGAGAATCCGCCACTTTTGTGTTCTTTTTATCCTCTCTCTCTCTCTCTCTCTCTCTCTCTCTCTCGCTATATAGAGATGATAGCAGACCTGGAGGACTCCTCCTCCGCGCTCGGCGGCGGCGATTTATTATTGTCGTCTTCCCAGCCGGGTTCACCGACGACGACTGGCACTCACAACAACACCGGCGACTACCGCAAAGAGTCCGTCCTGAAGATACTCAAAGCACGAATCGGCTGGCTGAGCGCTTTTTTTCTCGGATTAATCTTAGCCGCCGTGGTGGTCGAACGATTCGAGGAACTGCTGACGCACGAGGTGGAACTGTCGTACTTTGTCCCTTTATTAATCGGGCACGGGGGGAACACCGGGTCGCAATCGGTGGCGACCGTTATACGCGCGATCGCGTTGAAACAAATCAAGCCAGAGAGTGGTCGAGAAGTCGCGCAGGTTTTGTTTAAAGAAGCGATATCGGGGTTCGTCATGGGCGGGTTTTTAGGAGCGCTGGTGTTTGTGCTCTCTTTGGTGTGGGAAGGCATATCGCCTTTGATTGGTTTGGTGGTGGCGATATCGTTGCCGTTGGTGAGCGTGTGGGCGAACGTGTTGGGCGCCGGGTTGCCGCTGTTCGCCGTGCGGATGGGTTTTAATCCCGCGGTGACTTCGGCGCCGCTGATGACGACGATTGTCGATAGCAGCGGGCTGGTGATTTATTTTTTAGTCGCGCAGAGGTTAATGCCAGAGACTTTAGGGGATGTTGCGGTGAAGATAGCGGCAGAAGCGGTTGGGGCGGGCTCGGATGGGAGCGCGACGTGACGCGCGAAAAAAGTTTGAGAGAGAGAGAGAGAGAGAACGTTCTATAGCATGTAGAGATGTATTCGTAGATGTAGTTGTTATATAGAGATGTAATTTTTAGAGAGATGCTCGATGCAAACGCTGTTTCGTACTATTCATTATACTGCGATAATTTTCTTAAAACCTTATTATTTCTCTAATCCAAGTACTCTCGATTGCCTCTTCTGCCTCGTCCTCGTCTTTCGTCCGGAGACCTCGAGCGCGAATACGACGGCGACCGGTTTCTTCTTCGGTACGGCGCGTCTCTCCTAGATGACCTTCGATGTCGTTGTCTGCCGCCATCATCATCATCGTCGTTATCGTCGTCATTGTCGTAACTCCCGGACCTTCTTCTTCGCGAAGGCGGCGAGCAAGATCGCGAACGACCTTGCCGTCGTCTTCTGCTTTGCGGGCGTTCGTCTCTTCTGCCGTACCGCTCTCTCGAGCGAGAACGAGATCGAGAACGAGATCTCGAATAGTCTCGTCTTCTCCCTCTGTCTCTCCCTCTGTACGTTCCACTATCTCTCCTCGGCGGCGGCGGCGAACGTGACCGCGACGAACGCCTGCCCCCGTATTCTCTGCCGGCGCCGTTATCGTATCCGCCCTCGAAATCTCTCCTCCCTCTAAAAGTACCGCTATCTCCTCTACCGCTGTCTCTGTTGTTGTTCCTAAAATTGTTATTGTACACGTCCCCGTCGCCGTTCCCGAACCGATTCGCTCCTCTCCCACCTCTTCCGCCTCTCGAAGAGAACTTCAAAAAACTCTGCTCCCGCTCCTCCGCGGCAACCGCAACCGACGCCGTCGTCGCGCAACTCACCGAATCCACAAACGCCACCTTAATCTCCCTCCCATCGATTTCCCCTCCGTTCAAGTTCTCCATCGCGTACTCCGCGTCTTCGATTTCTCGAAATTGCACGCGGCAAAATTTCCTCCCGCGCCCAAACGACACGTTTTCGATCCCTCCTTCTTTCGACTCGTTGTTGTTGTTGTTGTTCCCGTTCAGCTGGTACGCGTTGAAAATCTCCCTGACGTGATGTCCAGTCAATCGAGGCGAGATGTTCGCGACGTGCAAGAATCTCGTCGGGATTTTGCTTTCACCTCTGATTGTCGTCGTCGTCGTCGTCGTCGTACCATCGTTGTTGTTATCGATCATATCCTCGTCGTCGTCGTCGTCCTCGTCCTCGTCGTCGTCTCTTCGTCGTCGTCGTCTTCTTCTTCTTCTTCTTCCATCGTCGAAATCGTCCTCGTCCTCGTCCTCGTCCTCGTCGTACCAATCGTCTTTCCTCCGCGCCGTCGTCGTCCTCGTCGTCCTCGCCGCACCACCAGCGGTCGCGTTGTTATTATTATTAGTAGTGTTATCAAAAGTCGACGGTCGTCTGTAGTTCACTCCCATCGCGCGTCGTGAGAGATATGTGTTTGTTATGTATCTGACGCGCTCTTAAGAGTTCAGAGTATTGAGAGAATTGGAAAATTTGAGATCCACCTTTTTTCGATTTTGGACTTCGCTCTCGTCGAATATCTTCTTCACACCGTATACCGTTTTCTCGCGCGCATACACATATTGTCGGAGAGAATTAAAGGTAGCGAACCAACGATGGAGGAAGAGCAGAGAAGGCTGCTGCTGCTGCACCAGCGAAGCCAGCAGCTCCTCTCGAGAGGAGGAGGAGGAGGAGGAGGAGGAGGAGGAATGCTCGTTCAACGGGGAGGAGGAGGAGAGGACGAAGAGAAGCGGATGCAGCAGCAGCAGCAGTACCAACGCAAACCGATGCTCAAAGTCGATTTGGAGAAGATTGGACGACAAGAACAACAACCGTTGTCATCCGGAGGATCGTCTCTGTCGCACTCCACCGCCAGCGCCGCCGCGAAAGTGGCCATCTCGCAACACCCGGCGCAGCCGGATTCGAACACGTTTAAAAACCACTACCAAGATTTGGTGATGTTGTACAAGACTTTGAGGGAACGAGCGAAAGGACCGAAGACTTTGAAAAAGACGTTTCTGGTGAGGAACTTGATGTACATCAAACCGAGCAAGAAGAAGAAGAAGATGAAGAAGAAGATCGAGAAGAGGAAAAGCGCGAAGAATAGCGATGATAATAGCAAAGATGATAGCGGTAAGTTAGAAGACAAGAAGAGTAGGAAAGAGACGGAAGAAGAAGAAGAAGAAGAAGAAGAAGAAGAAGATGACGAGGACGAGGTGCAACCGAAAGACGATCAAGACGTCATGTTTCGATACTTTTACAAAGGCATGGCGGATTTGAGAGTCAGCGAGAAGACGGAGAGAGCGTACAGAGCGCGGTGTCCGTTTTGCTTTGTCAAGCCGAGGAATTTTATCGGGTTGTGTCAACACTTGAACGCGTCGCACGATCAATTTTATTTCACGTTTTTACCGGTGAATACGGTGCAGAAGAGGACGGTGACGGATCCAAACAGAATGTTTGTAGCAAAATCGGAAGACAGAATGGTGACAATGAACACAATCGAAGTGAGGATTAAGAAGACGTCGTTCGTGATGTGTGAAAATGGTCAGGACAAATTGAACATGTTAGACGCGACGCTGTTGAAAGACCCGGCGAATAAATCGTTCGAGTTCTTTAGCGGAGGGAAATACCCAAAAGTGGGAACGAATAAAGTGATTTTACCTGCGATTGGGAACTTAGCGCCAACGAACACGTCTAGTCAAGACGTCCAGAGCAAAACGCACGGGTGGGAAAACGAGTTGGCAATTTTGAAGACGAAGTTGAACGTGGAAATTAGGAATAAGCAGTTGCAGAAACAAAACGAGCTGCAGTTGAAAAGCATCGAAGAGAACATCTCGCAAGTGGCGAAGAAAACGGCGTTGAAAGGGCACAAGAGAGATTTGGAAGAGAATCCGTTAGCACAATTTTTTACGCCGCATTATTACGACCAGATTTCCTTGGACAAAGCAGCGGCGGTTTTGAACGGAGAAAACGCAGAGAAACACGTGAAAAATTTTTACAACAGTCAGAAGAGGAAGTTTGGTAACGATATTGATTTATCCAAAGTCGTTCGTGCGGCGAAGGAAAGAGTGCAAGCGGAAAATAGAGCCGCGGCGGAAAAGTTGGGACAGTTTCATGTCGGTTTACCTGAACAGCAAAAACAGCACTTGCTTCAACAGTGGAGCCATTCGAAGCAAGGAGCGGGAGTTGGGAGAATTCGCGAGAGGGAAGCAGAGTTAATGCCACTCGGCTACGCCGCTTCGGAGCAGCTCAAACGTCAAAGATTGCAAAAAGAAGCGGAACTGAAATATGTAGACAAAAGGCGAAAAAAGGAAGAATCGAAAGTGGAAAAGAGAAGGATGCAACTCGCTGCGCAAGGAGGGCATGATACGGTGGCGCAGCAGAAGAAAAACTTCCGTCAATCCGCGCAGTATCAAGAAGTTGTCGCTACGAAGAAGATGTCAATTCAAGAGACTGGCTCGAGAAAATCATTCGCCATCGGCGGTCGATATTACCACTCGCGAACGTGTTTACCCATGAGCAAGAAAATCTTCAAAAAGGAGGATAAATCCGCAATTCCTGATTCGGACGACGACGAAAAAGAGCAAGAGGAAATGTTGGATAAAGAAGACGCGCTTTTCATCGACGAATACGTGGACGTGGCGCAAGTTGAAAAAGATTTCTTCAGAATGTGGAACAAACACGTGCGCAAATATTGCGCCATGGCGAACCGGCAAATGCCAGACTGCACGAGCTCGTTCATGTACGTTCACAAAGAGAGGCTGGTAAAAGATCGCCAGATGAGAAAGTTGTTTCACTTACATCTAATGAACATGTACGATTTCGGCGTGTTGTCCGGGAAAGTGATTCAAGTTCTCGTGGCGAAGATGAACGAGTTTGCACGCGAGGCGGAAGAAAATCCTCCGCCGAAGAAGTTTGCTGAAAAAGAATAGAAGAAAGACGGAGAAAAAGAAGCAGCGGAGAAACCTCCTCCTGCTGCTTCGACGTTCTAGAACAGGAGAGATAAAGAGAGAGAGGAGAAAACGCGCGCGGAGGAGTGCGCTTCTCGTTGAAAAAAGAACGAACAATGTAATAAAATCAAACCTCGCGCACATGATCACTCGCTTTTAAATTTGAACTACATACACGATCCTAAATAAATTCTTATAACTACAACAACATTTCTTCTTGTCTCTTCTATACATAACTACTCGGACTCTCAATCACCCCCAGCTGAACGCATTGCAACCTAACGTCTAATCTCTGCGGTTGCTTTCGGTTTCTTCTCGCCCACAACTTCGCCTCACCAAACTCTGGCATCGATCGGCTGTGCGAAACCGCGCCTCTCTTCGCGCCTACGCGAGGCCGTGGTTGTTCGCTCTCCCACTGATTCGGCGGCGTCGTCGGACCTTCCTCTTCTCTAGTGTTACTGTTTCTTCTATTCTGGCTAGTGTTTCTGTTCTGGTTAGTGTTGCTCGCGGTGTACCCGTACGCGCTGTCCTCTCGGTTTAATAGCGCGTGCAGTTCTCGTCCTTCCGACATTTTTTCAGCCGCGTTGGCTGCTTTTTCTTCCTCTTCTTCGTCTTCTCTTCGTCTGGAGGACGACGTTTCGCTCTCGTCGTCGTATTCTTCTCCACCGCCAAAAGGACCATTTCTTCTACTTCTTCGAATCATCGCCTCTTCTTTATCCACGGTTCCAGAGCTTCTCCTCGCGTCGAACAACTCGACGTCGGAAACACCTCCGGCATCTCTCAGCGCGTCCAAACCACCGGAGACGGAGCAGTACGCGCGTATCCTCCCCGGTCGCGCGAACATTTTTTTTACGCTACTATTTGATCGTTGTCCTCCTCCTCCTCGGGAAAAGCACACAGTGGAGTCACACACAAATTTTTTTTAAACTCTCTCTCTCTCTCTCGCACAAGAGAGAAGACTTTAGCGATTGACAGAGAATAATAGAGAGAGAATAAGAGAGATAAGTTTCTTCCTCGGCGTTCTCTTCTCGCGAACGATTTATGCGTGCGAGAATAAGAGAGAGAGAGAACGAGAGAGATTGTGTGGTCTCTCTCTCTCGATATTTTTGTTCTGGCGAGATTTTGAAACGTCTCTGTTTCTGTGGC
>Ga0181598_1001034_pt1 | contig 27395 bp, 17 predicted proteins | sample 041ome_4_FD_153295 | JGI IMG/M metagenome (GOLD analysis project Ga0181598, IMG submission 153295) | Coastal salt marsh microbial communities from the Groves Creek Marsh, Skidaway Island, Georgia - 041404US metaG (spades assembly) | ecosystem: Environmental > Aquatic > Marine > Intertidal zone >... | reverse complement strand
CAAAGCAAACCCAATGCACAATCAACAATGAACCTTGTGTCGTTTTCTACGTATTTAGTGAATTTTAGGTCCATGAGTGTGAATCGCACGCGCGCGGCGTGTCCAGCCCGCGCGTAACGACATCCATCGGTCGACCGCGCCGACTCGCGGTGACGCGGCGCGACGACGGACGGCAGACCGGCGCGAACGACCGACGCGCGCGCGATGAAGACGTACAGCGTCGACGTTCCGGGAACGGGCGGCGCGCGAGAGACGCCCACGCGACGGTGGGTCGACGCGAGGGCGCGACAATCGCGACGAGGATTGGCGGCGAACGCGCGCGCGATGGGACGACGAACGCGATGACTGACGGTGAAGGACGACGAACAGGAACGCGGAGTATCCCGATGCGTTGATGACGGGATTCGCGGCGCCGCACGGGTCGGTGCGGACGCTGCACGACTGTTGGGAATCGATGGCGAGGCGACACGCGAACGCGCCGTGTCTGGGGACGAGGGACGTGGACGCGAAGACCGGGACGCCGGGGAAGTATACGTTTAGGACGTTCGCGGAGGTTGCGCGCGAACGGGTGGCGCTGGGGAGCGCGATGGCTCGGTTTGGGATCGCGCCGGGGAGCGCGATGGGGTTGTACAGCATCAACACGCCGGAGTGGGTGGCGCTCGAGGCGGCGATGACGCGACAGGGGGTGATTTCTGTGCCGTTGTACGACACCCTCGGACCGGATGCGGTGGTGTACATCGCGAACCATGCGTCTTTGTGTGCGGTGGCGTGCTCGCACGCGGTGTTGGCGACGATGGTGGCGTGTTTGAAGGACACGCCGACGGTGAAGCTCGTGGTGTGCTACGGCGGTCGAGGCGCCGGGAGCTCGGATTTCGCGGCGATTCGCTCGGCTCGCGAGCTCTTGCCGCCGGGGGTGAAACTGGTGAGTTATGAAGATATGTTAGAGATCGGTTCGCGGAATCCATCGCCCGCGACACCGGCGGCGCCGGATGATTTGGCGACGATTTGTTACACTAGCGGCACGACGGGGGCGCCGAAGGGCGTCATGCTGACGCATCGAAACTTGATCAGCAACGCCGCAGGTTATGCGTATGACTTAGAGCTCGGTCCGGGCGATAGTCACGTATCGTATCTTCCGCTCGCTCACATCTACGAGCGAGTGACGATGCTGGTAGTGTTGTTCAACGGCGCCAAAGTTGGGTTTTATCGCGGAGACGTCTTGCAACTTTTGGACGACATCAACGCCTTGAAACCGACCGTTTTTTGCTCCGTGCCTCGATTATGGAACCGAATTTACGATAAAGTGAATGCGGGCGTGCGCGAGGGCAGCGTGGTGGCGCAAAAGCTCTTCGCGTGGGCGTTCGAGTCCAAACGACGGGCGCTGTCCAAGGGTCAAACGCCAAACGCCCTGTTCGAGAAAGTCGTCTTCTCCAAGCTTCGCGCCAAGCTCGGCGGCCGCGTGCGCTACATGTCCACAGGTTCCGCTCCGATCAGCGCTGAAGTCATGGAGTTTTTGCGCATCGCTTTCGGATGCGTGCTCGAAGGTTACGGCATGACGGAATCCGCGTGCGTAATCTCAAAGACGGCGCAAGACGACTTCACCACGGGTCACGTCGGCGCCCCGGCGCCGTGCTGCGAGATCAAACTGGTGGACGTTCCCGAGATGCGATACACGAAAAATGATCACCCTCATCCTCGCGGAGAGATTTGCGTGCGCGGTCCGAGCGTGTTCCGTGGGTATTACAAGAACGACGCCGAGACCGCGGACGTCGTCGACCGCGACGGTTGGCTTCACACGGGCGACATCGGCACCTGGCTCCCAGGCGGTCGCTTGAAAATTATCGATAGAAAGAAGAACATCTTCAAGCTGGCTCAAGGCGAGTACGTGGCGCCGGAAAAGATTGAAAACGTCTACGCCCGCAACAAGTTTGTCGCACAATCCTTCGTCTACGGCGACTCCCTTCAGGCGCACCTCGTCGCCGTCGTCGTCCCGGATGAGGAAGTCTTGATGCCTTGGGCGGCCGCGAAGTCGTCCGAATTCAAGGGCATGAGCTTTAAAGATTTGTGCGCCGATGAACGCGTGAAAGCTCACGTGTTGAAGAGCATGATCGCCACGGGGAACGACGCCGGCCTGAAGGGATTCGAGCAAGTCCGAGCGATTCGCCTGTGCGACGAATTGTTCACCGTGGAGAACGGTTTGATCACCCCGACGTTCAAGTTGAAGCGCCCGCAGGCGCGCGAGCGGTTCCAGCGCGACATCGACGAAATGTACGCGCGAGGACGATGAACGCGACCGCACTTTATCTAGTATCGCCGCTAGGCACCGCATTGTTGAATCACACAAATTTAAACGTTTAAACTTTTCAAGTCGAAGCGAGGACGAAGGGGCGCGTGGCAAGAGGACAATTCTTTATCGTAGTGGTGGTGTTAATGAACACCAAAAGTTTATAGTCCATGGAACAAAGATTTCCCTAGACTGTTTTTGGTTTTTTTCTGTTTTTCGTGCTAATAAAGTCGCCCGCCTCCGCGGAGGGGAACGAAGCCGTCGTTCGAAACGCTTACGCGGAGGTGAACTTGGTGACAGCCTTGGTGCCTTCGGAGACGGCGTGCTTGGCGAGTTCACCCGGCAAGATCAATCGGACCGCGGTTTGGATTTCGCGGGACGTGACCGTCGGCTTCTTGTTGTATCGCGCGAGCTTGGCGGCTTCCGTGGCGATCTTCTCGAAGATGTCGTTGATGAACGAGTTCATGATGGACATCGCCTTGGAGGAGATACCGGTGTCCGGGTGCACTTGCTTCAAGACCTTGTAGATGTAGATCTTGTAGGTTTCGGACTTGGACTTGCGTCCAACCTTCTTGGCGCCCGAGGGCTTCTTTTGCGCGGGTTTCTTGGCCATCGTGTTCGTGCGTTCGCGTCGTGGAATGGCGCGCGCCCGGGACGCGCGACGGCCACGGGCGATTTTTCGCGAAATCGACTCATCGTTTCGGGGAGTCGAGTTCAAGGGTCAGGACTCGTCGAATGGAGTGACTCGTGCTTTTTCAGCCAATAGAATCACCGCATTTTGTGTAATTGCACGAAACAGATACATACTGTTTACTACTACGAGCAAAAAGCCAATCAGAATTCACGGTTTTGTGTCAAACGCGAAAACGCACCCAATCGTATGGAAACTTAGTGCGCCGCGCGGCGCTTCGTTTCCGAAAACTCGTCGAGTGGGCGCGCGATGGCGCGCGAGCGTCATTACTCGACGCGCGTGCACACGCCCGTTCGCTTACTCACACAACACACAACGTACGTGCGCGCGCGTTGATTGTTTTCGCGCTCGTCGCGTCGCCGTCGTCGCCGCCGCGAGAGAACGCGCACTGACCGCTCGTCGTCGTTTCGCGCGCTTCGCAGTCTTTCACGAAAATGTCTGGTCGCGGTAAAGGAAAGTCCGGCAAGAAGGCCACGAGCCGATCCGCCAAGGCGGGCTTGCAATTCCCGGTCGGTCGTGTCGCCCGTTACTTGAAGGCTGGCAAGTACGCCACGCGCGTCGGTGCCGGTGCGCCGGTCTACTTGGCCGCCGTGCTCGAATACTTGTGCGCGGAGGTGCTCGAACTCGCGGGCAACGCGAGCCGAGACAACAAGAAGTCCCGCATCGTGCCGCGCCACATTCAGTTGGCGATCCGCAACGACGAAGAGCTTTCCAAGCTCCTCGGTACGGTGACCATCGCGGCCGGTGGTGTTTTGCCGAACATCCACTCCGTGTTGTTGCCGAAGAAGTCCAAGAAGTAAACGGCGACTCTTCGAGACACGGTCGACCGCGCGCGTTTATCAACGCGATCGGTCTGTATCATACCAACCATTAGCGAACATAACAAACCATAGCGATATAATTTGATATATGACGACGATGTCTGCGCGTGATACGAATGAACTCGCCGCCGTTTCCTTCGTCCTTCGTCTCGTTCGCGCGCCTTTGTCTCGCGAGTCGCGGCGCCCCGGCCCGCACTTCTCGTCGACCGCGGGAGTCAACGCGCCGTCATGGACGACGCGCGCGCGAGTCCGAAGGTTCAGCTCATCATGAACGCGTGCTCGGCGTCCAAAGCCGCGGACGTCGTGCTCGCCGTCGGTGCGAAACCGTGCATGGGATGCACCACCTACGAGGAAGCCGCGCTCACCGCATCGCTCTGCGACGTGACCGTGTTGAATTTCGGCACGCCCACGACGGCGGAGATCGCAAACGCCGTGCTCAGCGCGCAAAACGTCGTGGTCGATCCCGTGGGGTGTGGACTGGAGACGAGAGGGAGAACGGTAAAGGAGTGGTTGGAACGGCGCGGCGCCGTCGCTCGGGACGCGAGCGATGTGCGACCGATGCGCACTGTGGTGAAGGGAAATCGAAGTGAAATCGAAGCGTTGATTGAGTTGTTTGCTGTGAACGGTAGCGTTGGGGCGAATTTGAGCGTTACACCGGAATCGTCCGACGGCGACTGCGCGGAAAAAGACGTTTTCGACGCGCTGAATCAACTATCGGAAAAGCTTGGCGCGATGATTGTGATGACTGGGAGCGTGGATTATGTTACCACACCGCGATCAACTCGGGTCGATGGTGCGCCCGGAAACGAAGCCGTTCACGAGTTCGATGCGCCGATTCTGCAGAAATTTTCTGGCGCGGGTTGTTGCCTCGGAGCCTTCCTGGCGGCGACGGTTCCCGGATCGGGACTAGAGAATGCGAGAGCGTTGCGAGCCTCGTGTCTAGTGTATAGACGGATTGCGACTGACGTTGTTCGGTTAGGGAACTTTTCCGGACCTGCTTCTTTCCAAGTGGCATTCTTTGACGCGCTGGCGAGTCTAAAAAGCTACGAGTAGTGAGCGCGTCGGGGATGAGGACCGTGTGAAATAGACTAGCTATGGTGTAGAAATTGAAAAAGGTATAGTTTGGCTAGCCGAATCACGCTCAAGGCGCATCACACCTGACCCGCCTTGTCGACGGGTTTCTCGTCTTCGCCTTCGGGGACGAAATCTTCCCAGCGATACATGTACATCGCCGATACTTGAAGCGCGAGGATGAAGGAAAAGAACAAGCTCGTAAACCCCCACGCCGCCATGTCGCCGACGTATTTCACTTGACTCCCGGGCTTGTACCAGAACGGACACGCCGCGAGTAAGGTGAAAATCATGAAGAACCACGGGATCGGGTTGGAGAGCATCTTGTCCACTTTTTTACCGATGAACAGCGTGTTCGTTTGCGCGGTCGCCGCGGATTTCGCGGCGGGGACGACAAACTTTTCCAAGAGTGTGACGAGAATGACGACGCCGACGTTTATCAAAAACGCAAAGCATGCGGTGTTCCACCCCGTGGAGTGTTCATCGAGGCCGAGGTTCCGCTTGACGTTGAACTCGGTGTCCAGAACCATGACCAAGCCGGAGATGACACCAGCCACGATACCGGCTAGGACGGCTTCGCCGGAGAGCCAGTGAAGGTGGATCCCACCCCATACTGCTGGAACGGCGTGAATCGGGGTGACGGTTTGAATGGAGAACAACCCAGTGATGTCGGGTTTGCCTTCGCGGAGGTTGACGATGGACAGCCCCAAACCGACACCGAGAGCGGCGAGGGAGGACACCAATCCAACGATTTTCAGCGCGTTTCCATCGACACGCGCTTTTGGGAACACTTTTTGAACGTAGGGCTGGTAAATGTCGCGCACAAACATCGTACTGAAGGCGAGCAAACCAGAGTCGGCGGTGGATATCATCGCCGCGAAGGCGGCGAGAACCAAGAGCGACGCGGAGAAGTCCCCGAACGCCGAAGCGTTCTTCAGCTGGAGTGCGAGTTTTCCAAAGATTGATTGTTGATTTCCGATGTCCGCCACAGTGGCGACATCACGCAGGGCGTACACCGCGGTCCAACCGGCGATCATGGTGGAGAGTTGGACCCAGAAAAAGGTAAAGTTCATCCCCGCCAAACCGCGTTGGAGCATTTTACGATCCTTCGCGACGAACAATCGCATGGCGAGGTGCGGAAACATCGTCGCCGCGACGGACACGCGAAGCGTGAACGAGGTGTACGATATGATGGACCAAGACCCGTCCGTTTTGGGAATGGTTTGAAACTTGGGGGGTGACGCCGCGGCGAAGTAATCCTTCGCTCGCGACAATCCACCGAATTCCACCCCGCTCGCGATGAAGAAGATCAGCGAACCGACGATGAGCATGCATCCTTGAATGATGTCCGTATACGCCACCGCACGAAGACCACCGACGGCCTCGACGGCGATCATGATCAAGGCAAAGATCAACACCCCGCCCGTCTCCGAGATGGCGCCGGCGGTGAACGCCTCGACGATTTTACCCATCGACACAAACTGCGAAATTTGGTAGCAGAAGATTGGAAGCAACAAACACCCCCAGGTGATCACTCGCAGCGCGTGCGCCGTGAGTTGATACCGAGAATTCGGCGCGCTGAACCTGTCGTAGACGACTTCGCTCAGCGTGAGATACCCTCGCAATTTTCCGAGCGCGTTCAGTCGCGGCGCCATGATCAAAAATCCCATGTACACCCCGACGCCCGCTGGAATCCATCGCGTGGCGAACCATCCCTTAAACCACGCCTCCCACGCGATCCCTTCCACGGAATACGCCGAAAACAGCGACGCCGAGAGCGTAAAAAACAGCGCGACGCCGCCGAGTCCCTTCCCGCCGCCGAAGTGGTTCCGCATCGCGTCCCCAGCGTCGTTCGCCGCCGCCTTATTTCGCCGGTGCGCGAACGTCGCCGCCGCGCCGGACGCGACCCCGTACAGCGATATCAGCGCGTACAACCACCCGTAGTTCGCCATCGTCGTTTCTCCGCGATTTGCCCCGACCCCCGCGTCCTCGTCGTTCGCGCGACCCCTCGCGCGTCGTTCGCCGGCTCAGTCCTTACGCAGGTATTACCCCGATACAAGTTCAAACGATTTACGTGTTCTCAGGCTCGATTCGCGCGCCGTCGGCCGTCGCGCGTCGTCGGAAGCCACTCGCCGAGCGCGGTGTGCGGACGCGTTCGACGCGCCGCGCGCGCATCGATCGTCGATCGATCGATCGCCCGGTTTCGTTTCGCGCGGCCGATCGTCGGCGCCGGTTTCGAGGCGAGGTCAACCACCGACCGCGGAAACCACGGGCGGCCGCCGAAAGCGCAGGCTGGACAAAACGCGATCACGCATTTCAAGCTCACGGGCTTAACGAACGTTGAATACACAGGAAACTCTTGGGGCCGCTTTAGTGGTTTCAACTTTGGATCCGCGTTAAGTGGTATACCTCAAAGAGTTTCCTACGTATTCAGCATTCGTCAAGCCGATGAGCTCGAAATGCGTGATTACGTTTTGTCCAGCCTGCGCGTGCGCGATCGATCCCGCGATCGACGCCCGCCGTCGCCCTCGCGATCGATGCCGATCGATGGCGCGATCGACGCGATCGATCGAGCGCGATCGACGCCTTTCGACGCGTTTCGAGCGACGCGATCGATCGACGCGTCGAGGTTCGCGCGCGATCGATGGCGAACCCGCGCGGCGTCCGTCGCGCACACGACGACGCGCCGACGCGCGACGACGCGCGACGCGCGCGCGGCGACGCGCGACGCGCGGCGCGACGGACGACGCGCGCGCGATGGATCCGTCGACGACCGCGAGCGAGGTGCGCGCGCGCGCGGCGACGACGAGGGCGGGCGACGAAGGGGACGCGCGGGCGGCGCGCGTGACGCTCGGAGGCGGCGCGCGTCGCGCGGGGGCGTTCTCAACGACGCGACGACGCGGTGATGGGTGGCGATCGTGGTTTTTGACGTTCGGGCGTCGCGCGTCGGGCGGACGGAGGACGGCCTCGACGGCGGTGGCGCGACGCGCGCGCGCGCGCGCGGCGGCGCGACGCGGCGACGGCGGCGGCGCGGAGACAGACGCGGCGCGACGGTCGTCGGTCGACGCGCGCGTCGTGGAATGCTCGCGCGAGGCGTTTTTATCGGTTTCGCGCGCGTTTGCGAGACGACTGACGGGTTTCGGTGACGTGGTTGTCGCTCGCAGACGCGCGCTCGGCCCGATTCGGCGCGAGCGCTGTGGAGTCGCCCCGACGTCGCGAAATACGTCGCGGAGATGACCGCCAGCGGGTCGTTCGTGCATCAGATGGCCACCGGGGAGCTCCCTCGCGAGAAGTATCTTCGCTATCTGTCGCAAGACGCGTACTTCTTGTTTCATTTCAATCGAGCGTACGCGCAGGCGCTTCGCCTGGCCGCGGACGTCGACGAGCAGAGAGTCTTTCACGAACTCATCGGTGGCGTGCTCGACGAGCTGAAGTTACACTCCGCGGCGTGTGAAAAGTGGGGCGTGGACGTGGACGCCGTCGAGGTGCACGCCGCGAGCCGGGCGTACGTGGAGTTTCTGGAGTCTTTGCACGGGAAATCTTCGCTCGAGTTGGTCGCCGGGATGATTCCGTGCATGCGACTGTATGCGTACGTCGGTCGGTACTTTCTCACGCGAGCGGATGCGGGTGTAGACGGAATTCCCGACCCGCGGACGTCACCGTACGCCGAATGGTTCGAGGCGTACGGTGGGGATGAGATGGAATCCCTCGCGTGTCGTTTAGAGTCGTTATTACCCGAAGAAATCGAGGATGAGCGCGCCGTCGATAATTACGTCGAGGCGATTCGTCTTGAACGTGACTTCTTCGCCGCGCACGCGTAGTCATCTAGCTAATGATAGTATTAACACGTTAGGATTGAACTAATGCAGCAACTTATGGACCGCCTTTTTCACGTCCGCCGCGTTGGCGACGGCGGAAATGACGGCTATTCCGTCGGCGCCCGTCGCTCGAACAGACGCGGCGTTTTCGAGCGAGACGCCCCCGATGGCGACGACTGGTAAGGAAAGCTCGCGAGCTACCGCGATAACTTTCCCGACACCATCCAAGCCGATGACTTTAGCGTCACCCTTGGAATTAGTGCCGAAACACGCGCCGCACCCTATGTAATCGGCGTCGTCGGCGCTTGCTTGGCGCGCCAAAGACACCTCTCGACAGCTCACTCCGATCCATTTATTCGGACCAAGAATTTGTCGAGCCTCCGCGCAAGTCATGTCTGACTGACCCAAGTGCACACCATCGGCGTCACACGCGATGGCGACGTCGACACGATCGTTGACGATGAACGGGACGCCGTATTCATCGCACGCCGCCTTCATCGCCTTGGCGCGTTCGATCAAGGCCCTCGTCGAGGGATCCTTATCGCGCATCTGCACAATCGTCACTCCCGCCTCGAGCGCCTGTCGAAGCTTATCCATGGTCAACGCCTCACTGCTGACGAGATAAAGTTTCAAACATCGCGGATCGAACCGCTTTCCACGCGCCGCCGCGCCGGCGTGAAACGGCAAATGATTCAACGGCCCGTGTCCCGCGCCGTATCCCGGACTCGTTCGAATCGCCTCCGAGATGTACCTCTTCGCTCGATGCACCGCCGTAGGAACGTCATACCCTTGCGCCAACGACGCCGCGATCGAGCTCGCGAGCGTGCACCCGGTCCCGTGGGTGTGCCTCGTATCTATTCTCGCGCTCGAGAACGTCGTCGTCCTCCCCGTGTTCGCCTCGTACAAATAATCCACCGACATCTCCGCGTCATCCTTGACGTGCCCACCCTTAAGTAACACCCACTGACACCCTAACTTCCCTAACTCCTTCGCCCGCGTCGCCATCGTCTCCATCACGAACTCTTCCTCGCTCAAGTTTAGCAGCGCCGCCGCCTCCGGGACGTTTGGCGTGATCACCGTCGCGAGCGGCGCCAACCGATCCCGCATCACCTCCAGCGCCTCCGCTTCGAGCAGGCTCGCGCCGCCTTTCGCCAGCATCACCGTGTCCACGACGACGTTGGTCAATCGATGTCGTTCGATCGCGTCGGCGACGGCGCGCGTCGTCGCCGCGTTGGCCAGCATCCCCGTCTTGCACGCGTCTGGCGGTAGATCCGTCACCACGGCCTCGATCTGCGCCTCGATGAACTCCAACGGTGCGGCGTGGACGCCGTGCACGCCCGTGGTGTTTTGAGCGGTGAGCGCGGTGATGGCGGTCGTGGCGAAGGCGCCGTGGGCGAGGATCGCCTTGACGTCGGCTTGGACGCCGGCGCCGCCGCCCGAGTCGGAGCCGGCGACGACGAGGACTTTACCGCGAACCATTCGAGGAGGCGCGGAGGGGTTGGCGTGAGACGTGTACGAGGTGAATGGTGAATTACGCGCCGATGGGCGATGGGCTAGTGTCGGGACCGCGCCGTCGCGCGAGGCGCGGTGTGCGGACGACCGGGACGAAAAGTCACTTGATGCGGTAGCCCTCCTCGGCGTACGATTTGCCGCGCTCGAAAACCTCCCAACGGTTCGCTGGAAACATGGACTTGTTCTTGTCGTACCAAGAGCGGAGGATGACCTTGCCGGGATGGGAATTTTCAACCTCGACGTTGGCGCCGCCGCGGAGGCGAACGTCGTCCTTGACGTCGAAGCGAAACAGCGGTCCGGATTTCCCGCGCGCCTTGGTCGTGATGAGCTCGTGGAAAGTTAAATCTGGGAGCATGATCAAATCTTCTTTGACGTACATCATCCCGGAGACGTCGCAGTGACGCATGTCTCGCTGCACGGTGCGCTCGCCGTCGGCCAAGAGCTCGGCGCGCACTTTGCCGAGAAACGCCTCCACGGTATCGCCTTTGACGCATTTGATCTTTCCGCCGGCTCTGCGCGAGCCGTCGTAATAACTATACGTGATGATCACGGGTTCGTTCCTCTCCAAGCGCGACTTGGTGAGAAATTCCTCCTCTATCGCTCGTCGCTCTCGAAGCTCCTCCTCCTCTCTCGCGCGGTCGGGGAGAAATTCTGTGTTCACGTTCGGGTTCTTCCCGAGCCCGAAGCCCTTATTTACGACTAGTTCTTCACCCTCCGCGACTTCGTCTGATTCCTCGTCGCCGAACGATAATTTATGCGACGTCTTCGTCGCCCGTTTTCGCTTCCGCTTCGCCTTGACCTCCTCGGCCCGCGTTCGCGCCTCCTCCTCCTTCTCAGCCTTTTCCCTCGCCATCGCGCCCTCGATCTCGTCCTGACGCTTGACGAAATCTTCTCGAGTCATCAGTCCGACCGTGGACGCCTTGAACGCGGCGTCGACGCGCTCGACGGTGCTCGAGGCGAAACCGACGAGGCGGCTGGTGGACGCTGGGACATCGCTCGCGGGAGTCGCGCGGGCGGTTTCAGCGCGCTCGCTCGCGACGGCGCGGTCGCCGTTGAACGCGTGACGCGCCGGGGCGTCGTCGGGAGGCGAGGGGGGTGGGTCGGGCATGGCGCGGGCGCGCCTCGGCGTGTGCCGCTCGACCGAGCGGGACGCGCGGGGAGTTTCGTCGTCGTCTACCGTCTAGTTGTGTATTACACGTCGTCGATGTCGCCTGAACGCGCCGTCGTCGTCGCGCGTTCGTCTATTCCTGTCTCGCTCGTTTGATTGGCGGCGGCGGGGGCGGCGGGCCGACGCCTGCGCCCGTCTGCGCTCGCGCTCCCGGGGGCGCGCCGCGCATCTGTTGCTGCATCATCATCATCTGTTGCGGGTGCATCGGCGGCGGCGGACGCACCGGCGCTGGATACGGAACGCCGCCGTATCCGGGCTTATCCGGCGGAATCGGCCCCTTCCACGCCGTGTCCGGCGGCGGCGGCAAAGGATCGTTCCGCCCGAGCGACGCCGCCGCCGGTTGCACTTTCGGAATTTCTGCGAACGTCACCACGCACGACTTTCCATTTATCTCCTTTCCGTGCAGATTCTCCTTGCACTGCGCCGCCGCATCCGCCGTCGCGAACTCCACCGCGCAGCACCCTTTGCTCTTCCCGGTTGCCTTGTCCGCGAAAAACGTCAGCGACTTCACTCGGCCAAACTCGCCGAGAATCGCCTCCAGCTCCGCGTCCGTGGTCCACCACGTGAGAGAGGCGACGTAGACCGCGGTCGGGCGGCCGTCGTCCGGGACGTTCGGAGAAGACGTGCGCGGCGGCGCCGCGGCCGCCTTGACCGGCGCCGCCGCCGCGCGCGCCGTCGTCGCCGTCGTCGTCGATCGAACCGGCGCGTCGTCGTCTGGGTCGTGCGAAATGCGTACGTCGTCGTCAGTCGCCCCGCGTCGGGTCTTTCGCGCGGTGCGCGCGTCGAGCGCGCGGGAAAGTTTAAGCGGGAGAATTGTGTGTCGGCGCGCGCGCCGCGTGGGCGTCGTCGCTCGCGTCGCGCACGCACCGACGTCGCCGTAGAGCAACGCGTCCTCGTCTATGTCATCATCTGCGGCCGTCATCGAGGTCGAGGGGCGCGCGCGGACGTGTGGCGGCGAGACGATCTGCAGGGCGCGTCGAGGCGGGCCGGCGAGAGGGAACGCCGACGAGTCGATTTCGAAAGAAAGTGCGCTAATTTGTCATTCAAACGGTCATAACTCTATGGAAACGTGGATCGAAATTTCGTGAGACGCTTTAACGCGGTGAGCCAGGCGCTGCACTCGTCCCAATCGCCGGTGGTGAGGGCCATTTGGACGCCGTGCGCGGCGGTGAAATTCGCCGTGTCGAGCGCCTCGGCGAGAGATTTGAGCTTGGCGACGACGGATGGGGACACCTCGGCGGCGTTGAGCTTCCAGAGGAGAACACCGAGTCGTCTGGAGCTGTCGTCCATCTCTTTACGCTTCGCTGGATGGGCGGCGGCGGCGGCGGCGCACGCGTCGTAGAGCGAGCGAAGCGACTGCGCGACGGGCGCGAGGTCGGGTGAAATCTTGCTCGTGTCGACGGTTTCCACGGAGCAGTTCGCCGGTGGTTGCGGCTTTGCCGGCGCCGCAGGTGGCGGTGGTGGTGCTGCGGCCGGCTGCTGCTGCATCGGCGGCGGAGCCGGCGCAAAGGTTGACGGTTGCGGCGGGCCGGGCTGGAAGCTCTGCTGCTGGTGCTGCGGCGCGCCGTACGCCTGCGCCGAAGGTGGCGGTGTAGGCGCATTCGCACCGTACGCCGGTTGCTCGACGCGTTGCGGAATGATCGGCGGCGGCGTTGCGGGCGCAGGGTTGAACGAGGCAGCGGGGGCGACGGACGAAGGCGGCGGGGGCGGTGCGCGCGAGGGCTGTTGTTGCGGCGGCCCGCCCATTTGCTGCTGTTGTTGCGGCATCATGGGAGTCGGAACCATCATTCCGGGCATTGGTGGTGGCGCTTGGTGATGCTGCGGAGCCATCGGCGCCGGAGGCGCACCGTAACCACCGCCGATCGGGGGTGCTGCGGGGGCGCCCATGTTGCCCGCGGCGACTTGAGCGGCGACGTTGTACGCCGCGGTCATCGACGGAGGCACAGACGGTTGCGCTGGCTGACTCATACCTCCCCCGTATCCACTAGGGGTGGCGTACGCGCTCTCAACAGGCGCACTGTCGTACGCGGTCTGTCTCGGCGGCGGTCCCGTGGGAGCTGCCTGTTGTGGCGGCGGCCGGGGCGCTGCGGTCCCGGGGGGCATCGCAGGGGTCGGCGATGATCCCGAAAAGTACCCACCCTGCATATCGATCGGAGGCATCGTCGGTATCATCGGCGCCGGTTGCTGCGGCGCTCGTTGAGGAACTTGCGAAACTGGCGGTGGCGCCATAGCCGCAGGCGTGAAAGTCGTCGGCGGAGGCGGAGGCGCCGGGGTGCTGTACGCCGAAGTCATCGACGGCGGGACGCCGTACGCGGCTTGGGATCCATAAGACGATGGCTGTGCCGGAGGCGGCGAGGCCTGGTACGCAGACATCGTGGATGGAGCGCCATACGACGGCTGTACCACCGACGCAGAGACCGGAGACGCGACGACTGGCGCACTCGTGGTCGCCTTGTTGGAAATACTGCTGCGAATAATTCTGTTGCGCAAGACGTTTACTTCTTCACCCGGGGTCCCGGGAACCATGCCCAAGTAATCTAACGCGCTGTCCAGATCACCTTGGGAAGACAACATTTCCGCGTAATTCGTAATCAAACTCGTGAAACCTTGCGTAGCTTCCGATTGTCCCGCCGCGCGAGTCATCATCACAGCCTTCTCGACTACACTGTACAAATCCTTTGGACTAAAGTTTCTCGACGGCAGTGAAGACAGCCAGTACTTGATAGCCGCATCCACATTACCCGCACAAACGTAGCACAGCATCGCAGACTTATGATCTCCGCTCTTTGCCAATCCCTCGGCGAGAACTTCCGCTAATGGACCCCATTCATCACCAGGGGCGTACGTGCACAACAACGCCAGCGTCTCACGCCAAGCCGACACCGGCCGCGCCTTGACGAGATTCGACAAGTTCTTTCCGACCACCGCCGCGGCCACTTGCATGTACGGGCGCGGAACTCGCGCAATGTGCGCAGCTTGGGTTTCAGCCCATAGTTCCGGACCACCAGCCGCGGCGAGGATGAGGGCGTCGGCGTAGCGCTCGGCGCGCTTGCACGCGTCCACGGCGGCTTTGTAATCGCCTACAATCAAAGCGCGTTGAATCTCAAAATCAGCAGCCGTCGGCGGTGGAGCCTTTGAAACCACCGGCGCCGGTTTTTTCGGCGCCGGTTTTTTCGGCGACGGAATGTGCTTCGGCGACGTAGGTTGCGCCGCGTCTCCAAGGTTGTCGAAGAATGCGTCAGAGTCCTCGACCGGAGGCAGCGCTGGCGACGTCGGTGTACTCACCGGCGTCGACGCATCGGCTTGCGAATCATCAGTATCCTTAATCGACAAGGCCGCGAGGGACTTCTCGCGCGCCTCCAAGGCGTCACCAAACTCGAGGTGGCGTAACATTTCTCGCCTGGCGTCCTCGGTGAATAAGATACTCATAAACGTCCAAGCTTCGTGCTCTTCACCCTTGGCCATGCGTTTCTTCGCCTCGCAAAATTTAATCAGCGCCTCCGTGTCTCCTCCCTTCACGGCGTCTTCAAACTCGGAGCTGTTTTCTTTCACCACCAAACCATCCGTCGTCTCGCTCTTGACGGAAATCACGGTCACGGCGCCCGGCGTCGCCGGGGCACCCTGGAGCGTGGCTCCGTGCGCCACGAGCTTACCACCGAATCCGAAAGTGGCCCCGCAAGGACGTTTCAACCAGTTCGGTGCGCGTTTCATCGGCATCGTTGGACCGGCGCTTTGCTGGTGGGCGAGTTCGGAAAAGTCCGAGCTCACGCCGTGAGCGTCCGCTGAACCTTGCGCCGTCGCCCCCGCCTTTTGCAAGTTGTGCAAGGTGATCTTGCCGTCGAACGAAGATGTGGACAAGATGCCGGGCGTCGTCTTGCTCCATTGAACGTCGAAATTCCAGTTCGCGCTCGCGGGAAGCTCGGAAATGACCTCACCGGCCTCGGTGTCCCAGCAAAGCGTCCTGTTGTCCTTGCCGCACGTGAGCAGCAGGGACGGATCTTGCAAGTTCCAGGCCATGGCGAGCACGCCTTTGGAATGGGCGACGAATTCGCGCGCAGGAGAGATAGAGTTCCGCAAATCCCACACCTGAAGCGAGCACGAGCGATCGTCGTCGCTCGCGACGATAAGCTGGGTCGCCACCTCTGGGTTCCACTGCAACGCCGAGCACCGCCGGCGGGAATTCGGATCGGTGAACGAAATCACCGGACGCTGACGCTTCAAATCCCAAACCACCGTGGTACCGTTGAGCGAAGAAGACGCCAAAATGTGCTGCACTTTATGATTCCACGCCAAATACGAAACCTCCCCGGCGCTCGGGCCGCCCGAGGTAGACTTGAGCGCGGGATACAACGACGGCTTGTTCGGATTTGCCAAATCCCAAATACAAAGCTCCCCATCCTCCGCCCCGCTCGCGAGCAGGTTGGGTGAGAACGTGTTAAAGTCCAAGCCCCTCACCGCACCCTGATGCTTGGCCAACTTTGTGATTATCGCCCCGCTCTGGGCGCCGTCCACGATCTTCGCCGGATTGTACACGTTCACCGTGCCGTCCACCAACCCCCCGGCAATCAACCCCAGCCGCGTCTCCTCCGACGCCGCGCCCCTCCCCCACACCAACCTATGAAACCTCTCCGTCGACGGCACCGCCTTCCCGCGCGTCGGCATCTCAAACTCCCCATCCGCGTAGTCCGTCGAGAAGATTTCCAAACACGCCGTCGTGCTAAACGACAAATCGATCGCCCCCGCCATCGTCCCCGTCGCCAGAAACGGCGCATCCGGGCTGTGAAGCGCGCGCACGCGCGCGTTCGTCAGTCTCGACCGCGATTTTCGCGCGCTCGCGCGCGCCTCGCGCGCGCCTCGTCACTTTTCGCGTCGTCCCGCGGGACAATCGCATTCAAGATTCGCGCGCGCGTGTACGCGTCGCGCGTCGCGCGCGCGCCGCGGTCGCCGCATCGGTGATCGCGCGCACCTGAACGCGACGGTCGCGCATCTGTTCGCGCGCTTCACCGCCGTCATGTCGATCGCGCGCGTGTGCGGACGCGCGCGGTCGCGGTCGATCGCGCGCGCGGTCGCGCGGCGCAGGCTAGACAAAACGGTCGCGCCTTTCGAGCTCTCACGGGGTTCAATCGGGATAAATATTGGATAAATTCGCAGAGTTTGTGCGCGCGGTCGACCACGGTGCAGTGCAATTCGCGCCCGCGCGCGTCGGTGGTTTTCTTTCCATGGGCACATCATCGTTTTATCATTCATTCGCGCATCGTTCTCGATGCATTCGATTCATTCGACGGTCATCGGTCGTTCTCGATGCATTCGATTCATTCGATGGTCATCGGTCGTTCTCGATGCATTCGATTCATTCGATGGTCATCGGTCGTTCTCGATGCATTCGATTCGATCGATGGTCATCGGTCGTTCTCGATGCATTCGATTCGATCGATGGTCATCGGTCGTTCTCGATGCATTCGATGCATTCGACGGCGACGGTCATCGGTCGTTCTCGATGCATTCGATTCGATCGATGGTCATCGGTCGTTCTCGATGCATTCGATTCGTTCGTTACGTCGAAGCTAATTTTCCGGGCGCGCGCCCGTGCGATCGTCGTTCGACGTTCGACGCGCTCGACGCGTTCGACGCACTCGCGCGCGCGTCCGCGCGTCGATGAATTTCATCAAGAAAGTGTCCCGCTCGATCAAGCGCGTCGTGCTCGGGAGCGACAGCGACAGCGACGCGCGCGACGACGACGGGCGCGGCGCGCGCGCGGGACGGCGTCGAGGGCGGTCGCGGGCGACGCCCGTCGTGGAGAGCGCGGTGAGCGAGCTGAGCGGTCTCGCGCACGGTGGGGTGCAGGGACTGAACTGGGTCGTCGCACATCAGCGCGTGGACGAGGACGGGGACGTCGCGGATGGGTTTTTGATGTGTGAGGAGGCGCCGGCGCGAGGCGCCGAGGCGAGCGCGACGCCGTCGAGGAAAAAGAAACGAGGCGAACGGCGGTGACGAGACGATTGTTTGATGATGTACAACGCAAAAAAGAAAACGATTACTGCGTCTTGACCTTGAGCTTGCGACCGCCGAGGCGAACGCCGCTGTCGAGTTGCTTTTGCACGGGGAGGGACTGAAGGTAAAACGTCCCGGGACCGTGCAGACGAACGAAGAACAGACCCGCGCCGCCGAAAACCGCGGCCAGGGGAGAGCTTTGAATCTCGAGATCGTAGCCGACAGAACGCTCGAGAGCCATGACGGCGCGCGCGTCGACGACCATCTCCTCGTCTTTTTTCAGCGTTCGTCGGACGACGGTGCCCTTGCCGGTGATGCACACCGTGCCGTTGCCGATGAGCCATTCGCCGTTGAAGATGCTGTTGCCCTTGGAGAGCACCAAACGCGCGGCGAAACCGATGCGATACTTGAGCATGTCGGCGAAGGATGCGAAGTCGTTCTCCGTCGTGCGCAGCGCGGCGGCGGCGGTGATTCGTATGTTTCCCTTGGAGCACATGAAAGAATCGCGCGCGCACAAAATGTCGTGCTTCGTGTCATCTTTGAGTTCGATCACCGCGATTTTATCGCTCGGTTCCAGGCCACCGACGGCGATGTATCCCTCCACGCTGCCTAAGTTCCTAAACGTGTTGATGAAGAACGGCTCGCCCGCCAGGGCGCGCATGATGGCGCGCGGCAACCCGCCCGGACCGAGCGACGTCAGCGACATGACGTTTGAGCTCATGTAGCACATCGCCCCCGGACTCGCCGCCACCTCTTCCCCGGGTTTCAACTTGATTTGCGCGATTTGCGTATCCGTGCCGACCACGGTGACGTCGTGCGGCATTCTCGGATTCAAGTGGGAGTTTTTACTCTCCCTCTCCTCGATGAACTCTGGAATCGTCTTCGCGTACCGTCCGCTCTTGATCATCTGCGCCTCGCGCTGATTATTCAACAGCCTCTCCAACACCCCAGCGTCGTTCCCGCCCTCCAAGTCCGTCTCCATCGTGTTCGCCAAGTACTGCTGCAAGAAGAAGTTGAACACGAACCCGGCGACGAAGACGCCGCCGGCGATGATGAACACCCCCCACCCGCACGCGATCGCGCACGCCAACCACAGCGTCCCCATGTACGGATCGTTCGTGATGAAATAGCACCACCACGCGCAGACCAGAAACAGCGCCAGCCACTTGAACCCGTTCCGCCCTCCCCTGACCAGCGTGAACCCGCGCGACCACCCGCCGTCGCTCGCGCCGTCGCCGTCGTTCGCGCCCCAGCCCCCGTCGCCGCCCTCGCGCCCGCCGCCGCCGCGTCCATCGCCGCCTCCATCGCCCGTGACGACGTCCACGAATCCAAACTCCCGTCGCGTGCGCTCCTCGGCCTCGAGCTTCCGGTCCCGCTGCGCGCGCGTCGCCGCGCCCACCCCCAGCGCGCTCGCCGCGAACGCCGCCGCGTCGCGCACCGCGCTCGCCGCGCTCGCCGCGAGCAGCGTCCACTCCGACGGGTCCCCTCCCGGCGGTCCGCTCGGGAACACCTCGAACAGCGCGCGCGTCGTCCCGCGTCGACGCGCGTCCCGCCGCAAACCTATCGCGACGCGTCGTCGTCGCGCCGTCGCGTCGCGCGCGCGCGCGCCGCGCGACGCCGCGACCGCGCGCGACGTCCGTCGCGACGCCGCGCGCGTCTCGCCGCGCGAAAACGCGCCGTCGGGCGCGCGCAGCGCGCGCATTCGGACGCGAACCGCGCGCGGCGATGTCCCGCTCGAACGGTCGCGCGCGCACATCGCGACGATGCTCGTCGATCTCACGTCGCCCGCGCCCGCGCGCGCGTCGGAAGGCGCGGACGACGACGCTCGAAGCGCGCGACGCGCGTCGGCGGCGACGCGGCGCGCGCGCGCGACGCGCGAGGGCGAGGAGGAGGACGACGACGTGGTGCTCGTCGAGGCGTCGAAGACGAAGCGGCGACGCGCGTCGCTGGACGTCGTCGTCACGGGAGAGGCGACGCGGACGCGAGCGACGAACGCGCGCGAGGTGGGGGGCGCGCGCGCGCGCGCGCGGGCGGCGGCGCGGGCGGCGGCGGTGCGAGGGGCGACGACGACGACGAAGGCGGCGACGACGGCGAACGCGAACGCGAACGCGAACGCGCGAGGACGGTGCGCGGTGTGCCTGGACGATTACGTGAACGCGACGACGACGAGGTGTGGACACGTGTTCTGCGCGCGGTGCGTGCGAGCGGCGATCGAGCACAGCGGGACGTGCCCGACGTGTCGGAAAAAGGTGACGAGGGCGCAGTGTCATCGCGTGTTTCTGTGAGTCCGGGGCGTCGCGAGGGATCTAGCGTAGCGTTGTAACAATGACGGTAGCGGTGTAGCGGTGCGGCGGTGCGGCGGTGGTTGATGAGATGGTCGATCGATTCGACGCGCGGGACCGCGAGGGCTAGGGTTGGACGCCGCGCTCGAGGCGCGTCGCGCGCTCGACGCACGTCTCGTTTTCGAGAATCGACGTCATGTAGTCGTCGTATTGTTTCTGCTTGCGGTTTTCGTAAACCTCGTAGGATTGGCGCATCTTTTCCGCGTCTTCCGGGGAAAGCGGGTTCTTGTTCGCGTCCGTCGGCGGTACGGCGGTGTAGATGCGATTGAGATCGATCAGGGCGGCGACTTGGGTGGGCAAATCCTCCTGCACCTTGGAGAGCCCGAAAGCGGACTCCGCCATACCTTTTGTCTCGTCACTCGCGGTGTCGATGCCGCAGATCAATCGCAAGCAAGACGCCATGAGCTGGTGGTTCCCGACTTGATCGTACGTCTTCTTCAACGCGCGCCCTAGATGGTTCCTGGCGTCGTCGAAGCGACCCTGCTCGCGCAGGGCGCATCCGCTCGTGAACAAGGCGAGGACTTGATTCAGGACGCTCGCGCTCTTTTGTTCCTTGTGCGATCTCACCACGGGTTTGACTAATTCTAAAGCGCGACTGGCGCTGTCCTCTTCTTCGCAGCACAAAAGCGCGAGCGCCGAGCACAGAGTACCGATATCGCGCCAGCTAGGCGTGCTCGCCAACGACGCCGAACGCGCGAATCGAGCGCTCGCCTCGTTGTACTTTCCAAGCGCGTACATCGCGTGACCGGCGACCATTTCGACGTGAGACGCGAGTAAACTCAACGTCTGAGGATACGTTTCGATCATGTCCGTCATCTGGCACGCCACGTCTAAGGCCACGTCGTACTTGAACGACGTGAGCGCCACGGAGACGATGGATTCGAGAATGAGGACTCGCAAGTACAAGTATGGTCTCGCGTCTTGAGCGACGCGAAACTGCATCTCTTCCTCGCACGTCACCCACAGACGTTCGACATCATCGTCTTCATCCGCATCACTCTCGCCTTCTTCCGTCTTCACCACGGGCGCGTCGCCGCCTTGCGGCAAAACGCCGAGCGCGCGGAGCTCCTCGTCCACAAACTCCTTTGCGTCGGTGAGATACATCATCGCTTTCTTCAATTCACCGCCCGGTCGAACGACTTCGGCGGACAAGTAGTTGGCCAAAGCAAACGCAGCGGGATCGGGGAGCCATTTATACGCTTCCTTGTTCGCGTGTCTCACCTCATCCATGAGCGACTTGAACTTGCTCGGATCATTTTTCGCCGCAATCGGATCCCCTTCCATGAGCTTACCGAGAGTACGGGTGACGTAATAGTGAAACCGCAACCTCGCCGTGTCTTCCGGGGTTTTGATTTCGCTAAGCATCCTCGTCATCGCCTCATCAGCACTCTTCGCCGCTGCGTACACGTGATGCTCTTCGCTCCCGCTCGCCCGCTGCGCCAACGCGCGCTGCAGTTGCGCGACGGCAAACAACACCTCCATCTTCGACCCGGTGTCTTTATGAATCGATCGCACCACCTTCAATCCCGCATCTAAGTAAGTCTCGCATCCCGTCCAATCTTCTTCCACCATGCAGGCGTCCGCGTGTTCGAGATAGTAATGAAACGTCCACATCGTCCACCTCGCGTCCTCCGGCGCCCGCTCGCGCATCCCGATCGCCATCTGCAACCCGCGCTGCGTCGCGCCGAACCGCTGTCTTCGATATTCGTTCCCCATCATTTTATACGTCCGCCCCAGCAGACTCAGCCCGTGCACCCGCAGTTCCTCGCATCGCTTCAGCGGTTTCAACAGCACCTGCGCCGCCTCCAGATGCGTCTTCGCTCGATGCGCGTTGTCCGTGTGCTTCAACAGCAGCGACGCGCACTTCACCCGACACCGCGCCTCGATCTGCGGTAAACACTTCGCCTTCGTCTTCGCGTTCGCGATGAGCGTCTCGAGCGCCTTGATCGCGCCCAGCGCGTCGTTCGCGTCTTCGCACTCCTCGGCGAGGCGAATCAATCCGCGCGCGATGCTTCGCGCCGCGATCTCGGGCGCCTCGCTCGCCGCGCGCGTCGTCTTGTCCGACGCGCGCGCGCCGCGCCGCGCGCCGGTCGACGCGCGCGCACGCTTCGCGCCGCGCGCCATCGCGTCGATCTGCGGCGTCGCCCGGGACGCCGCGCGATGGCGTTTGCGCGGGAACGCGCACATGGCGTTCGCGCGGCTCGTATACGAGACGAAGACTCGTATTCTGTGTGGTTTACATGGCGATGGCGGACGGCGCCGACGGCGGACGGCGGCGACTGAAAATACAACGACTAATCGATCAAGGCGCCGGGGCCGAAGTAAAGCCACAGCACGAATCGCGTGGGATTGAACGCGACGAGCGCGGCGAACGGGGCGAGGACGAGGACGAGCGCGGCGGGGTAGAGGAAGAATTCGGTGCGCTCGAGAAACGGCAACGCGTTGTAGCCGACGAAGACGCAATAGTTGTGATACGCCAACGCGATGGCGTACATCACGCAACTGCACGCGCTCGCCAAGTATCCACTGCGTCTCAACAGGGGACTGAGGAGGAGCTGGAGGACGTACAGGACGACGTACGTCGGCGCGAAGGCGTTGCAGTGCACGTCGAACGCATACATCCACTCCACTCTTTGTTCCACCGCGTGCGAATGGCCGCCCATGTGCTTCGTTCGCAAATATGTGTTCGCTAAGTACCACGACACCGTCGCCAAGACGCACCCGAGGCCGAGATAATCGCCCACCGCGCACCGCGCCGCGATTCGCGCCGTCGCGCTCGCCCCGCCTCCTCCGTACATCGCGCAGTATCCAATCGCCGCCACCGTCACGAACACGCACGACATCACCACGAACGTCGGATCGTCTCTCGCCCACTGATTTTTCGTCTGTTTCCTGTACGTCGTGTGTCGATACACCGCCTTTGGGTTGACGCACATCGACGCCGCCTGCCAGAGCGAGTACTCCACATCCATCTGTCGCCAACGAAACGCTCGCCTGAAGTAATGCCCCGCCGAGGCGTTACGTCGCGCGGCGTCGACGTACATGCGATATCGTTCGGCATAGTCACGGCTTCGCGGCTCCGCCGCGTTCGTCGTGGACGTCGTCTGCGTCGTCGGCAACATGACGCTGGCGTCGAGCAACGACTTCTTGGTTCACGAAACGCGTCGATCTCGCGCGTCTCGCGTCGCTCCGAGCGTCCGGTGCGCGTTCGATCGCCTATGACGGATACTGCGCGGCGCGCGCGAGCTCGACACGTCGAGCTCCGTCCGTCGCGGAGGCGTCGGGCGAGGGTGGATCTGCGGAGCGGGACGCGCAAAGCCTCGCGCGTCATCGACGGAACGCATAGTATCGATGAGCGATTTACACGAGCGAATGCGCCATCCTAAGTGATGTGCGCTCGCATGACTAGAATCCTCGCGCTTCGTCTTCGGGATCGAGTTCGAAATCTTCCGGCGGCGGTGGTTCGTCGTCGTCGGCGGCGTCCGCCGGGACGGGCGGCGCCACGGGCTTGAATTGAGCGTCCAGGTAAGCGATCTCTTCGTCCGGATCGGTGTCGCGAAGGACGACAAAACCTCTAGTGGGATACTTGAACGTGCCCGCGGGCGCGGCGATCGGGACGAAACGGCTGCTTTGATCAAAGCGAACCGCCTTTTCTTGCGCCGGCGTGACGCGGCTCGGATTGGTCAACTCTTCCGACGTCGGTTCGGGTTTGTCATCCTTCTTCTCGCCTTCTTCATCCTCTTTCTTCGCTTCACCGGCATCATCCTTGGTCATCTCCACGTCCATCGCGTCTTCAGTGGTGGTCTTTGAGGTCTTTTCGTCCGTTTTGACAGCAGCGGCGCCGTCGACGTCCATGCCCTCGGCGCCCTCGGCTTCAGCCTTCTTCTTATCCGCCTTCGCCTTTGCCTTCGCCGTCGTGCTGAGAACCGCCTTGACGATTTCACCACTATTCTTCTTGTCATCCTCCGTCACCGGTGCCGCGTAGGCAAACGTCGAAGGCTTGCAGTGCGACGTCACAGAGCAGTGCGGCATCGCGAGCGTGCGATCGACGGCGATGAAAGCGGTGGGAACAAACACGAGCGACAGGAAGTAAGAAAGTGGGTACCAGTACCAATACTGCGTGAACACGAGCATACCCAAGACAGAAGTCATTCGTGGACGACCAGAACGCGAGCGTAAGCCGATGGTGACGTTTCTGCCGCCGGCGTCTAAAATGCCCAGCGCCATGATGGCGCCCATCTTGCACATCGTCGTCTCGTGCGTCTCTTGAATGTGACCCATTACCTTCTTTCGAAACGGAGCCAGCTGCTTTTCAGTCTGCTGAATGCGCACCATCGCCATCGCGATCAAAGCACCTTGCTGAACGAAATCAACTTGATCGTTCATCATCGGATCGAGAAGTGCAATTGCGTCGGCGAGCCCAGTGCCCGCGCACGCGATGCCGACCGCCATAGCCGCGCCATATCGCACGTGCGGGTTGTAAGATTCTGCTAACAGAGCCACGACTCGAGGGCACTGCTCGGGAGTGGAGCACAGGACAAAACCCAACGACATTACGGCGGATCGCCGAACGTCGTCCGACACGTCTGACACGGCGGTGTGCAACAGCTTACGAAGGGCGTTGTTGTTTCCTGTGCCAGCATACGCCGACGCGAGGGCAAGACAGCCACCATAACGCATGATTTTATCCCCATCGTGGATCATCGACTCGATCAAATCATCACCACCTTCTTCTCGACCGTACACGGTGAGCGCCATGCCAAGCGAACAACCTCTAACGATTTTCCCGTGGCTCGTCTTGCCGCAGTACTGATGAATCTCCTTCGCTCGAGGCGTGCACGAACCCGCGTACAACAAGCCTAAACCTATACCCGCAGCCTCACCCGCAACTGCACTATCAGTTCGCAAAATTCTGAACAACTCCCCGTCCACCTGAGCGTTGCCAGTGCCCACCGCGGCGAGACCCAAGCCGAGGCACGCGCCGTGCTGGATGACCTCGTTGTTATTTCCACGAGCGCGCTCGAGAAGAAAAGGCAAAGCGTCTCCGGGTTGACCAGTATGAATCAACCCCATGGCATATAGCGCACCACCAAGCGTGTACGGACTCGGCGCAGGGAGAAGCTGCGAAAGCAACTGTCGCGAATCCTTTGTGCGCCCGCGATGAATGACGCCGACGCCCGCCGTGGCGCTGAATCGAGCCCAGTTCGTCGCTCTGCTCAACCAATCCAAGTTCTCGCGCAAAAATTTGTCACACGTCGTTCCGGCGTGCGTCAAAGCGTTCGCAAGCACCGTGGCAGAATGGCACACCGAGTTTCGCGACTCCACAGCGGTTTTCACTTGCTTCAACAAGAGCAAGTCGGCGTGATTGTGCGAGTACAAAAATTCCAAGTAGAGCGCGAACGGTCGTTCACCACTCAAAATGCTCCGCAACTTCTCTAACGGCGATTCATCGGTCTCCGCTGCTGAGACGCCATTCTTGTGCTCTCCCGAGACGATTGCCGCGCCCTCTGCGTCCCCGACGGCGTCGTGCACGCGATTCAAGAAAGGTTGAATATCGTTCTCAAACAACGCAAACGCAATCTGGTACGCCAATAACTGCTCCGCTTCGTCGCCAGCGACGAGTTTATTCAGCACCTCCGCGATGCCGTGGGCGTCCTCGAGCAACATCAAACACTGACACATGCTCAAAAAATTTGGTTCTCGCAGCGACGAGTACATTCTCGCAAGCAACCGCAAGACGTGCTGCCTGAACTCTCGCACCGACACCAAGCTCGCGCACACCTTCATGGAATAGCTCAAGCACTCGGCCACGGTGTTCGAGCGCGTGATCGCTTCTTCGAGCTTATCCAAGCGCTTACTCTCGAGCGCGATGCCGATGGCTTGAAAGTGCTCCCCGTCGCTCAGGCAGCTTTCAAACATTCGCTCGACGACGTCCACCAACTTGGAATCGATCCCATCTTTCGACGCATCACCGAGCGTCACATCCATATCTAAGCTCTGTCTCTTCGCCACGTATTCATCGATCGCCGTCGCGATCAGCGTTTGCGCGTAGTCGCTCCCTTCGTTCACGTCGAAGCGATCCCCCGCGCGAAGCGCGTAGTGCAACGCGTCGTTCAGCTCGCCCAAATGATAAAACACCTACGCGTCGAAACGAGCGCTCGCGCGTCAGTCTTCTACGTCCATCGCGTTCATCGCGGGCGCGCCGTCGCGAGACCGTCGTCCGGTCTCGCGCGGTCTTCGTCGCGCGCAACCAGATCCGCGTCTCGTTCCCATCCACGCCGTCGCTTCGCGCTTTCTTTTTCGCCCCTCGCGCGCACCTTGCTCGCCAACAGCGCCGCGTCTTCGCGCGCCTCGAACGTCTCGTCCTCGTACAGCGCCTCGATCGCGGCGACGCTCGACGCCACCGCGCTCCACTCGCGGTCCACGACGTCGTGCAGCGCGCGCAGGGCGTGCGCGCGGAGCGCCGCGCGCGGCTCTTCGAGCAGCGACAGCAGCGCGGTCGCCGCGGACGGCGCGGGGGGACGGCTCGGCGCCATCGTCGTCGCCGCGGCCATCGCGCGCGGAGGCTCGCAGTGCGGCGCGCGATCGCTCGATCGAACGCGAACGAACGATTGCGCGGCGACGCGACGCCAGGGGAGGCTCGGGGCGAAAATGTGCGCACTGTTTGCGCATACGAATTTTCGCACGAAAAAGCAAATTCGCTAAATTCGCACAAGGTAAAAACGTATGCGGAACGTGGACTATTTACTACGTTCAATATCATTCGTGAACAATACAAAAATGACTCAATATACGCGCGTGAAAACTCGCGCAAAAAATAAGAAATTGCCCTACTGTAAGAGGAAGCGCGAGCGTGCTCGTGCTCTTCGCCCAGCGAACGGCCTACCGGTGATCGAACCCACGGGCTTCGGTTCCGGCCGGCTTGCAATACAGTCGGATGCGACCTAGTACCTGGATGAGCGGCAGGACGACCCGGCGCGGCGAGGCTGGCAGCTGACGAATGCGTCGGCGGCTGGCTCGCACAGCCCCGTTTGGTCGAAATGCAAAATGCGGCTCCGAACGTGAGCCTGCGGCATTCTTCGCTTTGCGATGGATGCGCGGAAAAGAAGCTTGTATCGATAGCCGATGGCTAAACGTATTACATATTCTTTGCAAGAACCCTCGAAACCTTGAGCACTCGTCGACTTCGGTCGACTCGAGCTCGGTGGCGAGTGGCTTGCGCGACGGTGCAGCCTGCGCGAAACGCCCGACGACTCATACTCGTTCGGGAATGTTTCGAGTGCGTTGGTTGTCATCAGGAGGACCCTCTGTAGGGCCTACGTGACGACGCTTCGATCGCGTTTACGTCAAAGGCGGGAGTCTTTGGCGCATTCGTGAGGCGTCTGATTTAATCAAACTTTCAATCACTTTTGGCCGGGAGGCTTCAAGTGGCGCGCGTCCGGCGGCGCGAGTGCGTTTCGACGCGCTCGAGCGGCCGCGGCGCGTGTCGAAAGGATAGATACCTGGTTGATCCTGCCAGTAGTCATATGCTTGTCTCAAAGATTAAGCCATGCATGTCTAAGTATAAGCGTTATACTGTGAAACTGCGAATGGCTCATTAAATCAGCAATAGTTTCTTTGGTGGTGTTTACTACTCGGATAACCGTAGTAATTCTAGAGCTAATACGTGCGTAAATCCCGACTTCGGAAGGGACGTA
>Ga0181598_1001030_pt1 | contig 27452 bp, 34 predicted proteins | sample 041ome_4_FD_153295 | JGI IMG/M metagenome (GOLD analysis project Ga0181598, IMG submission 153295) | Coastal salt marsh microbial communities from the Groves Creek Marsh, Skidaway Island, Georgia - 041404US metaG (spades assembly) | ecosystem: Environmental > Aquatic > Marine > Intertidal zone >... | reverse complement strand
ATTAAGGAGAAATATAAATGGCTATCTCAAAAGAAGAAATTTTAGAAGCAATTGGATCTATGTCAGTTCTTGATTTATCAGAATTAATCAAAGAAATGGAAGATAAATTTGGTGTTTCAGCTGCTGCAGCTGCTGTAGCTATGCCTGCGGGTGGAGCTGCTGCTGGTGCTGGTGCTGGCGCTGCTGAAGAAAAATCAGAATTTGATGTTCATTTAACTGCTGCTGGTGACCAAAAAGTGAACGTAATTAAAGCGGTTCGTGAAATTACTGGTCTTGGCTTAAAAGAAGCTAAAGATTTAGTTGACGGAGCACCAAAAGTAATTAAAGAAGGACTTGCAAAAGCTGACGCAGAAGAAGCAGCTAAAAAATTAACTGACGCAGGCGCAACAGCTGAGCTGAAGTAATTTTATTTATTAGAGGCTGGCACACATTATTTTGTGTGTCAGCCTTTAGTTATTTTTAAAAGCGAGTTTATATAAAAAATAATTTTTATATACATTTGTTAACTTTGGAGACGCTATGAGCTATTCCTTTACCGAGAAGAAACGCTTAAGAAAGAATTTTGCAAAACGACAAACAGTTGCTGAAGTTCCCTACTTATTATCAATGCAGCTGGAATCTTACAAAGATTATCTTCAAATTGATGTCCCAGCTGATGAAAGGAAAGATCAGGGATTGCAAAATACCTTTAATTCCGTATTTCCTATATCTAGCCATTCAGGTAATGCAAAATTAGATTTTGTTTCATACTCACTTGGTAAGGTTGTATTTGATGTTAAAGAATGTCAGCTCCGAGGACTAACTTTTGGTGTCCCATTGAGAGTTAAAGTTCGCTTATCAATTATGGATAAGGATGCCTCAGAACCAACAGTCAAAGAAGTAAAGGAACAAGAAGTATACATGGGTGAAATGCCATTAATGACAAATAACGGTTCTTTCGTGATTAATGGTACCGAGCGTGTAATTGTTTCTCAGTTGCATCGAAGCCCAGGGGTCTTTTTTGAGCATGATAAAGGCAAAACTCATAGCTCAGGCAAATTATTATTTTCTGCAAGAATTATTCCTTATCGTGGCTCATGGTTAGATTTCGAGTTTGATCCAAAGGATTATTTATACTTCCGAATTGACAGAAGAAGAAAAATGCCCGTGACAACATTATTGAAGGCATTAGGCCTATCTTCTGAGGAAATACTATCAACTTTTTATGATTTTGATCAGTTCTCATTTGATAAAAATAAATTAAATTTTACTCTATACCCTGAAAGACTAAGAGGTGAGATTGCAAAATTTGATATTGTTGATAAAAAGGGTGAGTTGATTGTTGCTAAAGACAAAAGAATCACTGTTAAACACATTAGAGAGATTGAAAAAGCGAATATCAAAAAAATTGAAGTTTCTGAAGAATTTATGATCGGTAGAAAGCTTGCTAAAGGCTTAATTGATGCTGATACAGGTGAGGTAATAGCAGAAGCTAATGCTGAAATTACAGAAGAATTGATAGCACAAATTAAAGAGTTGTCTCTAAATGAAATTGAAACTCTTTACTACAATGATCTAGATCAAGGTGACTTCATATCGCATACTTTAACGACTGATGAAATACCTGATGAATACTCAGCTCGTGTAGCAATTTACAGAATGATGAGGCCGGGTGAACCTCCAACCGAAGATTCAGTGAAAGCATTATTTGAAGGAATGTTTTTCTCAGAAGATAGATATGACTTGTCAAATGTTGGTCGAATGAAATTTAATCGTCGTGCTTACCCTAAAGCATTTGAGAAATCAGCGGGCTGGATGCAAAGATTTTATCAAAGAGTTGGCGAGAAAAGTGATGAAGGTTCTGGAATTTTATCTGTCGATGATATTTTAGCAGTAGTTGGAATACTGGTTGAGCTCCGAAATGGACGGGGTGAAATTGACGACATTGATCATCTTGGTAATAGAAGAATTCGTTCGGTTGGTGAGCTTGTTGAAAATCAATTTAGAACGGGACTTGTTCGTGTTGAAAGAGCAGTTAAAGAGAGACTAGGTCAGGCTGAAGCTGATAACCTCATGCCTCATGATTTAATAAATTCAAAACCAATTTCAAGTGCTATTAGAGAGTTTTTTGGTTCATCGCAGTTGTCACAATTTATGGATCAAACTAACCCATTGTCAGAAATTACTCATAAACGTCGAGTATCTGCACTTGGGCCTGGTGGTTTAACTAGAGAGCGAGCTGGTTTTGAGGTTCGTGACGTTCACTCAACACATTATGGTCGAGTTTGTCCAATTGAAACACCTGAAGGACCAAATATTGGTTTAATTAATTCACTAGCGCTATTTGCGAAAACTAATAAGTATGGATTTTTAGAAACTCCGTATCGACGAGTTGAGAATGGAAAAGTAACTGCAGAAATTGATTACTTGTCTGCAATCGAAGAAAGTCAATTCACAATTGCTCAGGCAAATTCTGAATTAGACGATAAATCTAACTTTAAAGAAGAGTTAGTATCCAGCCGATTTAAAAATGAATTTGTGCTTTCTAATAAGAATGAAATTAATTACATGGACGTTGCTCCTGGTCAAATTGTTTCAGTTGCTGCTTCATTGATTCCCTTCCTCGAGCATGATGATGCAAACCGTGCATTGATGGGAGCAAACATGCAGCGTCAAGCTGTTCCATGTTTAAGAGCTGAAAAAGCAGTTGTTGGTACCGGCATTGAAAGAACAGTAGCAATGGATTCAGGAACAACAGTACAAGCAGAACGAGGAGGGCTGGTTGATTATGTTGACTCAAGAAGAATTGTTGTAAAAGTCAATGATAAAGAAACTTCCGCCGAAGATGTGGGTGTAGATATTTACAATCTGACTAAATATACTCGTTCCAACCAAAATACTAATATTAATCAAAAACCTTTAGTTAAAATCGGCGATACGATTTCCAGGGGCGATATTATTGCCGATGGAGCATCAACTGATCTCGGTGAATTAGCTCTTGGTCAAAATATGTTAGTTGGTTTTATGCCTTGGAATGGTTATAACTTTGAAGACTCTATTTTGATCTCTGAAAAAGTGGTTGCAGATGATCGCTACACTTCGGTTCATATTGAGGAATTATCTGTAGTGTCCAGAGATACTAAACTTGGACCAGAGGAAATTACTCGTGATATTTCAAACCTATCCGAAAGAATGTTAGGTCGTTTGGATGAGTCTGGAATAATTTATGTAGGTGCTGAAGTTGAAGCTGGTGACGTCTTAGTAGGTAAAGTTACCCCAAAGGGCGAGACACAATTAACTCCAGAAGAAAAATTACTAAGAGCTATTTTTGGTGAAAAAGCATCCGATGTAAAAGATACTAGCCTTCGAGTTCCATCTGGAATGTCAGGAACTGTGATTGATGTGCAAGTATTTACTCGTGAAGGTATAGATCGAGACGATAGGGCAGAACAAATCATTCAAGAACAGTTAAGTGATTTTCAACAAGATTTGAATGACCAATTGAGAATTGTTGAGGATGATACCTTCGCTAGAATTGAGAAATTGCTGGTTGGTAAAACTGTATCTGGTGGTCCTAAGGGGATTAGCAAAGGGGACAAAGTTGCGAAAGATCAGCTTAAAGAAATTGGCAGATATGATTGGTTTGACATTCGCTTGTCTGATGATAAAGACTCTAAATCTCTTGAGTCACTTAAAGAGAATCTGAATAAGGCGAAGAAAGATTTTGATATTCGTTACGAAGAAAAGAAACAAAAATTAACGCAGGGTGATGAACTTCAGCCAGGTGTTCAAAAAATGGTAAAGGTATATCTAGCGGTTAAACGTAGAATTCAGCCTGGCGACAAAATGGCAGGTAGACACGGTAATAAGGGTGTTATTTCTAAGATTGTGCCAGTCGAAGACATGCCGCACATGGCTGATGGAACAACTCTAGATATCGTTCTTAACCCTTTAGGCGTTCCTTCTCGAATGAACATCGGACAAATTCTTGAGGTTCATTTGGGCTGGGCAGCAAAAGGTCTTGGTAATCGAATCGATGAAATGTTAAGAGAAGAAAGAAAGGTTGCTGAAATAAGGGATCTTTTAGAAAAAATATATAACGAATCATCGGGTATAAAAGAAGATATCAAGCATCTAAAGGACCCTGAAGTTATTGAGATGGCTCATAACCTGAAACAAGGTGTGCCTTTTGCAACTTCAGTTTTTGATGGTGCTGCTGAGTCTGACATTCAGTATATGCTTGATTTGGCCTATCCAGATGATCATGAATTAACGAAGAAATTGAATTTTTCAGCTAAGAAAACTCAACTACAGTTATTTGATGGTAGAACAGGTGAGGCGTTTGAAAGACCTGTAACAGTTGGATACATGCATGTTCTTAAATTACATCACTTGGTGGATGACAAAATGCATGCACGATCCACAGGGCCATATTCTCTTGTTACTCAACAGCCACTTGGCGGTAAAGCCCAATTTGGTGGTCAGAGATTTGGTGAGATGGAAGTCTGGGCTCTTGAGGCGTATGGAGCGTCTTACACCTTGCAAGAAATGTTAACCGTGAAGTCTGATGATGTTTCTGGAAGAACAAAAGTCTATGAAAATATCGTCAAGGGTGAACATAAGATTGACGCAGGAATGCCAGAGTCATTTAATGTTTTAACAAAAGAGATTCGATCGCTTGCGATTGACATCGATTTAGACAGAGATTAATTAAGGAGATTATGCATGAAAGCTTTATTAGACCTATTTAAGCAGGTTACCCATGAAGAGGAATTTGATGCAATTAAGATAGCCCTTGCATCTCCTGAAAAAATTAGATCTTGGTCATTTGGTGAGGTCAAGAAACCAGAAACGATCAACTACAGAACTTTTAAGCCAGAACGTGACGGTCTATTCTGCGCAAAGATTTTTGGTCCTGTGAAAGATTATGAATGTTTATGTGGAAAGTATAAAAGACTCAAGCATAGAGGCGTTGTATGTGAAAAATGTGGAGTTGAGGTAACACTTTCAAAAGTTCGTCGGGAAAGAATGGGCCATATTGATCTGGCAACCCCTGTTGCCCATATTTGGTTTTTAAAGAGTTTGCCTAGCCGCCTTGGAATGGTTCTCGATATAGCGTTAAGAGATATTGAGCGAGTGCTTTATTTTGAAGCATATATGGTTGTTGATCCAGGCATGACCCCTTTAACCAAGGGTCAATTGTTAACAGAAGACGATTACCATGCAAAAATTGAAGAATATGGTGATGAATTTGAAGCGGTAATGGGTGCAGAAGGCGTAAAACAATTATTAGCAACCTTGGACATCAATGCTGACGTTGAGGCTCTTCGTGAAGAGCTAGGCAGTACAAATTCAGAAGCAAAAATTAAGAAAATTGCAAAACGATTAAAAGTGCTCGAAGCATTTCAAAAATCAGGCATTAAACCTGAATGGATGATCTTAGATGTTTTACCAGTATTGCCTCCAGAACTTAGACCTCTTGTTCCTTTAGATGGTGGGAGATTTGCTACTTCTGACTTAAATGATTTATATAGAAGGGTTATAAATAGAAATAACCGTTTACGTCGATTACTTGAATTAAGAGCTCCTGAAATTATTTTAAGAAATGAAAAAAGGATGCTTCAAGAATCTGTTGATTCATTACTAGACAATGGTAGACGAGGCAAAGTAATGACAGGCGCCAACAAGAGACCTTTAAAGTCGCTGGCAGATATGATTAAAGGAAAAGGTGGTCGATTTAGACAAAATCTTTTAGGTAAGCGAGTTGATTACTCAGGTCGATCAGTTATTGTTACTGGACCTCAATTAAAACTTCATCAATGCGGCCTACCAAAAAAAATGGCCTTAGAGTTATTTAAACCATTTATTTTTAACAAGTTAGAGTTATTAGGATTGGCGACGACCATTAAGGCGGCAAAGAAAAAAGTCGAAGAAGAGGGTCCGGAGGTCTGGGATATCTTAGAAGATGTAATTAAAGAACATCCGGTCCTGTTAAACCGTGCACCTACTCTTCATAGATTAGGTATCCAGGCATTTGAACCTGTATTGATTGAAGGTAAAGCGATTCAATTACATCCATTAGTTTGCGCAGCTTTTAATGCTGATTTTGATGGTGACCAAATGGCTGTTCATGTTCCTCTGTCACTTGAAGCTCAGATGGAAGCAAGAACTTTAATGCTTGCCTCGAATAATGTTTTATCTCCCGCTAATGGCGAACCAATTATTGTGCCATCACAAGATATTGTTCTGGGACTGTACTATATGTCTCGAGAAAAAATTGCCGCAAAAGGTGAAGGTAAAATATTTAGTGATGTTGCCGAAGTTCAGCGAGCATATGACAATGGAGTGGTTGATCTTCATGCCAAGATTACCGTTAGAATTAGGGAATTTGAATTGAATTTTGATGGTAGTAAAACGGCAAAAACTAATCGATATGAAACCACTGTGGGACGAGCTATTCTGAGTGAAATTCTACCAGCAGGCCTCCCTTTTGAGCTGATCAACAAAGCTTTGAAGAAAAAAGAAATTTCAAAATTAATTAATACTGGATTTAGGAAAATTGGTATTAAGGATACCGTAATATTGGCTGATAAATTAATGTATACAGGCTATTCTTATGCTACTAAAGCAGGGATGTCGATTAGTGTTCATGACATGCTTGTTCCTCAAGAAAAATCTTCAATTCTCGAAAGTGCTGAATCTGAAGTGAAAGAAATTCAAGACCAGTACTCTTCAGGATTAGTCACCCAGGGAGAAAGATACAATAAGGTAGTTGATATCTGGGGCCGCGCTGGAGATAAAGTTGCTGATGCAATGATGAAGCAACTTAAGGAAGAGGACGTCTATGACTTAGACGGCAAAATAGTGAAAGACGATAATGGTAATGTATTAAAACAAGAATCATTTAATGCAATTTATATGATGGCTGATTCTGGAGCTCGAGGTTCCGCTGCACAGGTGAGACAGCTAGCTGGTATGAGAGGATTAATGGCTAGACCAGACGGCTCAATTATTGAAACACCAATTACAGCGAACTTTAGAGACGGTCTTAATGTTCTTCAATACTTCATTTCAACCCATGGTGCTCGAAAAGGTCTTGCAGATACTGCTCTTAAAACTGCTAATTCTGGTTACTTGACCAGAAGATTAGTTGACGTTACTCAGGATTTGGTAGTGACTGAGCAAGATTGTGGAACTGAGGAAGGTCTAGTCACTAAAGCATTAATTAAGGGCGGTGAGGTTGTTGAACCTCTTGGAGATAGAATTCTTGGACGTGTTGCAGCGCTTGATATTCAAGATCCTTCAACGCAGGATGTTATTTATCCAGCCGGAACATTGCTAACAGAAGATGAGGTTGAAAAAATTGAATCTTTAGGTATTGATGAGGTTAAAGTTAGAACTGCTCTGACATGTGCAACTCGTCATGGCATTTGTGCTAAATGTTATGGTCGCGATTTAGGCCGTGGTAACTTGATCAGCGAAGGTGAATCTGTTGGTGTAATTGCTGCACAATCAATCGGTGAGCCAGGAACTCAATTGACGATGAGAACATTCCATATTGGTGGCGCCGCTTCAAGATCTGCTGCTGTTAGTCAAATTGAAGTGAAATCTTCAGGAACTGTTAGATTTACCTCAACCATGAGATACGTTACCAACGCTAGAAATGAGCAAATTGTCATTTCGCGTAATGGAGAATTCATTATTGAGGATGAAAACGGAAGAGAAAAAGAAAGTCATAAAGTTCCTTATGGTTCGACTCTGTCAGTTATGGACGGTAAAAAAGTTAAAGCTGGAGAAGTTTTAGCTAACTGGGACCCGCATACAAGACCAATTATTTCGGAATACTCTGGAAAAGTTAAATTTGAAAATGTGGAAGAAGGTATTACAGTCGCAAAACAAATTGATGATGTAACTGGACTTTCAACACTAGTTGTTATTGATTCCAAACAAAAAGGAACTCAATCAAAAACAAGTCGACCACAAATTAAGCTTTTAGATAATGCTGGCGATGAAGTGAAATTATCTGGAAGTGATAACCCTGTAAACGTTACGTTTCAGTTAGGTTACATTATTACTGTATCTGACGGTCAAGAAATTAATGTTGGAGATGTAATTGCAAGAATTCCACAAGAATCATCAAAAACAAGAGATATTACGGGTGGTCTTCCAAGAGTCGCAGAGCTTTTTGAGGCAAGAGCTCCGAAAGATGCAGGTGTTTTGGCTGAAATCACCGGAACGGTATCATTTGGTAAAGATACTAAAGGCAAACAACGATTAGTAATTACTGATTCGGAAGGCGAAGCCCAAGAGTTTTTAATACTTAAAGATAAACATATCACTGTCCATGATGGTCAAGTTGTGACTAAAGGTGAGGTGATTGTCGATGGACCTGCTGATCCCGCTGATATTCTTAGACTTCAAGGGAGAGAGGCGCTTGCAAGATATGTGATTGATGAGGTTCAGGATGTTTATAGACTTCAGGGCGTTAAAATTAATGACAAACATATTGAAGTGATTGTCAGACAAATGCTTCGAAGAGTTAAGATTACCGATGCTGGTGATACTGGTTTTATTCCTGGTGAACAGCTTGAAAGAGCGGTTGTATTAAATCGTAATGATGAGGTAGTTGCCGAAGATAAAAGGCCTGCTGAATATGAGTATGTCCTTTTAGGAATTACTAAAGCGTCTTTAGCAACCGATTCATTCATTTCTGCGGCATCATTCCAGGAAACAACAAGAGTGTTAACTGAAGCTGCAATCCTTGGAAAACGAGATGATTTAAGAGGATTGAAAGAAAACGTTATTGTAGGCCGATTAATTCCGGCAGGTTCAGGCCTTGCTTATCATAAAGCAAGAAAAGAAAATGCAGACGTTATGAATCCTGATAATCATGTTGTTGAAGAGCAAAATGAGCCAAGCCCAGAATTAAAAGAAGCTGAAGCTCTATTTGCAACTGAAACAGAAGCTCCTGTTGAGGAGGGTGTAGCCCCATCAGAAGAACAGGCGCCAAATGTGGATGAGAATCAAGAATAAAACAGTTGACAATCATCTTGAAGAACAATAAAATCTTGTGCTTTTTCCATGATGGAAAAAGTGCAAGATTAGAAAATGAACTTGATAAATTTAAAGGAAACTTATGCCAACCATTAACCAATTAATTCGTAAGCCTAGAAAGCGAATAGTTGAGAAAAGTAAGGTGCCAGCACTTGAAGCATCCCCACAAAAACGTGGTGTGTGTACTCGTGTTTACACTACAACTCCGAAAAAGCCTAACTCTGCTTTGAGAAAAGTGGCTAAGGTGAGATTAACCACTGGTTACGAAGTAATTAGTTACATTGGTGGTGAAGGCCACAACCTGCAAGAACACTCAGTCGTGTTGATTCGAGGAGGTCGAGTAAAAGATCTTCCGGGTGTGAGATACCATACTGTTCGAGGTAGTCTTGATACTGCCGGTGTTAATGATAGAAAACAAGCCCGTTCTAAATACGGTGCAAAACGTCCTAAAGAGGCTTAATTAATTAAAGGTTAAAACTATGCCAAGAAGAAGAGAAGTTCCCAAAAGAGAGATCTTACCTGATCCTAAATTTAGAAGCCAAGAGGTTTCCAAATTCGTTAATGTGTTAATGACCAGCGGCAAAAAAGCAGTTGCTGAAAGAATTATTTACAGTGCATTTGATCAAGTGCAAGGTAAGAGTGGTAAAGATCCAATTGAAGTATTCTCTGTTGCATTAGATAATCTCAAACCACTAGTGGAAGTTAAAAGCCGTCGTGTTGGTGGCGCTAACTACCAAGTACCAGTTGAAGTTAGACCTTCCAGAAGACAAGCATTAGCTATGCGTTGGTTACGCGATGCGGCAAGAGGTCGTGGTGAAAAATCTATGGATATTCGTTTAGCCAATGAAATCATGGATGCATCAGAAAATAAAGGCAATGCCATGAAGAAAAGAGAAGAAGTGCATAGAATGGCTGAAGCTAACAAAGCGTTTTCACATTTCCGTTTTTAATAATTTTTGAGGATAAATTAAGTGGCTCGTAAAACTCCCATTGAAAGATATAGAAATATAGGTATTAGTGCTCACATTGATGCTGGTAAAACTACAACCACTGAGCGTATTCTCTACTACACTGGTATCAGTCATAAGATTGGTGAAGTGCATGACGGAGCAGCCACTATGGATTGGATGGAACAAGAACAAGAGCGTGGTATTACAATTACGTCTGCCGCGACAACTTGCTTTTGGTCTGGCATGGCTCAGCAGTTTAATGAGCACCGTATCAATATTATTGATACCCCTGGACACGTAGATTTCACCATCGAAGTTGAACGATCCATGCGTGTTCTTGATGGTGCATGTATGGTTTATTGCGCTGTAGGTGGTGTTCAACCTCAATCAGAAACGGTTTGGAGACAGGCAAATAAATACAATGTTCCACGTCTAGCTTTTGTTAATAAGATGGACAGAATGGGTGCCGACTTCTTTAAAGTTTATGAGCAAATGAAATTAAGACTCAAGGCTAACCCTATTCCATTACAAGTTCCAATCGGAGCTGCAGAAACGTTTGAAGGTGTTGTAGACCTTATCAAGATGCAGGCAATCTATTGGGATGAGTCTTCAATGGGCATGAAGTTTGATTATCGAGATATTCCAGCTGACTTGATTGACACCTGCAATAAGTGGAGAAACGATTTAGTTGAAACGGCTGCCGAAGCAAATGAAGAATTAATGAATAAATATCTTGAAACTGGTGACTTATCTGAAGCGGAAATTATTGAAGGTTTGAGATTACGAACGATTGGGAACGAAATTGTTCCAATGATGCTTGGTTCTGCTTTTAAAAATAAGGGCGTTCAGGCCATGCTTGATAAAGTTATTGAATTAATGCCATCACCTGTTGATGTTCCAGCGATCAAGGGGACTGATATTTCAGGTGAAAAAGAGATGTCACGTAAACCTGGTGACGAAGAACCTTTTTCAGCACTTGCATTCAAAATCATGACTGACCCTTTTGTGGGATCACTCACGTTCTTTAGGGTTTATTCTGGAGTTATTAATGCTGGTGACTCAGTTCAAAATGCTATCAAAGGGAAAAAAGAACGTTTAGGCCGAATTCTTCAGATGCACGCCAACTCAAGAGAAGAAATTAAAGAGGTTCGTGCTGGTGATATCGCTGCGGCTGTTGGCCTTAAAGATGTTACCACTGGTGATACTTTATGTGCTGTTGGTAAAGATATTGTTCTTGAAAGAATGATTTTCCCAGACCCAGTCATCCACGTTGCAGTTGAGCCAAAAACAAAGGCTGATCAAGAAAAAATGGGTATTGCTTTAAATAGATTAGCGCAAGAAGATCCATCATTTAGAGTGAAAACAGATGAAGAAACAAATCAGACCATCATTTCAGGAATGGGTGAACTTCACTTAGAAATTTTGGTAGATCGTATGAAGAGGGAATTTAACGTGGAAGCCAATATTGGTTCTCCTCAAGTCGCATACCGAGAAGCGATCAAAAAGTCTGTTGATGCTGAAGGTAAGTTTGTTAAACAGTCTGGCGGTAAAGGTCAATACGGTCATGTTTGGTTAAAAGTTGAACCAAACGAACAAGGCAAGGGTTATGAATTTGTTGACGCCATTAAAGGCGGTACCGTGCCTCGTGAATTTATTCCGGCCGTTGATAAAGGTCTTCAAGAGACGATTGTTGCCGGTGTGCTTGCAGGCTATCCAATTGAAGATGTTAAAGTAACTTTATATGACGGCTCATACCATGATGTGGATTCAAACGAAAACGCATTTAAGATGGCTGCTTCATTTGCATTTAAGGATGCATGTAGAAAAGCTGATCCTGTGATTCTTGAGCCAATGATGGCTGTGGAAGTGGAAACTCCTGAAGAATACATGGGGGATGTTATGGGGGACCTATCATCTCGACGTGGAATTGTCCAAGGGATGGGCGACAACGCCACTGGAAAAGTAATTACTGTTGAAGTGCCTTTATCAGAAATGTTTGGTTATTCAACAACATTAAGGTCATTGAGTCAGGGTAGGGCAACATACTCAATGGAATTTAAACATTATGCTGAAGCTCCAAGAAATGTGGCTGAAGCAATTATGAACAAAGAGTAATTTTTTAAGGAATATATTATGGCTAAAGGTAAATTTGAGCGTACCAAACCCCATGTCAACGTCGGCACAATTGGCCACGTGGACCATGGTAAAACAACATTAACAGCTGCAATCACAACGATTCTGACTAAGAAGTTCGGTGGTGAAGCTAAAGATTATGCAGCGATTGATTCAGCTCCTGAAGAAAGAGCTCGTGGTATTACGATTAATACTGCACACGTTGAATACGAAACTGAATCACGCCACTATGCTCACGTTGATTGCCCAGGCCACGCGGATTATGTGAAAAATATGATTACCGGCGCTGCTCAAATGGATGGTGCGATTCTTGTATGTTCTGCAGCTGACGGCCCAATGCCACAAACTCGTGAACACATCCTTTTATCACGCCAAGTGGGTGTGCCATACATCGTTGTATTCCTTAACAAAGCTGATATGGTGGATGACAAAGAATTACTCGAATTAGTCGAAATGGAAGTTCGTGACTTATTAAATAAATACGAATTCCCAGGTGACGATACTCCAATTATTATGGGTTCTGCTCTTAAAGCTCTTGAAGGTGACCAATCTGAGATTGGTGAGCCAGCAATTCTTAAACTTGCAGAAGCACTTGACTCTTACATCCCAACTCCAGAACGTGCAGTGGATGGTACCTTCTTGATGCCAGTAGAGGACGTGTTCTCTATCTCTGGTCGAGGTACTGTGGTGACTGGCCGTGTGGAGCGTGGCATTGTTAAAGTCAACGAAGAGATTGAAATCGTTGGTATTAAAGCAACTGAAAAAACAGTTTGTACTGGTGTAGAAATGTTCCGTAAGTTACTTGATGAAGGTCAAGCAGGCGACAACGTGGGTGTGCTTTTAAGAGGTACAAAACGTGAAGATGTTGAACGTGGCCAAGTGCTTGCGAAACCAGGTTCAATTACACCACACACGAAATTTACTGCTGAAATTTACTGCTTAAGTAAAGATGAAGGCGGTCGACACACTCCATTCTTTAATGGATATCGTCCGCAGTTCTATTTTAGAACAACAGACGTAACAGGCGCAGTGGAGTTACCAGAAGGAACAGAAATGGTAATGCCAGGCGATAACGTATCGATTACAGCAACATTAATTGCTCCGATCGCGATGGAAGAAGGCTTACGCTTCGCTGTCCGTGAAGGTGGCCGTACCGTTGGTGCGGGTGTTGTTGCAAAGATTGTTGAGTAAAAAATAAAAATTAAAAAGCGCCTCACTTTTTGTGGGGCGTTCGTTCTTTGAAAGGTAAATGGAAATGCAAAACCAAAAAATTAGAATTAGATTAAAGGCTTTTGATTATAAGTTAATTGATCAATCAGCTCAGGAAATTGTTGATACAGCAAAACGTACTGGAGCTATTGTTAAAGGACCTATTCCTTTACCTACCAAAAAAGAGAGATATGATTTACTTCGTTCACCGCACGTAAATAAAAAATCAAGAGATCAGTTTGAAATCCGCACTCATTTAAGATTAATGGACATTCTAGATCCAACTGATAAAACTGTAGATGCTCTAATGAAATTAGAACTGGCTGCAGGTGTGGATGTTGAAATCAAGTTGTAATATTTTAAGAGTTCTGTATAATTCACGCTCTTAATTGTAATAAAGCAGAAACTAATCAATTGTAATTAGTTTTTTTAATAATAATAAGATAAAGGAAAAGATCATGAGCTTAGGGCTTGTTGGTCGCAAAGTGGGGATGACTCGCTTATTTACTGAGGACGGAAACAGTGTTCCTGTCACAGTACTTGAGGTTGTTCCTAACAAAGTGACACAGATCAAAAAAATTGATGATAATGGCTATAATGGACTTCAAGTGTCCTATGGCAATTCAAAATCTTCAAAATTAAATAAGTCAATTAAAGGACACTTAGCTAAGGCTGGTGTTGATTCGATTGACGGACTCAAAGAATTCAGAGTTACTGGTGATGATTTAAATAACTTCCAACTAGGCGGCGAATTAAAAGTCTCAATTTTTGAGGCCGGCCAAAAAGTGGACATTACCGGTACTACAATTGGTAAGGGTTTCCAGGGCGGAATTAAACGCCATCACTTTCGCTCGCAGCGAGCAACTCACGGTAACTCAATTTCACACAATGCTCCAGGTTCAACAGGTATGTGTCAAGATCCAGGCCGGGTTTTCAAAGGTAAGAAAATGGCTGGGCATTTGGGTGCAGTTACGAGAACAACGCAAAATCTTGAAGTGATTAGAGTAGATGAAAATAGAAATCTGATTATGATTAAGGGTGCAGTCCCTGGCTCTGCTGGTTCTAATGTAACAATCAAGCCTGCAGTAAAAGCAAAGGAGACTAAATAATGGATATTAAATTAGTCGATAACAAAGGTAAGGCATCTACAAAAAAAGTTAAGGCATCCGATGCTATTTTTGCTGCTGATTTTAAAGAATCATTAGTTCATCAATTAGTAGTGTCTTATATGGCGAATGCTCGTGTAGCAACCCGAGCTCAAAAAACAAGAGCTGAAGTTAAACACAGCACAAGAAAACCTTTTAGACAAAAGGGAACAGGTAATGCTCGTGCAGGTATGACTTCTAGCCCTATTTGGAGATCTGGTGGCCGTGCATTCCCAAATCGCCCTGATGAAAATTATTCTAAGAAAGTAAATAAAAAAGCTTATCGTGCAGGAATGAAATCTATCTTTTCTGAATTGGTTCGCCAAGATCGTCTTACGGTAGTTGAGGAATTCAAAGTGGATAAGCCAAAAACTAAGTCTTTCAACGAGCTAATTAAAAACTTTAATATTGAAAACAATGTTTTAGTAATCACGAATGAGTTTGATGAAAATTTATATTTATCATCAAGAAACATTCCGACAGCTCTTGTTGTGGAAGCTAGATATATCGATCCTGTAAGTCTTGTTCATTTCTCAAAAGTAATCGTGACTGAGCAAGCACTTAAAACTATTGAGGAGATGTTTGCATGAGTGATCTAACTATTAAAAACAGCCAAACACTTAATGCAATTGTTGCTCCACAAATCACTGAAAAAGCAACTTATGTGGCTGATAAATTTAACCAAGTAGCGTTTAAAGTAAGAAAATCAGCAACCAAGGATCAAGTGAAAGAAGCAGTTGAATTAATGTTTAAAGTTGAAGTTACTGCAGTTAATCTTCTTAATATGAAGGGTAAAACTAAAAGACGTGGTAACAATTTTGGTAAACGCGCTGACTGGAAAAAAGCTTACGTATCACTTAAGCCTGGTCAAGAAATTAACTTTGTTGGAGATTAACGAATATGTCTATTTTAAAAGTTAAACCTACAACGCCAGGACAAAGAGGATTACAAAAAGTAGTGACTGAGGGTTTACATAAAGGTAAACCACATGCTCCTCTGCTTGAAAAGAAAATTCAAAAGTCTGGAAGAAATAATAACGGTCGAATAACTGTTCGTCATCGTGGAGGTGGCCATAAACACCACATCCGTATTGTTGATTTTAAGCGTAACAAGCATGACATTCCTGCCAAAGTTGAACGTATTGAATACGATCCTAACAGAAGTTCACGCTTAGCTCTTTTGTGCTATGCCGATGGAGAAAGACGATACATTGTTGCTCCTCGTGGTCTTGATGTTGGAACAGAAATATTAACTGGTCAAGTTGCTCCAATTAAAACCGGTAACGCGATGCCAATTAAGAATATCCCTGTAGGTACAACTATTCATTGCGTCGAGCTTAAACCGGGTAAGGGTGCTCAAATTGCTCGATCAGCCGGAACATCTGTTCAGCTTTTAGCTAGAGAGGGTGAATATGCTCAGCTTCGTTTAAGATCGGGTGAAGTGAGAAAAGTCCACATTAATTGTATTGCAACAATTGGTGAAGTAGGAAACGATGAACACTCATTAAGAAAACTTGGAAAAGCTGGCGCTGTTCGATGGAGAGGCGTGAGACCGACTGTTCGAGGTGTTGTGATGAACCCAGTTGATCACCCACATGGCGGTGGTGAAGGACGAACTTCTGGTGGACGTCATCCAGTAAGTCCATGGGGTGTTCCAACGAAGGGATACAGAACTAGAAATAACAAACGTACTGATAACATGAGAGTTAGCCGCAGACCGGCTAATAAGAGGTAATTAATTATGTCAAGATCAATTAAAAAAGGACCTTTTGTTGATGCGCATCTATCCAAGAAAGTAGATGTTGCTCAAGAAACGAGAGATAGAAAACCAATTAAGACTTGGTCAAGAAGATCAATGATTTTACCTAGCTTTATCGGTTTAACCATTGCAGTTCACAACGGTAGACAACATGTTCCAGTATTAATCACGGAAAACATGGTTGGACATAAACTAGGTGAATTTGCTGCAACAAGAACTTTTAAAGGTCACTCCGGCGACAGGAAGGCGAAATAATTATGGCTACAAATGAAGTTTCTGCAATCTTAAGAGGTGTGAGAATTTCTCCTCAGAAAGCCCGCCTTGTTGCTGATCAGGTCCGAGGAAAAAAAGTTGATAATGCTTTAAACATTCTGACTTTTAGCCCAAAAAAAGGCGCTGAAATTATCAAGAAAGTTGTCGAATCTGCTATCGCCAACGCCGAAAATAATAATGGCGCTGATATCGACGAATTAAAAGTTAAAACCATCACTGTTGATAAAGGTATGGTTTTTAAAAGGATTCGAGCCCGCGCTAAAGGCCGTGCTGGAAGAATTATTAAACCAACATGTCACATTAAAGTGACAGTAGGAAGTTAAGAGAGAATTATGGGTCAAAAAATTAATCCAATTGGTTTTCGTTTAGGTGTTCAAAAGAACTGGTCGTCTAAATGGTTTACTAGCACTAAAAATTTCCCTGTATTTTTAAACAATGATATTAAAGTAAGAGAATTTTTAAATAAAAAGCTAGCTAATGCCGCGGTGAGTAAAATTATCATTGAGCGTCCAGCAAAAAATGCGAAAGTAACAATCATGACTGCCAGACCAGGTATTGTTATTGGTAAAAAAGGTGAGGATATTGAGAACCTTCGTTCAGACCTTCAAGGATTAATGGGAATTCCTGTTCAACTTAACATTGAAGAAGTTAGAAAACCTGAAATCGATGCTACTTTAATTGCTCAGAGTATTGCTCAACAACTTGAAAAACGTGTGCAGTTTAGAAGAGCTATGAAAAGAGCGATGCAAAATGCTATGAGACTTGGTGCTCAGGGTATAAAAATCATGAGTTCTGGAAGACTAAATGGTATCGAAATTGCTAGATCAGAATGGTATCGCGAAGGAAGAGTACCACTTCATACATTGAGAGCGGATATTGATTATGGTGTAGCTAGAGCTCAAACACAATATGGAATTATTGGGATTAAAGTTTGGATTTATAAAGGTGAGGTGTTCCAAGACGATAAAGTTTCATCGCCGATTGCAAAAGATCGTGTTAGTGATTTACCGGCAGATGACAATAAACCAGCAAAAAAAGCAGCTAAACCTGCAACAAAGAAAACAACAGTAAAAGCTGCGACAAAGAAAACAACAGTAAAAGCTGCGACAAAGAAAACGGAAGTAAAAGAGGAACCTGTAGTCACAGATAAAGCTGACACCACAGAGTCTTCAAATGAAGATTCAAGCAAAGAGAATAACGAGGCTTAATTATGTTACAACCAGCAAAACAAAAATTTAGAAAACAACATAAAGGCAGAAATACTGGTATAGCAACTACTGGTAATAAAGTCAGTTTTGGTGAATTCGGTCTGAAAGCGGTTACTCGCGGACGAATTACAGCTCGTCAGATTGAGGCGGCTCGAAGAGTGATGACGAGACATATCAAGAGGGGCGGCCGCGTATGGATACGTATGTTCCCAGATAAGCCGATTTCAAAAAAACCTGCTGAGGTTCGAATGGGTAAAGGTAAAGGCAGCGTTGAGTATTATGTTGCTGAAATCAAACCTGGAAAAATGTTGTATGAAATGGATGGTGTACCTGAAGAATTAGCGAGAGAGGCCTTTAGGCTTGCAGCTGCTAAACTTCCAGTGCAAACAACATTTATAACAAGACACATTGGAGGTTAGTTGAATGAAAGCTGTTGAATTAAGAAAAAAATCTGTTGAAGATCTGGGTAAAGAGTTAATTGAATTGAGAAAAGCACAATTTAACGCAAAAATGCAATTAACAATGCAGCAGTCAAATAAAACTGATCAAATATCTAAAATTAAAAAAGATATTACTCGTATTAAACATGTAATGGCTGAAAAAGTGGAGGCTAAATAATGGTTGAAGCTCAAAAAAATGTTAGAACTATGCAAGGTAAGGTTCTGAGTAACAAAATGGACAAGACTGTCACCGTACTAGTTGAGAGAACAGTAAAGCATCCGGTGGTTGGTAAAGTGATTAAACTGTCTAATAAATTTCATGCTCATGATGAAAAAAATGAAATTGGTGAAGGAGATTTAGTAGAAATTGCTGAATCCAAACCAATGTCAAAAACGAAAACATGGGTAGTTACAAAAGTTTTATCAAAAGCGCCGCAGATTAATTAATACTTGTTTTTTACAAGCAAATATTATAAAATTTGCGTCTTTTTTTAAGTGGTGCATGCTAGCACCCCAATACTGACCGTAAAAGCAGTTAGTTAAACTGGGTTGAAATAGCGGATTAAGTTGGAGAATATTTCATGATACAAATGCAATCAAAATTAGAGGTTGCCGATAACACTGGTGCACGTTCCGTTCAGTGCATTAAGGTTCTTGGTGGTTCAAAACGCCGTTATGCTAGCGTTGGAGACATTATTAAAGTCAGTGTCAAAGAAGCTATGCCTCGAGGAAGAGTTAAAAAGGGTGAAGTCTACGATGCAGTTGTTGTTCGTACAGCCAAAGGTGTAAGAAGACCTGATGGCTCCTTAATTAAATTCGATGGTAATGCAGCTGTTTTATTAAACAACAAATTAGAGCCTATTGGCACACGTATTTTCGGTCCTGTTACAAGAGAACTAAGAACAGAAAAGTTTATGAAAATTGTTTCATTAGCACCGGAAGTTATATAAGGAGTAAACAGTGAATAAGATTCGTAAAGGCGACAAAGTGTTCATTAATACAGGTAAAGATAAAGGGAAAGATGGTATTGTTTCTTCAATTCTTGCGAATGGTAAGGTTTTGGTAGAAGGTATCAACATGGTAAAAAAACATGTTTCTCCTAACCCAAATCTTGGTGTACAAGGTGGTATTGTTAGTCAAGAACGTCCACTCGACATCTCTAATGTGGCTATTCTCAATAGCAAGACTAACAAGGCCGATAAAGTTGTTTTTAAAACTCTGAAGGATGGGAAGAAGATCAGGGTATTTAAATCAAACGATGAAGCGATTGACGTTTAAGGATAAGATATGGCTCGTTTAAAAAAATATTATGAAGAAACAGTTGTTAAGCAATTGATGGATCAATTTAATTACAAATCAGTAATGGAAGTTCCTAGGATTGAAAAAATTACACTTAACATGGGTGTAGGCGAAGCTGTTGCTGATAAAAAAGTAATGGAAAATGCGGTTAGTGATTTAGAAAAAATTGCTGGTCAAAAACCTTTAGTTACTAAAGCAAAAAAATCAATTGCTGGTTTTAAGATCCGTGATGATTATCCTGTGGGTTGCAAGGTAACACTCCGTAAAAATAACATGTATACATTTTTAGATCGCCTTATTTCAATAGCAATTCCACGAATTAGAGACTTTAGAGGAATTTCTGCTAAATCTTTTGATGGAAGAGGCAATTACAACATGGGTATCAAAGAACAAATCATCTTTCCTGAAATTGAGTATGACAAAATCGATGCGTTGAGAGGAATGAATATTACTATAACAACTTCAGCTAAAACTGATGATGAAGCCAAGGGTTTATTGTCAGCATTTAGTTTTCCATTTAGAGGGTAACACGAATATGGCTAAAAAATGTATGACAGAACGTGAAATTAAGCGCCGCAAGATGGTTGATAAATTTAAGACTAAACGCGCTGAATTAAATGAAATTATTAAAAGCTCAAAATCTACTATCGAGCAAAAAATTGAGGCTCGAGCTAAATTGGCATCACTACCAAAAAATTCTAGCCCAGTAAGATTGAGAAATAGATGTGCTTTAACTGGTAGACCACGCGGTACTTTTAGAAAGTTTGGAATCGCACGTGGAAAACTTAGAGATTTAATGATGGCGGGAGAAGTTCCTGGCGTCATTAAAGCGAGTTGGTAGGAGAACAGTATGAGTATGCATGACCCTATAGCAGATATGTTGACAAGAATTAGGAACGGACAAATGACTAATAAAGTTCATGTTTCTATGCCAGCATCAAAATTAAAAAAGTCTATTGCCGAAGTTCTTAAAGATGAAGGTTATATTGAAGACTTCAGTACCAGTGAAAATAATGGCAAACCAACATTGACCGTTGAGTTGAAATATTATGCTGGACGACCAGTGATTGAAAAAATAGAGAGAATTAGTAAACCTGGTTTGAGAATTTATAAAGGGGCCGAAAACCTTCCTAAAGTAATGAATGGTTTGGGTGTTGCTATTGTAACTACCTCAAAAGGCGTAATGACAGATATTAAAGCAAGATCTGCCGGTATCGGTGGCGAGATTCTCTGCTACGTTTCATAAGGAGAATAATATGTCAAGAATAGCTAATTCGCCAGTCAATATTCCGGAAAAGGTTGAGGTTGTTATATCTCAAGATAATGTTCTTGTTAAAGGTCCATTAGGAGAATTAAGTCAGTCATTAACAGGTGATGTGAAAATTAACAAAGAAGACAATGTCCTGACATTTCAAGTTAATAATGAATCAAAATTTGCTAAATCAATGTCAGGAACTTTGAGATCATTAGTGAATAACATGGTTACTGGGGTATCAGCCGGATTTGAAAAGAAACTTACATTAATCGGTGTTGGATACAAAGCTCAAGTCCAAGGCACTAAAGTCAACTTGGATTTAGGTTTCTCGCATCAAATTATTCATGATCTTCCTGAAGGCATAACTGCTCAGGCAGCATCTCCAACGGAACTTGTTATCAAAGGCCCTAACAAGCAAGTTGTCGGTCAAGTTGCTGCTGAGATTAGACGCTACAGACCACCAGAGCCATATAAAGGCAAAGGTGTCCGTTATGCTGATGAGCATGTTGTTATGAAAGAAGCTAAGAAACAATAAGGATTAATTATGGTTAATAAAGAACAATCAAGAATCAGAAGATCAAGAAAGACTAGAGCTAAGATTGCAGAATTAGGTCGTACAAGATTGACCGTTTATCGGTCTAACTTGAACATTTATGCGCAAGTTATAGATGGAGCAACCAATAAGGTCCTCGCTAGCGCGTCTACAGTTGAAGCGGATATGAGAAAAAAACTAAAAAAGACAAGCGACATTGCTGCTGCAGCTGAGATAGGAAAAAGAATTGCTGAGAAAGCTAAAAAAGCAGGCATTGAAGATGTTGCTTTTGATCGCTCCGGATACAGATATCACGGAAGAATAAAGGCTCTAGCTGATGCAGCTAGAGAAAACGGACTTAAATTCTAAAATATTAGGAAATAAACTATGGCTCAAGATCAAGGATTACAACAACAAACAGACGGTCTTAAAGAAAAGATGATCACAGTTAATCGTGTCACCAAGGTTGTTAAAGGTGGTCGTATTATGAGTTTTGCCGCATTAACGGTTGTTGGTGATGGTGATGGATCAATCGGAATGGGTAAGGGTAAAGCTCGTGAGGTTCCATTAGCAGTGCAAAAAGCAATGGAAGAAGCTAAAAGGGGTATGTTAAAGGTTAATCTTACTAAAACTGGCACTCTTCAGCATGCGGTTATTGGTAAACATGGTGCTGCAAAAGTTTTGATTCAACCAGCTACTGAAGGTACAGGAATAATTGCGGGTGGGGCAATGCGAGCAATTTTTGAAGTGATGGGAATGCATAACGTTACTGCTAAAAGCTTTGGATCATCAAACCCATACAATATTGTTCGAGCAACACTTAATGGTTTAGCAAATATGAATACACCATCTGAGATTGCAGCTAAACGCGGAAAAACAGTTGAAGAAATTAGAGGTTGATTAAAATGGCTAAGGATAAAACAATCAAAGTAACGCAAGTAAAAAGTACTATTGGGGCAGGTAAAAAACACACTGCAACCATCAAAGGTTTAGGCTTGAGAAAAATCAATCATACTGTTGAATTAGTTGATAGCCCGGAAGTAAGAGGCATGATTAATTCAGTTAATTATTTATTAAGAGTAGAGAATTAATATGAAACTTAATACACTTAAACCATCAGAAGGATCAAATCCATCAGCTAAAAGGGTTGGAAGAGGTATAGGATCTGGGTTTGGTAAAACCGCAGGTCGTGGTCATAAGGGCCAAAAATCTAGAGCGGGCGGCTCTGTGGCTGTAGGTTTTGAAGGTGGTCAAATGCCAATTCAAAGAAGGCTCCCAAAGAGAGGTTTCAAATCATTGCAAAAAGATTACAAGGACCAAATCAGAACATCCGAGTTAAATAAACTTCCTGCTGGAAAAATTGATTTATTAACTCTTAAAAAAGAAAATCTTGTTTCTGAGTTAGCTTTGTCAGTAAAAATATTTTTATCCGGTGAAGTTAAAAATAAATACACCATTTCTGGCCTAGGTGTTACTAAGGGAGCTAAAGAAGCGATTGAGGCTGCCGGTGGGAAAATAGAATCCTAAGATAATGGCACAAAATCCTTTAAATTTTAGCGGTATGTCAGAGTTAAAGAGTAGAATCTTATTCCTATTAGGTGCTCTTATTGTTTTTCGTCTTGGCGCACATATCCCTGTTCCAGGGATTGATCCTCTAGAATTAAAGAAATTATTTGACAGTCAAAGTGGCGGCATTTTAGGCATGTTTAATATGTTTTCTGGCGGAGCTCTAAGTAGGTTTACTGTATTTGCTTTAGGAATAATGCCTTATATTTCAGCTTCAATCATTATGAATCTTCTGCAAGCAATGTCCCCTGCTTTAAAAGAATTAAAAAAAGAAGGAAAAAGTGGACAAGAAAAAATTGCCAAATATACAATTCAAGGTACATTAGTGCTCGCAGCATTTCAATCACTTGGTATTTCTGTGGCACTGGAAGCGCAACCTGGCCTAGTTCTTGATCCTGGTTTTATGTTTCGTATTACTGCTATGCTGACATTGGTTACTGGAACAATGTTCCTAGTATGGCTCGGAACCCAGATTACATCTCGTGGAATAGGAAATGGTATTTCCATGATTATTTTTGCTGGAATTGTTGCTGGACTACCGAGCGCTCTTGGAAACACCTTAGAACTTGCTAGAACAGGCGCTTATTCAATTCCATTGGTGTTTTTCTTGATTGCTGCAGTAGTGCTTGTCACTGCGATAGTGGTTTTCATTGAAAGAGCTCAGAGAAGAATCACTATTAACTATGCTAAGAGGCAGGTTGGTAACAAACTTTATGGTGGTCAGTCATCTCATTTGCCTCTTAAAATTAATCAAGCTGGAGTAATTCCAGCAATTTTTGCATCAAGTGTAATTCTTTTCCCTGCTACAATCGCTGGGTGGTTTGGATCAAATGAAAGTTTCTTTTGGCTAAAGGATATTTCAGCACTTTTGTCCCCCGGTCAACCAATTTATATTTTTCTGTTTGCTGTTGCTATTGTCTTTTTCTGTTATTTTTACACTGCTCTTCAGTTCAATCCTAAGGAAACTGCTGAGAATTTAAAAAGAGCAGGTGCTTTTGTTCCTGGTATAAGACCAGGAGAGCAAACAGCAAAATTTATTGACACCATAATGGGTAGATTAACGCTTGTCGGTGCAATATATATTACTTTGGTTTGTTTGTTTCCTGAGTTTTTAATTTTAAAGTTTAATACCCCATTTTATTTTGGTGGAACATCATTGTTGATTATTGTAGTTGTTGCAATGGATTTTATGACGCAAGTGCAATCACAAATGATGTCCTATCAATATGATAGTTTACTTAAAAAAGCAAACTTCCGTGGACAACAAGGAATGATAAGGTAATGGCTAAAGAAGATATCATTGAAATGCAGGGCGAAATTTTAGAAAACCTACCGAATGCAACTTTTAAAGTTAAGTTAGAAAATGGACATGAGGTATTAGGTTTTATATCCGGCAAGATGCGCATGAACTACATACGAATACTTCCCGGAGATAAAGTTACAGTTGAGATGACGCCTTATGATTTAACTAAAGGCAGAATTACTTTTAGAGAGAAGTAAAAAATAGAGTAAATAAGGAAAGATTATGAGAGTGAGAGCATCAGTAAAAGCATTGTGTAGACACTGCAAAGTTATTCGAAGAAGAAGAGTTGTTCGAGTAATTTGTAAGGACCCTCGTCATAAACAAAGACAAGGTTAACTAATTGTATAATCACACAAAAATTGATATAATTTACGGCTTTATTTTTAGTAAATTGCCTAATATTTTGGAGAAATTATGGCTCGTATAGCAGGTGTAAACGTACCAGATAATAAGCATGCAGATATAGCATTAACAGCTATTTATGGTATTGGAAGAACAACGGCGCAAAACATTTGTAAATCTGTTGGCGTTGATGCGGCAACTAAAATCAAAGATTTAGATGATGCTGTTGTTGAAAAATTAAGAAATGAGATTGCAAAATATCAGATTGAAGGTGACCTAAGAAGAGAGGTTACCATGAATATCAAGCGCCTCATGGATCTTAATTGCTATAGAGGCCAAAGACACAGAAGAGGGCTGCCTGTTAGAGGTCAAAGAACAAAAACAAATGCACGTACCAGAAAAGGTCCGATCCGTGCTATTAAAAAATAAAGGCTAAATTGATATGGCAAAATCTAATACCAGAGTAAAGAAAAAAATTAAAAAGAACGTTGCTGAAGGCATAGCTCACGTTCATGCATCATTTAATAATACAATTATCACTATAACTGATAGGCAAGGTAATGCTTTATCTTGGGCTACGTCAGGTGGAGCTGGGTTTAAAGGCTCTAGAAAAAGTACACCATTTGCTGCGCAGGTTGCAGCAGAAGCAGCTGGAAAAGCTGCTCAAGAGTATGGAGTGAAAAATGTTGAAGTTCGAATCAAAGGCCCTGGCCCAGGAAGAGAATCTTCAGTTCGCGCACTCAATTCAATAGGGTTGAAGATTACAGCGATTCAAGACGTTACTCCAGTTCCTCATAACGGCTGTAGACCACCTAAGAAAAGAAGAATTTAAGGAGATTAAAGTTGGCAAGAAACCTAGATCCAAAATGTAAACAATGCCGCAGAGAAGGTGAAAAGCTTTTTCTGAAAGGTGAAAAATGCTTCACTGACAAATGCGGAATTGAAAAAAGAAGTTACCCACCTGGCCAGCACGGTCAAAGACGAGGTGGAAGATTGTCTGACTACGGCGTCCAATTACGTGAAAAACAAAAATTAAGAAAAATATACGGTATTTTAGAAAAACAATTCCGTTCATATTATGCAGAAGCAGATCGTTTAAAAGGCGTTACAGGTGAAAACCTATTGCAACTTTTAGAATCCAGACTAGATAACGTTGTTTACAGAATGGGAATTGGAGTATCTAGATCTGAATCTAGACAGCTTGTGAGGCATAATTCAATTACCGTTAATGGTAATAGAGTAAATATCCCGTCATATCAAGTTAAACCTGGTGATCAGGTTGCAGTTGCAGAAGCTTCTAAAAATCAGTTAAGAGTTAAAGCAGCAACAGAGGCTGCCGATGAAAGAGGTTTCCCTGAATGGGTTGAGTTCGATGTTAAAAAACTAACTGGAACATTTAAAAATAAACCACAAAGAGATGATTTACCACCAACAATTAACGAATCTTTAATTGTTGAATTGTATTCAAAATAAGCTAAATATTTTATAAGGATTTTTATGCAAAATAGTCCAACAGAGTACTTAAAACCTCGAATTGTTGAAGTTGATTTAGTTAATCCAAATAGAGCAAAGGTAGTTCTTGAGCCGATGGAACGTGGCTTTGGTTTTACATTAGGCAATGCATTAAGGAGAGTTTTGCTCTCTTCTATTCCTGGTTTTGCTATTACAGAAGTTAAAATTGATGGCGTAGTTCACGAATACTCAACAATTGATGGTGTTCAAGAAGATGTGGTGGATATCTTATTAAACTTAAAAAAAGTAGCACTTAAAATTCATGACGGCGCAGAAGCAACAATTCACTTAAAAAAAGACTCTGAAGGTGAAGTGACCGCAGCTGATTTCGAGCTTCCTCATAACGTTGAGATTGTTAATAAAGATTTAGTAATTGCAAATGTTAACAAAGGTGGCAATCTTAATATTGAAGCTAAAGTTGAAATGGGACGTGGCTATCAACCTGTTCCTCAGCGTATCAATAAAGATCAGGATAATGTAATTGGTCACTTAATGATTGACGCTTCTTTTAGCCCTATTGTTAAAGTGAGTTATTTGGTTGAAAGTGCTCGCGTTGAACAAAGAACAGATCTTGATAAGTTAATTATGGATGTTGAAACTAACGGTGTAGTTGATGCAGAACAAGCTATCAGAGATGCCGCTAGAATTCTAATGGGTCAATTATCTGTTTTTGCAAATTTAGAAAGTGAATTAACTGAGGTTGAAGTTCAGCAAGCACCTCAAATTGATCCTGTTCTTTTAAGACCTGTGGATGATCTTGAATTAACAGTTCGCTCAGCTAATTGCTTGAAAGCAGAAAATATTTATTACATAGGTGATTTAATTCAAAGACAGGAGAACGACCTCTTAAAAGCACCAAATCTTGGTAGAAAATCACTCAATGAAATTAAAGATATATTAGCTACTAAAGGCTTATCGCTTGGTATGAAAGTCGACAATTGGCCACCACAAGGTATTGAAACTAACTAAATTTTGGAAATATTATGAGACACGGAAACAGTCATAGAAAATTAAATCGAACAAGTAGTCATCGTAAAGCTATGTTTAAAAATATGGCTGCATCTTTACTTGCTAATGAAGTTATTAGAACAACACTTCCAAAAGCTAAAGAGCTTCGCAAGTATGCGGAACCATTAATTACGTTAGCAAAAGAGAGTTCTGTTCATAACCAGAGAAAAGCTTTTGCTCAATTGAGAAATGATGAGGTAGTTGCAAAATTATTTGCTGAATTAGGCCCAAGATATAAAACGCGTAATGGCGGTTATTTAAGAATATTAAAATGTGGTTTTAGAAAAGGTGATAATGCACCAATGGCCTTTGTTGAGCTTGTGGATAGACCATTAGTAGCTGAGAAAGTTGACGACGCTCCAGCAGCTGAGAAAAAAGCAGCTAAACCAGCAGCTGAGAAAAAAGCAGCTAAACCAGCAGCTGAGAAAAAAGCAGCTAAACCAGCAGCTGAGAAAAAAGCAGCTAAACCAGCAGCTGAGAAAAAAG
>Ga0181598_1001019_pt1 | contig 27624 bp, 16 predicted proteins | sample 041ome_4_FD_153295 | JGI IMG/M metagenome (GOLD analysis project Ga0181598, IMG submission 153295) | Coastal salt marsh microbial communities from the Groves Creek Marsh, Skidaway Island, Georgia - 041404US metaG (spades assembly) | ecosystem: Environmental > Aquatic > Marine > Intertidal zone >... | reverse complement strand
ATCGCGAGCTTCGTCGTCGGCGCGTCTCTCGCGTTTGTCGTTCGTTCGCTTCGCGCGCGCGTCGGTCGCGTCGCGTCCGCGCGCGTCGCGGTGCGCCGTCGTCGACGCGTCACCCAGCCAATCCCTTGTTGAGGGTTTCGCCTGGGGTGGGTCGCTCGCACACCCGGGTGTTCCGAGTCCCGACCCGTACTGTTCGCGCATACAGGTCGGTCGCCGCGAGCCTCGGTGTCACTGTTTGCGCATACAGGTCGGTCGCCGCGAACCGAACGGTCGCATCGCCGGACGTCGTCGCGCGCGCCACCGTCGCGCGCGCGCGATGTCGGCGATGCGCCGCCGCGAGAGATTGCTGCTCAAGCGGCGCGTGCGTCGGTGCGGGCGCCTCGCGCTGTGCGTCGGGTTGCTGTGCGCGGGGCTCGTCATCGCGCGACGCCGCGCGTGGACGTGGACGGACGCGGACGACGACGACGACGGCGGCGACGGCGGCGGCGCGGGACGCGGGTTCGGACGCGCGTCTTCGCGGCGACGCGGGTTCGCGGCGCGCGATGCGGCGCGCGCGCCGGCGCGCGACGCGCCGGAGGGCGAACCGACGCGCGCGGTGGACGGCGCGGCGTCGACGTGCGGCGTCGGCGGGTCGGCGTTCGGCGAGCGAGGATGCGCGAACGAGCGCGCGTATCCGGATTTAGACGTCGTGAGCGTGGCGGTGAAACCGTCGTGCGTGAACGCGGTGGCGGTGGCGGCGTTGAATCAGTACGTGGGGCCGAGGAGGATCGTGGTCGTGGCGCCCGATGAGACGCGGTGCGAGACGTTTCGCGGCATGGCGACGAACGTGGAGTGTCACGCAGAGGACGCGTTTATACGCGGGTTGACGAAGGATGCGGTTTCGTGGTATTTGGAGGACGCGTACGGAGATTCGCTCGGACGCGATGGCGCGCGCGCGCGATTCGTCGGTCGAGAATTGGGAGGGTGGTATTTACAACAGTTGATCAAGCTCGGCGCGGCGACGTCGACGGCCATCGCGCATCCGCCGCTGAGCCGAAAGTTTTTGCTGTGGGATTTGGACATGATCCCCTTGCGCCCGTTGACGCTGTTCAAGGGAGAGATTCCAGTGAGACAAATCGGTGGTAACGTCATCAAGTCGTACGAGGCGGCGTACGAGACGCTCACGGGTGATCGTCTGAAGTACGCCAAGGATGGTACGTCCTACGTCACGCATCAAATGGTCGTCGACGCGTCCATCATGGAGGAGATGCTCGATGCGTTCGCACGCAAAGCTGATCGCACAGACGAACTAGCGACGACAAGCGACGAACTCCCGCGATGGGCTACCGCGGTTTTGCAATCGTTGAACCGCAAAGATCTCACGCTCGGCTTTAGCGAATACGCGACGTACGCCTCGTACGTCGTCGATAATCACCCGTCCGAGGTGTCCGTGGAATCGCGCAAAAAGTGGGCGCGCGCGAGCGGTGGCAAGCTTGGGATATCGTTCCAGCGCTGGATCAACCACGATGGTCTGTGTTGCCCGGGTCCGGGCGTGCTCGGGTTGATGAAATCTCGACGGTTCGATTACGTGGGGCACGAAATCGGTCACGTAGAATCGTGCCGATACGACTCTCCCGAACACGAGTTCTCGTACGGGTTACCCATCACTGTGCCGGACTGACGCGCATTCAGTTTCGGTTGACGCATTTAAAGTTGTAACTTTCACAACAACGTCGTTATTTAGAGCTACCTACGTTCCAAAATCTCAGCTGTCCGTCGTCGCCGCCGCTGCACAGCCGTTCGCCTCCGTGGTAATCCACGGCGAAGTTTTTCCCGTCGTGCGACGAAACGCTGTGCAGTGGCACTCTACCACGAATATCCCATAACTTGACTTTTCCGTCGTATCCACTACTCACGATGTGATGCTCGTTTGTTGGACTCCATCGAACGCACGACACCCACCCCTGCGTTTCAAAGCGCGCGCGTCAGTCAATCGGCGAAACAATTCATTCCGCGAAACAAATTTTTGCGCGCCGCTCGCAAAGTCTCAGTAAAAAATTAGAGTGATTGATTGTGCCCTCACGCACGAGTGTCGGGAATCAAAAGTGTGTTCATCACTGACTTTGCGAACGGGCGCGAGCGCGAGCGAGAGTACACATGACGACAAACTTACCTCGTGAGATTTGAGCTTCAGGCACGCCTTTGCCGACGCCGACTCTCGCGGATCCCACACGTTAACCAGGCGGTCGCTCCCCCCGAAAGCGAACCTACTTCCTCCCCTCGAGACATCCAAGGTATGGACTGAACTGTTCGTATGATGAGACTCCTTCTCTTCGCCAGTCTCCACGTCCCACGCTCGGATCGTATTATCGTATGCGCCGGTCCAAAGTACTTGCGGGCTTTCCCAGGAAACCGCTCGCACTTGATCCGTGTGCCCACGCAACACGAGCTCCTCGCCGAGACCAATTTTCGCGCTCGCATCGTCGACCATCGCGTCGTCGTCTGTAGCCTCCGATTTCTTCGATGTTCTGCGCTTCTTCGTTACCTTTTCGTTCGCCGACTCGCCACCGTCGATTTTCCACACTCGCGCCGTGCAGTCGACGGAACACGAGGCGAACAGTCGAGCGCCGTACGCGCTCGCGACGTCCGTCACAGTGCCCTCGTGACCCTTGAAAACACGCTGCTCCCCGAGTTCACACTTTTTCCCAGTCAGCGTCACCGCATACGATCGCAAGGTGTGATCCGCCGAAGCCGCTAACACCACACACGCGTTTTCTGCGTCCGCGCCGGCGCTCGGCGGCGCCAAGCTCACCGAGCACACGCGCTCTTCCGCGCCTTCCAACTCGCACAGCAACTTACCCACGGGTGACCACAACCGTGCTTTACCGTCGAAGGACCCCGTGACGACCGCTTTCGCCCAACTTCCATCGATCGAGCTCACCCACGCCTCGCATTTCGTCGTCTCAGCCGCCGTCGGCGGTCCCAGCGCCGGCACGTACTCCACCACCAGCGTCGCCTCCGCGCTCTTCCCGAGCCTCAGCGCCAACTTCGCCAGCGACGTGCGCAAAAGCGTTCCATCGATGAGGAAATCAAACGGCGTCGGCGTCGTCGCGCCGAGCAGGTGATTCACCACCTCGCTCAAGCCGTACCTCGTCAGCCGGCCCGGCACCTCGATCGCGCTCTCACTCACGCGAAACTCCTCGGGCAGGCGCGTGACGAAGCTCACCGCGATCTCGACATCGCTCGCGTCCTCGTTCGACATCGCCCTCGCGGTTTCCCGCGCGCCGTCGCGCGTCGTCGACGACTTCGCGTCGGCGAGCGCCGGCGGCTGCGCTTTTTCGTCGTCGCCCGAGGGCGCCTCACGTCGCGCGCGGGCGTTCGATCGCTCGTCACGCCCCGCTCGCGCGCGCGCCGATACCGTCGCTCGCGCTCGAAGTCGCGCCGCGCGTCTTTCGGCGCGTCGCCGGCCGCGCGCGTCGCCGAATGGCGACGCCGCGCTGTCCCCTTGGACGGTCGTTGCGGGCATTCGCCGCATACGCGCGCGCGCGCACCGTCCGTCGCGCGCGCACGAGCCGCGCAACGCGCGCAAAGTCGCGTGCGACGTCGCGCGCGCGCACACCGCGCGCGAGCGATGTTCATCGCGCGGCGTCGGTCGTCGAACGAGAGCACCGTCCCGGGCGGAGCGGCGAACGCGGCGCCGTCGATCGTGCCCACGGGCGCGCGCGATGACGCGAGCGCGACGTCGCGCGCGGCAGAGCGGCGCGGTAGTGATCTCGCGTCGGGCGATGGTGGCGCGGAGCGGGCGGGAGGGACGAGCGGGACGGTGAACGCCGTCGTGGGATCGCAACCCGCGCGCGAACGCGCGGGCGCGACGTCGACGAGCGTGGCGAGGAAAAGGAGTTTCAATCGCTCGCGCACGGCGAAGGAGGACACGTTGAACGCGCTGCTCGAAAAACTGTGTGCGATCGATGTCGTGGATGAGGACTCGAGGGGATCGATGGAAGACGACGGGGCGCTGCGGGAACGCGTGGAGACGGAGGCGCGAAGCGCGAACCCGGCAGACTTTCTCAAGTTTAGAAACGCGGTACACGAACGTGTGGATACGATGATCACGGGCGAGGACGTAGCGAGAAAGCTCGGGGGACTGCGCGCGATTGATCAGCTCATCGAGGTGGAGTTTGGCGAGGAGGTCGAAAAGGTGAAGAAGTTTGCAGATTACTTGCTCGACGTCGTGAGCACGAGTGCGGAGGACTTGCTCGGATCGTCGTTGACGGATGAACACAGAGAGCACCCTGTGGCGATTAATGATCCACTTTGGAGTAATGCGCGCGCGCGCGAACTCGTGGAGATGATGAGCCTGGTCTTAGGTCGATTGGTTTTGCACAGCGGGGCGTTGACGACTGAAATCGTCGACTCGCACGTGCAGCGTGCCATCGAGTTGTTGAACGCGGACGACGGGAATCAAGACGTGGTGAGCATGAAGCACTACGCCGCAGCTCTGACGCTGACCGAACTCGCGCGCAATGCGCCTACGATCTTCAACGTCCACGTACCAATTTTTATCTCGTCCATCTGGACCGCTTTGCGCGATCCATCTTTGAGAGTGCGCGAAGTCGCTGTCTTGGCGCTTCGCGAGTGTCTGATGGTGACGGAGCGCCGAGAGACGAGATATCGCGTGCAGTGGTACTACGCGTTGTACGAAGCCTGTCGAGCAGGATTGAAGCAAACTTCGAAAGTAGAAGAGATACACGGTTCATTGTTGGTGTTCGGCGAATTACTGAGACACACTGGCGAGTTCATGTTGAGTCGCTATCGCGAAGTGGCGTTGACGATTTTGCGGCTTCAAGATTTTAAGAAGTCAATCATACGACGAACGATCGTGAGTTTGATTCCCAAGTTAGCAGCATTTAGTCCACAGCGCTTCGCGGAGTCGTACCTGGTCGAGTCGTGTGCGTTGATCCTCACGACGATTCGCTCGCCGAACGATAGCGGCGCCGGCTTTCAAGCGCTCAGTCACCTCGCCGACGCAATGTCGTCAGTGATAGACGTTGATTCAGATGAAGTCACAGTTGGCAGCTCTTTACTGAGGTACTTGCCGGAAGTGAGTGCAGTAATGTACGACATGTTTACGTCTCGAGCAAGAGGACCGAACGCGTATCCAGAGGCGCTCGAGTGCGCCGGGGCTTTGATGAATTCGCTCCACTTAGCGTGGAAGCCGCATTTCGTAAACTTGTTGATGCCTATGTTCACCGCGGGGTTGTCCAAGTCGCTCGTCATAGGGCTTGAATCTGCAGCCCAAGGTGCACCGGATCTGTTGCCGTCTATCCAATTGAAACTGGCAGACGCTATTGCGAGCGCGATTCATCAGGAACCGACGACGGAGAAGAGCTGCCCGATGCCACCGAACAAAAAGATCGTGCAACTGGCGCTCAAAACGATGCGAACTTTCCCGTTCGAACCGACAGTGTTACTTCGATCGATTCGCAAAAATGTCATTTGCTACCTGGACGATTCGTCAGCTGAGTCACGACTCGAAGCGGCGCTGACGTGTTGCAGCGCGTTGCGCCTCAGAGTGGGATCGAGCAAGAGCGTGACGACCGCGGTGGAGAACATCATGGAAGCGCTCATTCCAGTGGCGGTCGGCGACAACGATGCATCGATCAGAAATGCGCTATTGACTGAATTTTGCAGGCCGAGCGCATCGATAGATTCGTACCTATCGCAGGCAAAATCTCTCAGGGCGTTGTTTTTGACAGTGAACGACGAGAGTGTTGCCATACGCATGTTAGGTATTGAGCTGCTTGGACGCTTGGCGACGAGGAATCCGGCGTACGTCCTTCCAGCACTACGTGTGCACATGCTGCAGCTTTTAGCTGAGCTCGAATATAGTAGCGAATCCCTGCATAGAGAGGAGAGTGCCAAGGTGATGGCGGTGATGATTCGCAGTTGTCCGCGGCTCGTCTCGCCGTATCTCTCCCCTATCTTGCGTTGCCTCATGTCTACGTTGAAGGCGGAAGAAGGCGGAGCGGCGAAGAGCTCGAAATCAAAACAAGACTCATCAGCACCGTCGAGCGCATCTGTGGGAACTGCCGCGACCACGTTGCGACGAACATCATCATCCAAACAGACGTCGGCCATTGCGCCGTCGAAAAAACACGATATCACTGGCCGCGAAAAGGCAGCAGTACTTGGCACGATCGGCGAGCTTGCAAATGTTAGTGGATATGGCATCACGCCATTTGTTCAAGAGCTTCTCATTCTTCTATTGATAGCGCTGAAATCGGCAAGCACTCGCGACCATGCCGTCGTGACTCTCGGCAAGCTCATCGAGAGCTCGGGATACGTCGCTGAGCCGTTCACGACGCACCCGCAGCTTTTGCCACAGTTGCTCCGAATGCTGGCAAACGAACGCGGTATTGTCAGGAGCGAAGTACTGCGGACCCTGGGAATTCTTGGTGCGCTCGATCCGCATGCGCACAGAGGAAATGAAATTCGTTTGCACGGAGAGGGTGTACTAAGCGAAGAGGGCGTGCGCGGTGTGCGACAAGCGAGACTGAGTATGAAGATCGACGATGGCGCGACGGACAGCGCGCAGGTCGATGATTTAGGCAATAATGATGACGGTGACGAAGAGCTGGATATACTACCGATGCTTCATTTGACGTCGCTATCCGATGACTATTACCCGACGATAGCGCTGAATTCGTTACTTCGTGTGCTGCGAGATCCTTCGCGCACGAGCGTTCGTCACATGGTGGTGCGAAGCATCGTGTACATTTTCCAAGTCCTCGACACGGCTTGTGTTCAATATTTACCTAGCGTCGTTCCAGTCATGCTGAGTGTGATTCGAACGAGTGATGATAGCCTGCGTGAAGGAATGTTTGTGGAGCTCGCTACTCTGGTGGGCGTCATCAAGGCACATATTCGCCGATACTTGTCGGACATCTTCGAGCTGATGAATATTGCATGGGATAGAAGCGGGATGTCCAAAAATACGCTGCTTTTGTGCGAAGAGCTTTCCGTCGCTTTGAACGACGAGTTCAGAAGGAGTTTACCCATGATTGTTCCTCGCATAGTTTCGTCGCTCGCAGAGGCTGAGCGCTTGCGCAGGTACGATTCAGTACCGTATATTCTTCACGCCTTGGAGACGTTCGGAACTTCGCTCAACGATCACCTCTACTTGATACTTCCGACGCTTGTGCGCATTTTTAAACCAAGCGTTTTGGATATGCCGCTTGACATCAAAAGAGGCACTCTGCAGTCTCTGCGCAGACTGCTACCGCGCATGCGCTTGGCGGACCAGGCTGGGATTGTCGTTCACGCGTTGACGAGAGTATTGGACGTGGAGGACGTAGAGCTTCGTTTAGATGTACTAAACGTGCTCATATCGTTGGAGGTGTCTCTTGGGCGCGAATATGCGCTCTTCTTGCCCGTCGTAAAGCGTGCTGTTTCAAAGTGCGGCGTCAAGGATCCGGCGTTTGACGACATGGTCAAGCGAGTCGAAAGTGGTAATCCGCTACTCTTCGATGACCTTGAATCTGAATCGCTATTAATCGCGTCAGCCACGGAACATAGAAAACCTGTGCTTCAAAAGCATCTTTCAGTGAACCAACTTGCCGTTCGCCGCGCTTGGGAGAGCAGTCAGCGGTCTACCAAGGAAGATTGGCTAGAATGGATGCGAAAACTTGCGTTGGATCTGTTGAAGAGCTCACCACTGCCGTCGCTACGAGCGTGCAGTGAGTTAGCGCAAGTGCAGCCGAATCTTGCTAGGGATCTATTTTGCGCTTCGTTTGTTTCGTGCTGGGCCGAGCTGAATGAAAGCCATCGAGAGATTCTAGTGCGCTCGCTGGAAGCCGCTCTCGGAAGCCCGACCATTCCTCCTGAGATCGTCTCAGTTTTGCTCAATCTCTGCGAGTTCATGGAACACGATGAAAAGCCAATTCCAGTTGACGTGCGGACGTTGGGTATGATTGCTGAACGCTCCAGAGCTTACGCCAAAGCTTTGCACTACAAAGAACTTGAGTTCATAACGAACCCAGGTGCGTGCGTCGCAGCCATCATCGCCATCAACAACCAGTTGCAACTTCCCGAGGCGGCTCGAGGTGTGCTCGTGTACGCGCAAGAAAACTTGACGGTCGACATCAAAGAGTCGTGGTACGAGAAACTTGAACAATGGGACGATGCTTTGGAAGCGTATAAAAGAAAACTGGACGAGCTCGCCAGCGTGGATTCACCTCAAGCGATGGAAGAAAGACGTGAAGCGATGGTGGGGCAGCTTCGATGCTTGAACGCACTCGCGGAGTGGGAAGAAATTCAGAGAATCTACGAAGCTGGGAATCAAGCAAACGTCGATTGGGACGAGTATCGCAACGATGTTACTACGATTGCCGCGAAAGCTGCTTGGCATCTTGGAGATTGGGAGCAGATGGAGATTTGTACGAATCAACTTGATAGAGATCAAAATATCCGGGGTCGTCTCCCAAACGCCGACCGTGTCGATGCGATCGGCAAGCATACGTCCAGCGTAGTGAACACTACTGATTGTGACTTTTACAAGTCCATTCTCGCCATCCGTCGAGGCGCACAGGACGAGGCGCGGGAGCATCTTGCCGCCGCGCGCGAGATGCTCGGCACGGAACTCGCGGCTCTCGTGAGAGAGTCTTACGACCGTTCTTACGGAGCGCTCATACGAGCGCAACAGCTAACTGAGCTGGATGAAGTGATTGAATACGCGCAACTGACTGCGGTCGCTTCACCCGCGGCTGCGCGGCGACAAGAGATCATTCGAAAAATGTGGCGCGATCGAATCTACTTGGTCAAGCGTGACGTCGAGGTCTGGCAAGAGCTCTTGCAAGTTCGCTCATTGGTGTTGCCCATGAGCGAAGAAACTGATATATGGCTTAAGTTTGCCTCTCTGAACCGCAAACAAGGGCGCGACCGTCAATCACGTCGAACGTTGTTGCGCCTCCTTGAGTATGACCCAATCATGTGTGCCGAGGGCAAGCCAGGATTCGGCGCGGGTTCTGGGCGCCCTAAAGTCATGTTTGCGTTCGTGAAGCACTTGTGGCACACAGGACAGAAAAGGCAAGCTTTTATGCGTCTTCAATCTCTCGCACACGAGTTGCGAGTGCAATTGGAAAACATGCGCGCTTCTGGTCAGACAGAGACGGATCAGAACAAGACGGTCTCGCGAGCTTTTCTCAAACTCGGCAAATGGCGCTGGGCGCTCACCGATAGTATGAACGATGAAACACTGACTGATGTGCTCATGGCGTTCAGAACCGCGACATCTGCGGACCAGCATTGGTCCAAGGCGTGGCATCACTGGGCATTGTTCAACGCCACGGCCATGGAACATTTCCATCGCCAAGGTGGTGCGTCAACAAAGGATGCGATGCAGCACGTCGCGCCAGCAATCAGTGGATTTTTCCGATCAATCTCTTTGGCAGGCTCATCCATGAAAGCCAAGGGTGGATCACTGCAGGACATTCTACGCCTGCTCACACTTTGGTTCAATCACGGTGGCTCGCCCGAAGTCGAAACGGCCTTGATCGCTGGGTTTGGACACGTAAACATCGACACTTGGCTCGCCGTGATCCCACAAATAGTTGCGCGAATTCACACGCACGTCTTACCTGTGAGAAATTTGATTTATCAGCTTCTGGTGCGTGTTGGCCGACAGCACCCGCAGGCGGTTCTCTATCCTTTGCTCGTGGCATGCAAGAGCCAGAGTACATCGAGACGAGCCGCGGCGCACGCGATTTTGGACAACGTGCGACAGCACAGCGCCTTACTCGTCGAGCAAGCACAAATCGTTTCTCTCGAGCTCATTCGAGTCGCGATCGTGTGGCATGAGGCCTGGCACGAGGCTTTGGAAGAAGCGTCACGTCTATACTTCGGCGAGCAAAACGTCGAAGGTATGATGGCAGTATTGACTCCATTGCATCACATCTTGGAACGCCAGGGTGCTGAAACTCTTCAAGAGATGGGCTTCGTGCAAAACTACGGCCGCGAGCTTCAGGAGGCACACGACTTGTGTCAAAAGTACCGCCAAAGTAAGCGCGAAGAAGAGCTGAATCAAGCGTGGGACTTGTACTATCACGTTTTCAAGCGTATCACCAAACAGCTTCCTACAATGACGACATTGGAACTTCAGTACGTGTCACCGCGTTTGCTCAATTCGCGAGATTTAGAGCTGTGCGTTCCCGGCAACTATATATCTGGACAGGTGGAACAAGCCCAGATTAGAGCCTTCGCGCCGACTATGCACGTGATCACGTCCAAGCAGAGACCGCGACGACTGCAAATTCATGGATCCGATGGTAAAGACTATGGTTACCTCCTGAAAGGTCATGAAGATTTGCGCCAGGACGAACGCGTGATGCAACTCTTCGGTTTGGTGAACACGTTGTTGAACACGACCATGGCCACGGCACAACGAGACTTGGGCATCGCTCGCTATGCCGTCGTCCCGCTCTCCCCGAACAGCGGTTTGATTGGATGGGTGCCTAATTGCGACACCCTTCACGCGTTGATTCGTGAGTACAGAGACGCGCACAAGGTGCCACTGAATTTGGAACATCGCATGATGCTCGCCATGGCGCCGGATTACGATCATCTACCCCTCGTGAATAAGGTTGAGATTTTCCAACACGCCGTTGAAAACACTTCAGGTGGCGACTTGGCACGAGTTTTATGGTTGAAGAGTCGAAGTAGTGAGCAATGGCTCGAGCGCCGGACGACGTACACGCGATCTCTCGCCGTGATGTCTATGGTAGGCTACCTACTCGGCCTCGGAGATCGCCACCCATCAAACTTGATGGTGGATCGATACAGCGGTAAGGTGCTTCACATCGACTTTGGTGATTGCTTCGAATCGTCGATGTACCGAGAAAAGTTCCCTGAAAAGGTCCCTTTCCGACTCACTCGCATGCTCGTCAGGGCGATGGAGGTGAGCGGCATCGAGGGCAACTTCCGAAGCACGTGCGAGAGCGTCGTGACGGTTTTGCGCGACAACAAAGACTCTGTCATGGCGATGTTAGAAGCCTTCGTGCACGATCCGCTCATCAACTGGCGTTTGCTGACGAACAATGTTCTCGCCCCAGACGGAGAATCGATGAATACATCAGCGCACGACGCGCAAACAAGCCCGGCTGAAACGCCGACGCCGAATCGCAGCCGCACGAGCAGTACTCCCGGCGCGGACGATAGCGACGGCGATCGGACGCCGACGCCAGGCAGACCATCAAATCGACCCTCGAGACAGGATTCGCGCCCTCCAAGCGTCGGCGTCATCGAAACACCGTCTGGTCCTGTTCCTTCGAGTACATCCGTTATAGGAGTCGAGGCCACGCACGCGATGGCTGCCATGGGCTCGAGCGTGCGCGATTCCAGTACGGCGACATCGGTGCTGTTGCGTCGAACCGAACTCATCAACGCGATGGAAGCGTACGGCATCGATGACGGGACAAACGATGCACTGAATGAACGAGCGGTGAGTGTCATGCAACGCATGAGCGCGAAACTCACAGGTCGCGACGGCGATCATCATCACGTCGAATCGATGCAACCGGATTCAGTCGAGATGCAAGTCGAGCGATTAATCTCTGAAGCTACGAGCGCAGAGAACCTCAGCGTTAGCTACGTGGGGTGGTGCCCGTGGTGGTAAAACACAAAATTTGTAACAACATCATTTCATCATAATGAAACGTCTATCAAATCGCCAATTTAGCGCTCGGAGATCTAGCCGTGGACGCTTCTCTCGTAAATCGGTCGGCGTCGTGTTCTATGCTTCGGCGCGGAGACCGCGGAGTCTCGGACGATTGACTTCCCACAGTCGTCGTCACGGACATCAACTTTGAAAGCTCTGGCGCCGGAGGCGGTTTCCACGGCGATTCCGCGCTACCCTCTGCGTTGACTCGCCTGATGGGAACTTGCGTGACTTCGTCGTCGGCGAATTCGAGCGCTTTCCCGTTGGCACCGCTCTCTGGGGACTGCCACGGTTTGCCCGGGCGCGACGCACTCGAGCGAGGGATCGCAGCGTCCGGATTCGGCGGTGTGTCGTCGATGTCTTTGATACCGGGTGGCGTTTTGCCGTTTTCGAGCATCTCTAAGATGTCCATAAAATTGCTCGGATGCGGGGGATCAATCAACTCGTCTCGCCCCGGTCGTCTTTGCGTCTGCTGCGCCGAAAAGAAGTTTGGATTTTCTGACGCGCTCGTTTGCGGACGCGGCGCGGTATTTAAGGTGAACTCGCCCGCGCTCGACGCCGGCTCTGGGGTGAACGCTAGACTCTCCCCTGACTCGCTCCCTTGCGGACTCGTCTTGAACGGCCAATCCTTGCTCGCGCGCGCCGCGGGCGACGACACCCCACTCGCCGTTCCACCGGCGGCGTACATCTGCTTCAATTCCGCCAACTCTGCCTTCATTTGCGTCTCTAAAAACGTCTTCACGTCCGTGATGCTGTCCCGAACGGTGGACGAAACCTCATTTTTAATCTCCTCTCGCAGCGCCTCGGCGCGCTCCTCCGCGCGTTCGACGCGTTCCACCGCGCGTTCAATCTTCCCCGCCAACTCCGGCGTGAGCGCCATCGCGCCCTCCTCCGCCACCACCCCATTCATCCGCGCGGGCGTTCGCGCGTCCTCGCTCCCCTCCGCGTCGTCCTTCGCGTCCCCTCCTCTCGCCGTCGCCTCGACGAATCGCGCCAACCACCGCCGCGCGCTCGGGTACGCCAAATACGCCGCTCCCACCACCGCCGCCAACCGCGCCGCCCCCCCCCACGCCGTCCCTCGTCTCTCCTCCCCCTCCGCCATCGCTCCGCCTTCCCCGACGCCCCCCTCGCGTCCCGCGCGTCGAAACGCCTCGTCGATCTCGTCCTCGCGCACGCCCTTCCCCTTTAAAAATCCACGCTTCGCGTCGTCATCCCTCGACGCCCTGACGCTCGCGTGCGTCAGGAAGCTCACCGCGTTCGAGATCTCCGTCTCGCGCATCGCGGTCGTCGTCGCGCGCGCGTCCGCGGTCGGCGGTCGTCGATCGGCGCGTCGGTCCGACGCCGGGCCGCGACGACACGAGACTCAATCGCACACACGGACGCTAAACCCCACCGCGATCGTCCCTCGCGCCGGAAAATCTCATCGCGCCTCGACGCCGTGCGCCCGAAGATGGCGCCATTTCCATCGCGCGGCGGAAAGTGACGCCGCGCTCGGTGCGATTTCGACCGATTTCGCCGCCGCGCGCCGCCGCGTCGTCGACCGATGTACTTGCAGAAAAAATCGCGCGCGGTGCGCGAACGCTTTCTCTCGCCGATCGCGGACCGTTGAGGCGCGCTACCGGTCGACGCGCGCCGCGCGCGTGCGTCGCATTTGTGCGCTTTTCGGTTCCCACGTCGCGTCTCGCGCCAGACGTCGCCTCGCCGCTCGATGCCTCAAGAAGGCGACGTGAGCGCGTCCGAGGGCGCGCCGGCGGCGAAGCGAGCGAGACGACTCGTCGGCGGAGTCGCGCCCGCCGGGACGGTCCGAACCCGGAACGAACGCGCCCGAGACGAACGCCGGTGATGACGAGGAAGCGCGCGCGCGTCCGTTCGCGCGATCGCGGGGTCGGCGAACGCGCGTCGACGCGCGATCGCGCGATCGCGCGATCGCGCCGCGCCGATCGACGCGCGTCGGCGCCCGTGCGAGCGTCGATTCGCGCCGAATCGGTGATGCGCACAAAACGAACGATGCGGGGCGGGCGAGTGCGCGCTTGTTGGGAAAAAAGCGGTGAATACCACGGCCATCTGCGCTACCGTCGCGGTCTGCGCGACGCAGGCGATCGCGCTCCGGGTGAAGACGTGCCGGCGATCGGTGTGCCCGGCGCGCGCGCGGCGCGCGTACGTTTCGCCGGCGGTCGCGGCGGCGTCGTCGGCCCCGCCAAGCGTGCGGTGCGAAACCGGGCCCCGCGATGGCGTCATTCACCGACGCGCGCGCGCGACGCGAAGTCCAATGTCCACGCCCCGAATCACCTCAACGAATGTAACGAAGGCGTTGAACGCGATCGACCCCTGGCTCGTCGATCAGATCAAAAACGTCGGCGCCGACGCACCGACGGGAGCCGTCGACGCGCGCGAACTCGCGCTCGTGGCGAACGCCGTGCGCGAACGCCGATCGGCGTCGACAAACGCGGCGAACGAGGCGCGCGATGGCGAAAACGTCGCGCGGGCTTTGTCGTACGTGATACTAACCGCCATCACGTCGCACATAACGCTCGAAAAGGCGATGGGGAAGCGCGCGAAGACGAACGCCGATCGAGCCGACCGAGACGCGACGGCGCCGCAGTGGATGGACCTCACACCGCACATCGAGGCGGCGTTTGCAGCGCGCACTGCGTTGCGAATTCACACCCAACCGGTTGGAGACGCGAACGCGTGCGATCGCTGCGACGGCGCGGTGTCGCTACAGACGCAGCGACAAAAAATTTATATGGCGGTGCGTCGCGATGCATCGATCGAGGTGCCTCGATTTCGTCTGACGGTGCTCGCTTTCACTCGCAGGATGACTGCGGTTTGGTGTGCCTCCTGTGCCTCGCGCGAGGCCACGCGAACACTGGCGCTCTCGGCGAAACGCTGAGGTGCGCGTTCATGGCGCGTTCGGCGCCGGGCGTGGACGCTTGCGCGCAGACGTTGCACGCGCTCGAGGGCGTCTCCGTCCACGGCTTCGCCGAACTCGACGCCGCCGAACAAACGGCGATCGCGCAAGCGCTCCGCGATGCGTTGCGGACTACTGAACGCTAGCCATTCGCTAAACCGACCGCTATTGAAAGTATTTCGCGATGTTATCAAAAATCAAAATCTATTCGAAGACTACAGACCCGCGCGAGGCGGCGCGTCCTCCGGGACGTTTTCCGGCGGGCGAGGCACGCGGTGATGCGCGGCGTAACGAGCGACGAGAGCGCCGTAATTGACGCGGAACGTGTGCTCAAACACGTGTTTGAGCACGTCTTGCGTCATGCCGGGCTCGGCGAACACGCGCGCGTCGCCGACCGCGTCGTCGTCTTCGTCTGCTCGCGGGGGGCGCGCGACGCGCACCGCGAAACCGACGCAGGCGTTGACGTCTCGCTGCTTGTCGCGTCCGAACGTCGAACACGCCGGCAGCGCGCAGCGTTTCGTGCACCACGGCAATTTTCTGTCGCCAGCTCGCGGCGCAAATCGGGCCGCCGGCGCCCACTCGTGCCGAATGTCCGTGCACGGCGTGCCGCACACGGCGCAATCCTGCGACGACCGCCACTCGTCTACGAAGGTGAGCGCGGCAAAATCGAAATTCTGTGCTCGACGCGCGAGCGCCGCGCCCTGTTTGGCGAGTTCATCGAATAAGTGCGCGTGACTTATTCGCGGGTACCCGCCGACGGGCGATCCGGCCCAACCGCCAGACTTCGTCGCGGCGTCGCCTAAGACGACGCGCACGACGACGGACGCGTCGGGGTGAAAACTGGCGACGTCGCCGATCCGTGCGACGAGCGGTCCTATCACAGACGCGTACGCCTTTGCATTCGCTACCTTCGCCTGGAAGCCCGCTCGCGTGTACCACGCCTCCGACTTTACGGCGAACTCGCTCGCGAGTCCGTCGTACTCATTCGCCGCCTCTCGCGGAACGAGCTCGCCGACGCGACGACGAGTCGTCTCGCCCCGGCGGTCGCCTCCGACCCGCCGGTGAATGTCGCGGCTCGCAATAGTCGCCACGTCGAGCGGCACCCGTTGACCGACGACGCGGTGCTCGCCGTCCGGCGAAGTCTCCGCGCGGAGCGTCACGGCGGTGACTGCGTCCCGTAGACCGGGGTCTACAAAGACTAAAACAGTGCCGTTGGGCGGTTCTGGTCGCTCGTCTCTTTGCTCAACAATCGCGCCATCATCGACTTCGCGCGCGTCCGCGCGAGGACGGCGAAAACTGGCGATGACCGCGCCCGGTCCCACGACGAGTCTCGGCGTCGGCGTCCCCGGCGGCTCGTCAACGTTCTCGGCGAGCGGTGGACGCAACGCGCCGGCCGGCGGACGCAACAAGACGCGGGAGCACAACGTATTCGTCGTCCACGCGACGACATCATCCCGATATCGTCGTTTTGCAGCCAAATCCTCTCGCTCTGGCCACGGCCGCGCTTCGTGGTGGAGTGTCCCGGCGTTGGCCGCGTGAAACCGGGCGACGGCGCCGACGAGTTCCCGCTCGCGCTGCCCGCTGCCGCGCACCTTGAAACAATCCGCGTTCGCGACGGCCCAAAGCGCGCGCGCGCCGTACAAGACGTGTATCGGCGCGCGCTTCGGGCGCGGTAGCGATTCGCAACGCAACGCCCTTGGCGTCCAAGGTCCCGGCTGCCTTTGCTCGCCGCGCGCCTCCTCGTCGCGCGCCATTTGCCGTCGCGGAATCTCCCCCACGTCAAACTCTTCAAGCGCGTGAAAGACGTTGGGCGCGGCAAACACCTCCGCGAGTTTTGCGCGCACGGCGTGCGATATCTTTCTCCTGCCGCCGCGTCCGGCGTTCGGATTGGGCGCCGCCGCGCGTTCTCGCGCCGCCACGGCTTCGGCGCACCGTGCGCGGATCGCCGCCCACCGCCCGAGCGTCGCCGCTGCGACCCGCTCGAACAAACGTGCAAACTCCGGGAGCGCATTCGCGTGAGCTCTCACGAATATCGCCGTCCTCGGGACGAGGCGCTCTAACCTCGCTCGAGTTGCCGCGCTCGCTCCCTGGCCGCCGCGCTCTTCCACGATCGTCTCGCGCACTTCTTCCGCGGTTTGCCGCAAGTCGCGGATCGCACTCAACGCCGCGACGGCCTCGCGGACTCGCTCGTCGTCGCCCGCGACGATTGCGTCGAACGCGCGGCTCGCGCGTCGCGCGACGACACGCTTCGCGAGACGCGCCGCCCGGCGCTCGCGAGCTCTGACGTCCCCCGGCATCGCGCGCGTCCACGCGAATTTAAACGACATATTCCAACACATGTACATCTCATCATCGTCCTCCGCGTCTTGCACGGCTTCGGCGGCAACGACGCCATCCGCCGGGGGCTCAAGGCCGCCGTCCCCGCGATCGGGTGCGCCGAGAGCTTCGCGAACGTCATCGACCGCTCGCCGCATTTCGTCGGGCGCATCGAGCAACTCGAGGCTGAAGAAGCGGCTGTCGCCCGCGCTCACCCGCTCGGGCGTGGTGCGGTACACCGTCACGCGCGCGCGAGCCCAGGTCACGGCGATCTGGACCCCTTCTCGAACTCGCTCGCGCTCGAACCCCAGCGGATTCCCATCCGCGTCCACGAGCACCGCGCGCGCTCGCTCCTCGGCTGCCCAGAGTGCGCGATCGTACGCGTCGTAGCCGTCTCCACCGCGCCAACGAAGTGCAAGCTCGACGCACCGCGCGACGTTCGCGCGGAAGACGGCGTCGCGAACCCCGCGCCGCCACACGGCCGCCGCGCGCTCCACGCGATCTTCTTCGCCCTCGCCGACGACGTGTAAGCGCATGACCTGCGCGTCGCCGGCCACGCGATGCGCGTTCGGCAACGCCAATCTCGCGACGCTGGCGAGCGCGACGGCGCGCGTTCGTTTCGTGAAGTGACGTCGGCCAGACGTGTCCATCCCAGTCCACTGCGCGTACGCCACGCCCTCGATGGCCGAGCGGGTGATGAGCGGCGGTACTCTCTCGCCGGGGCCGTCGAAATATCCACGACGACCCAGAGGCGCCCCGCGATCCTCGATCTCTCGATTCGCCGAAATCCACCCGAGGGCGATTTCGGTGAACGCCTCCCGCGCGTCTACGACAAGTTCGGTCATCGCCGCCTCCGCGGCGCGCGCGGCGTCTTCGCGACTGGCGAAAGCTCTGTCCACCAACGAACGCGTTTTTCGCTCCGCGCTCGCCGAACGCGTATGTGAGCCGAGGTCGTACGTCCATCGCGGCCCCGCGAGCGCGTGTGCGGCGTCCGCGAGTGCGGATCCGTACGCCATTTTGGCCGAATCGCGCGTGAGCGTCCGACGCGCCGCGGCGAGGTCCGTCATGTTCAGGGCGTTGCGTGTCGCCCATGTAACGACAAGCTGGCACGCTAGACTAGTGGCGCGGGCGCCCACGACGACGCGCGCGCGCACTGCGCGAGCGGCGCGCAACACTTCTACGTGACTAGCTCGCCACTCGTCGAGCGTCCTCAACGCCTCCTCGTCCGCCACGCGCGCGCGGAGTCGATCTTCGAACGCGCCCGGGACTGCGAAGCCCGCGACGAAGAGCTCGAATTCAGCGCCTTCCGCGCCGAGTTCGACGCGGTGGTGCTGGCGCCAAAGTTCGACAACGTGACGTGCTTCCGCAACGAAGCCCCCGTCGTCCGCGTGGTGTTTAACGTAGAGCCTCGCGTCGCTTTCTCGACGTCGCAGCGCTCTGTTGCGAAACCCGCGCCGCCGCGCCACGTTTCGCCAAGCGTCCTCGGTTTCGGGGGCGGCGTTGCGCATGAGCGCTGTGCTCCGCTCCGCGCATCTGGCGAGAGCAGCAACGACTCCGTCGATGATATCCCGTCCGTCCTCGCCTCGCCTCGCCTCGCCCAAACCAGCGGCGACGAGCGCCGCCCTGACCTCATCCGCAGTCTGTCCGTACCATCCGTACGCGATGTTTTCGACCTCTTTCGACTTCACCCCCACCTCGCGCAAGTGTCCGCGCCAAATCGCCCTCGCGAGTTCTCGCGTTTGCCGTGCGAGTGGCGTGGTCGATATTTCGAACCAACGCCGCCTCGCGGCGAGGTTTTCGCGCGGATCTGGCGGCAAGTCGAGGGCGCCGCCGATGGGCATTCTGCGCGACACTCGATCCTCGTCGTCGTCGTCGTCAGAAGCCTCACCACCGTCGCCGCCGCCGTCGCCGCCGTCGCCGGCACCGCCGGCACCCCCGTCGCCACCGTCGCCACCGCCGTCGCCGCCGTCGCCGCCGTCGCCACCGCCGTCGCCGCCGTCGCCACCGTCGTTCTTCCCGCCGCCGCGACCGCCGCGGCTGCCCTTACGTTTCCCGCGGCCACGACGACGAGTCCCTCGTCCACCACCGCCGCCGCTCCCGCCGCTCCCGGCGCAGGCAACGAGCGCTCCCTGACTCTGGGACGCACTCGTCTTTCGATTTTCCACAGAAGCGGCTGCCAACCGCTCCGAACGCGCGGCGCTCGTTCCAAGCGCGTTCGGGGGAGTGTCCAAGACCATGAAAGTCGCCAAAGGGAGTGCTTCGTCGTCGCCAACGATCGCTTGGACTCGATCGCGGTTAGCACCCGACATCACAGATCGCTTTGGTAAGTTTTGTTTTAAACGTGTCACGGGCGAGCGTCGTCTCGCGCGCCAAAGAATGAGGCGGCGTCGGCGCGCGCCGACGCCGACGCCGACGCCGACGCCGACATCGATGCGGTTGGGCTGTGCGGATCTATTACATTCTTTTTCTAAGGCAACGCGGGCACTCGCAACGAACCGCGTAGACGTAGGCTTGGCATTTTGAGCAACGCCAATCGTCTGGCGACTTGAGCGCGCGCGGTTCTTCGCAACGCGCGCACGCCGAATCGAGCGGGTCGTTCTCGTGGAAGCACGACTCGCATCGCCAGACGTGGAGAAGCTTTCGCAAGGGCGCGTGCTTGGGGCGATACGACCCCGCCTTGCCACGACGCGGTTTCGGCGGCATCTCGCCTTCCTCAAGGTCAGGTCGAGCGCGTGAGTTCCTCGGCGCGACGGCGATGTCACGTTTGCGGCGGACCGGCGCGCCTCGCTCGAGCGCGTCGATGCGACGACTCGCCGTCTTCATCAGAGCCACCGCGACGTGCGGTTCCACGTCGCGGCGTGCGGCAACCTGAATCGTGCGATTGAGCGTGCGATCGCGCTCGCCGAGCCGCGTCGCCGCTCTCGCCTTGCGCGCGACGCCCTTCGCCAACTGTTTTCTCGTCACCATGGTCGCCTCGAAGTGACGCCCACGCGGGACCCATATCGACTTTCTCGACTTTCTCGACTTCTACGACGCCAACCGTCGCGCGCGAGATCGCGATCTCGCGAGATCGCGAGATCGCGATCGGGGAGAACGGCGAAAAGAAGAAAAAAGAAGCCACCAGAAACCGCGCGCGCGCGCGCGGAGGGGGGGTGCCGACGGCGAGGGCACCCCCCCGAAGCCCCCCTTCGCGAGCGTTCGATCGTCACTCGACGACGCCGACGCGGCGCGTCCCGGGTCCTCGTCCGAACGCAAACGAGCGAGCGAACGACGCAGAACGTTTCGTACGAACTGATCACTCGTACGCGCGCGCGCGTCGTCGTTCGCATCGCGCGCGAGCGGGCGGGCTTTACGATCGGCCGTCGCTCGCGGATGCGTCCGCCGCTGGGTCGCTGAGCTTCGTGCTCGCGCCGGCGTGTTCGTGAGTGCACGGTTGGCCATCGACGCAGGTACGTTTTATTCGCGTCGTCGCGCCGAAGCGGTTCGCGGACTGACTGACCCTGCGCGTGCGTTCGCCCGGCATCAGGCGCTTTTTGTCCCATGGAGGGTTTTTCAGCGCGGACGCGGGAGGGTGTAGTAGTCTTTACATTTTAGGCGCGGTTTCACTCCTCGACTGACGTAGGCGCGCTTTGCTTTGCTTAGCGCGCCAGTGTTCGGATCGGCGACTCGTCACGTACGCTCAACGGGCCGCGGGGACGTTGAGTGGGCGAGGGGTCAGATTGTCAGCGGCGGTACATACACTCAGTCAAGGCGGGCTGTTAGACGCTAGGGTTGACTGTAATTTGACCCTCGATCGACGGCGCGCGATCGACGCGACGGACGCGCGACACACGCGACCGCGGCGCGGCGAACGCGACGAACGCTCGACGAGCGCGCGCGTTATACGATGCGCGGGACGAACGCGTGCGCGACGACGATGCGCGGACGAACGACGACGACGACGACGACGACGGGACTCGCGGGACGGCGCGGAAAGACGGCGCGAACGGCGCGGACGGCGCGAGGGGCGGCGCGAGGGACGAACGAATGGACGAGAAAGGTGGTAGTGCGCGCGGGACCGAGCGGGGAGGGCGCGGATGGGGTGGTGCGCGCGCCGAGACCGGCGTACGTGCCGGGGGTTATCTCGGACCCGAAGTACGTGCGCGTGTTCGACACGACGCTGCGGGACGGGGAACAGTCCCCGGGGGCGACGCTGACGAGCAAGGAGAAGCTTGACATCGCGACGTCGTTGGCCAGGCTCGGGGTGGACATCATCGAGGCTGGATTTCCGATCGCGAGCCCGGACGATTTGGAGGCGGTGCGCGGCATCGCGAAAAAGGTCGGCAACGAAGTGTACGAGGACGGGTACGTGCCGGTGATTTGTGGGCTTTCGAGAGCGAATAAGAAGGACATCGACGCGGCGTGGGAAGGCGTGCGTCACGCGCTGCGACCGAGAATTCACACGTTCATCGCGACGAGTCCTATTCACATGGAGAGTAAATTGCGAAAAACCCCGGATGAAGTCGTGGCCATCGCCGTGGAAGCCGTCAAGTATGCGCGTTCGCTCGGGTGCGACGACGTCGAGTTTTCTCCGGAAGACGCCGGAAGATCCGATCCCGAGTTCTTGTATCGCATTTTGAGCGCCGTCGTCGAGGCGGGCGCGACGACTTTGAACATTCCGGACACGGTCGGGATTTGCCTGCCGGATGAATTCGGACAACTCATCGCGGGCATCAAGGCGAACGTGAAGGGCATCGAGGGTGCGGTTATTTCGACGCACTGCCAAAATGATTTAGGTTTGTCCACGGCAAACTCATTGGCGGGTGTCGCGAACGGCGCGCGCCAGGTGGAGTGCACCATCAACGGCATCGGCGAACGCGCGGGTAACGCGTCGTTGGAAGAAGTCGCCATGTCCATTTTCATGCGCGGCCAATCACGCCTCGCGGGCGCGTACACTGGAATTAATCCGGTTTATATCTATCCCACTTCCCAGATGGTGAAAAACTACAGCGGTATGGCGATCCAACCGCACAAGGCCATCGTCGGCGCGAATGCCTTTGCGCACGAGTCCGGCATCCACCAAGACGGCATGTTGAAGAACAAGCTCACCTACGAAATCATCGCCCCGGAGCAAATCGGGTACTTCAGAGGCGAAAACGACGTCGGTGTCGTCATGGGGAAGCACTCTGGTCGCCATGCGTTGTCTTCCAAGTTGAAGCAGCTCGGCGTGCCGATGGAAGGAGATGCGCTCGACGAAGTCTTCAATCGCTTCAAACTCGTCGCGGAGACGAAGCTCGGTGGGGTCAACGATGATGAGTTGCTGGCTATTGTGCGTGACGGCGAATCGGTGCAAGACCCGGCGTGGAGTTTGGAAACCGTGCAAGTCGTGTGTGGTACCACCGGTTTGCCCACGGCGACGGTGAAGATGCTGGCCAAGGATGGTACGGTGCACATCTCCGCCGTCGTCGGTACCGGCCCGGTTGATGCCGCGTTCAAGGCGATCGACGCTCTCGTTGGATTAGATGTCGTGTTGACGGAGTACAGAGTCACCGCGGTTACCAAGGGCATCAACTCGCTGGCGGAGACGACCATCACGGTGAAGCCGCGAGAAGGCGCGGAGCAAAAGCTCGGCGCCGACGTCTTCAAGACCAACTTGCAAACCGGCGAAACCGCCGTTCGTTCGTTCACGGCTACCGGTGCAGACACCGATATTGTTGTGTCTTCTGCCCGCGCCTACGTCATCGCCCTCAACCGCATGACTGAATACGTTACCAAGGCCTACGTGGTCGAGGCCGTGGCGTCAAGATGAGAAGCGCGCGGCGCGCGCGGCCGACAACTAGCCAGTCATACGCACACCTAGAAAGCATTATTGAATACAACACGTCAGTATCGTATGCGAATTCACCGCACTCGCCACACCGCGCGCCGCGCGCCCGACCGCGCGCGTTCGTCCGGCGAACTTCGTCGGCGCGCCGTCGGCGACCTAGGTGTGGCCCAAGTGCGCGTCACATCGCCGCGTGCGCGTCGTCGTCGCATGAGCACCTACGTCTACGTCGACGCCGATGGCGCCGGAAGCGATCGTAAAGCCGTGCAGCGTCGCACCGTGGACTACACCGCCACCACCGTGCGGTACGTCGAGGAGCGCGTGTACGCGAAAGATCCGTGGAATTCTTCGCATCCGCGCCCTCTCCCCGGCGCGCTGCTCGATTTCATGCCTCCCGTGGCGTACCCACACCTCCCCGCGACGTCGTTCGCCACGAAGTTCGTGCACGTGAGCAGTAATAAAATCAGAACGAGCGTGAACAAGGTGATGTTCATGCCGGATGGACGACGGTTGTTGACGTGCTCGCAAAACGGAGAGTTTACGCTGTGGAACGGGATGTCGTTTAATTTCGAAACCATTCTACAAGCGCACAACGGACCGATTCGATGCGCGGAGTTTAGTAACAATGATAATTGGCTCCTCACCGGGGACGACGAAGGGAACGTGAAGTACTTTCAGACGACGTTTAATAACTTGCGTTCGTTTCAAGTGCACAAAGAACCGGTGACGTCGATTTCGTTCGCGAGGTCGGATTTGAAGTTTGCGACGGGAAGTGACGATGCGTCGGTGAAGATTGTAGATTTCGCGCGCGCAGAGACGGAGCACACGCTGAGCGGGCACTCTGGGGACGTGAAGACTGTGGAGTGGCATCCGTATTTGGGTCTCGTGGCGTCGGGAGGAAAGGATGGAGCGTTGAAGATGTGGGACCCTAAGAGCGGGCACTGCGCCACGACGTTATACGGGCATAAGAACGCAATAACATGCTCGAAATGGAACAAGAATGGGAACTGGTTGGTGACGGGGTCGAAGGACCAGACGCTCAAGGTTTGGGATTTGCGAATGTTGAAGGAAATCGGTACCTACAGAGGTCACGGAAAGGATGTCACGGAAGTTGTCTGGCATCCCACGCACGAGGCCATGTTCACCTCGGGTGCGTTCGATGGTTCCATCAACTACTGGCTCGTGGGCGCTGGTGAAGCGCCTCACGCGGAAATCAAGGGTGGCCACGAAGCTTCAATTTTGAGCCTGGCGTGGCACCCGGCTGGACACATTCTCGTGAGCGGATCACAAGACAACACCACAAAGTTTTGGTGCCGCAACCGCCCGGGCGAGGTCGCGCGCGATACAGCCGCCGGTCGCATGCCGGCGGGTGGCGCTGTCGAGGCGGTCATTCCCACGACGCTTCCACGACCGGTCGCGCCGCCCGGATTGCCGCCCGGATTGAAAACCGGCGCCGCGCCTCCTCGACGTCCAGTTGCGCCGAGCCGCTCGCGCGCACCGCCACCGGTTCCACCCCCAGGCGCACCACCACAGGGCCGTCCACAGGGGCGCGCGCCTCCGCCGGCACCGCCTCCTGGGGCGCCGCCTCAGGGTCGTCCGCAACCGCCCGGCGTCGGTCGCGGCAGACCGGCGGCGCCGCCGCGCCGAGGCCAACCCCCTCCGGGACTGGGCAATCGCCCCCCTGGACTGTAGTTAGCGACTGTAGATTACACTTAGTTTTCGATATTTCCCTTGTCTTCACGCCGGCGCGCGTTTGAGGCGTCCATCCATCGCCGCCTTCGCGCCTCGTCAGCGTTCGGCCGCCGCGAGAGTGGATAGGGCGCGTCCCGACGCATCATCGCCCGTCTCCCGACGCCATTTTCGCGCGCACACGCACGCACGCTCACACACAAGATGTCCGCTTCGTTTGCCACCGTCCAACCGAGCGTCCGCGCGCGCGCGACGCTCCGATCCCGCGCGAGACGCGCCGATCGATCGTCGATCGTCGTCCGCGCGGGCAGCGCGGCGCAACAAAAAGGTCTCGGCGATCTCGACACCGTCAAGCTCACCGCCGCCGACGGTTCCACCGCGGACGTGTACTTGTTCGGCGGCGTCGTGACGAGTTTCAAGCCCAAGGGCGGTGACGACGTGCTGTACGTGCGCCCGGATGCGAAGTTTGACAAGGTGCGTCGGCGGCGAAGCGACGCGCGAGACGCGCTCGGACGATGAGCGAAGCGACGGAAGACTGACTGCGGTGTGGTAAACACAATCGCACGTAGAGTAAGCCGATTTCTGGTGGTTTGCCGCACTGCTGGCCGCAGTTCGGCCCGGGGGCGATTCAAGTGCACGGATTCGCGCGCAACGTCGACTGGACGCTCGTGAGCACGACGGATGGCGACGAACCGTCGATGACGATGGAACTCACGCCAAATGATTACACCAAGGCGATGTGGGATAAGGATTTCAAGGTGACGGAAACCGTCACGCTCAAGGGCGGCGCGCTCGAGGCGAAACTCGTGGTTGAGAACAAGGGCAAGGAAGCGTTCGATTTCACTGGTTCGTTCCACACGTACTTGAGCGCCGACATCAACGCCGCCGCCGTCGGCGGGTTGAACGGCTGCAAGACGTTCGATCGACTCGCGGAGAAGGAATCCACCGTCTCTGGTGACGTCAAATTCCAAGGACCGATCGACAGCGTGTACTACGGCGTTCCGGAGACGCTTACGCTCGCCACGGGCAAGCGCACTGTGAGCATCAAGTCGAGCAAGACGTGGACAGAAGCCGTGGTGTGGACGCCGTGGACGGACATGGAGGCGTGCTACAAGGAGTTCGCGTGCGTCGAAAGCGCCGCCGTGACTCCGGTCGTCGTCGCTCCGGGCGGCTCTTGGACCGCCACCACGACGATTTCCGCGTAAATTTGTCGCATTATTACTTGCAATCAAAAATTTCATTTAAGTTCGCTATTCGTCGTTAAAAATACTTGTTTCCGAAGACCTTGGCGTCGTGCTCCTTCTTGAAATCATCGCGCGTCTGCGTGCCCGCCACTCCACCTCGATCGTTCAGCGTCGTGCGATCGAGTCTGATGTGATGCGGCGGTTGCAAAACAGCCTTCTCCGCGTCCGTCATTCCGTCCTCCGTGCCGTCGGGCCAGGTGGGATAGTACGACCGCCCGTATGCGTACGTCGACGGCGCGAATCTATACAGCACCGCTCGCCGCGTGTGCTTGGCCGTCCACGCTTGCGTACCGTGCGTCGCGGCTTCGGTAAAAAATAACACATCTCCAGCCTTCATCTTCGGGTTTACGACAAGGTCTTGATGCGACTTGTACTCTAAAATTTCTTGCGGGCACGGAAACATGGACTTGTGCGACCCCGGAAGGATGCAAAATCCTCCATCCCCGGGTTCAGTGTCGCTCAACGCCACGCTCACACCGATGAGTTGGTTATACATTCTCCCGCCTTCGCACGTGTACGCGAGCTCTTGACACCAACTCCCATCCGGATTCATCCTCCCTCCGTGAAACACGAAGCCGTCGGCGCCCGTCTTCTGTTGAATCATCAACGGCAAGTGATCCATGCGATACCCCTCCCCGACGAGCTCGTGATAATAAGGCACCAAGCGCTCGTGCGCGAGCACAGATCTAAACAACGTCGCGTCTCCGTTCTTCCACGATAACATCCCTCCCAAATCCGCGCGCCCCGTCGTCCCGTCGCCCGCGAGCGGGTCCCCCGCTTCCCCTCCCAACCGCAGTCGACCCTTGCGTTCGACGATCTCCGATTCCCGCGCATCGATCGCCGCGTTCATTTTCCTCACTTGCTCCGCGTCGTACACCCCGCGCACGACGACGAACCCGCGCAAATCGAACGCAAACTTTTCCTCCGTCGTCATTCGAGGCGTCGTCGTCGTCGACGCGTCGTCGTTGGCGTTCGCCATGGCGCGCGCGACGCGCTGTGCGCTCGCGCGATGCGAGCGAATCGACGAGGATCGTTCGTTCGACGTCTGGCGACGCCGAGCGCAGTGCGTGAGTAAAGGTGCGGGCGCCGAGAGAGGCATCGAGTGGCGCGTGACGTCGCTTTTTCGTTGCTACAAGGGAGTGTGCTAATCAATCTTCTAATCCATTCTGCTCTTTAACGTCCTGGTGAACGTCCCGTTGTCCTTGGTGACGACGGTCACGACTCCACCCCAACCGCTCAAACAATCTCTGTTCACGCCCGAGGTCAAGCAGTGCGAGATGACCTCGAACAACGCCTCGGGATCCAAGTCGCGCTTGTAAAACGACTCGCACACGCCGAAGAGCGACTCGACGTTGTCACCCGCGACGACGAAATCGTCCGTCGAGGCGTCGGCACCGATCAAATCCATGCTCGTGATGTACGGTTTACCATCTGCATCTAATCCGGCGACCACGGGTTCGGTGTAATACGGTGAGAATCGTTTCTCGTACAGCGTCGCGCTCACCACCGCGCCGAACACCTTCGGCGACATCACGCGGTTCTCCCGAAGTTCATACATGTCGTGCTTAAACTTTAACTTTTGCGCCAGCGTGAGTTGATCGGCGATCAATCCCGTGAGTCCCAAGTACAACCGATCGTGGATCTTGTGCAACTTGGAGTAATCCACCGCCGCGGTTTGGTTTTGGTTGATGCCCAACCTGAGATCGGACGCGATCGCCACGCAATCCTTCCCCGTCATCGCTGCGCCGCGCGCCGCGCCGTGGTCGTTCGCGCGTCGTCAGTCACCGTTCATTCGCGTGCGTTCGCGCGTCGCGCGGCACCGTCGCGTCGCGCGTCGCATCGCGCGTCGCGTCGGACGTCGCGCGTCTTCGAATCGAACCCGCGTCGTCGTCGTCGTCGTCGTCGCGAGTCGTCGCCGTCGTCGTCGTCGTCGCGCGCGCACCGATGACGGCGGCGCCGTTGTAGCTCATGA
>Ga0181598_1001013_pt1 | contig 27685 bp, 24 predicted proteins | sample 041ome_4_FD_153295 | JGI IMG/M metagenome (GOLD analysis project Ga0181598, IMG submission 153295) | Coastal salt marsh microbial communities from the Groves Creek Marsh, Skidaway Island, Georgia - 041404US metaG (spades assembly) | ecosystem: Environmental > Aquatic > Marine > Intertidal zone >... | reverse complement strand
AACGCCCATTGCGCAGGGTAAACAAAAACAGGCCCAAAGCCTCAAAATCACCGGCGCCGTAATCGGTAATATCCCAGCCGCATTGCGCCTCAATGATCGGCCGCGCCGCGGCGGCGTTGCGTTTGAACGTCGCGGGCGACCAATAGGCAAAAGGCGGCAGAGTAAAGCCAAAGCTGCGGATCATATCATCCGCTTGCACCATGATGTCGTTGACTTGCGAGCGTTTCATGCGTTCTCCGATTGACTGACAAACTCGATAACCATGGCCGCCGTCCACGTGAATTCCCCCACAGGCCGCGCCTATCATGGGATTATAAATTTTGGACAAACCGCGCTGGTTTATGAGGGTCAGACTATCATCTGTTTGCTTCTGCGCCACTGCGAAACGCATAGCTTGGAGCAAACGGGCTGCAAATTGGTCATGTCAGAGGTTCATATGTCCAGCAAAGAAAAGCTCAGCTTGATTTTAGCGCCACGGGGGGAGGGCAGGATGCTCAACTGCCCGCCATGATTTTTCATCACACGGGCCGCAATGGCGAGGCCAAGCCCGCTGCCAGGGCCGCCGCCGGCCTGTGAAAAACGGCTCAGCGCCTCGATGTGGCGATCCTCGGGTATTCCAATGCCATCGTCTTGGATGAGCATTTCCGCCCCGGCGCCGTTCTTGCGGAGTGTGACCCAAATTCGCGTCAGCTTTGGCCCGCCATGCACCAAACAATTGCCGAAGATATTTAAAACAGCCTCTTGGAGCATGGTTTGATCGGCCTGAATCAAGAGGCTTTCGCGCGGCAGATCTTGGGTGACTGTTAAGCTGGCCTTTGGGTGGTTTTGCTCAAAGGTGCTGACGGCATGGGCGATAAGCTGGTTCAGATCCATTGGGCGGCCGGTTTGCGAGACATCGGTGCCACTTGCGCGTTCAAAGGACAACAGCTTATTGGTCAAATCGCTGGCCTCGCGCGCGGCTTGCAAGAGCTCAGCGCTGCGCTTCTGCGCGGTTTGCGGGTTTGGTGCTGTGGTGACCGCTTCGGCCAGCGCAAGGACACCCGCCATAGGGTTGCGCAGCTGATGGGCCGCGTTAGAGATGAATTCGTCTTTCGAGCTGATGCGCCGGGACACCCTATTTAATAGACCATTTAAAGTGGTCACCAGCCCCTGAGCCTCGGTTGGGACAGCCCTGCGGATCGGCTCCAATTCGCTTGGCGTGCGCTTTGCAATGGCGCGCTCAAGCTCTAAAAGCGGGCGCAGCCCCAACCGCACCCCGAACCACACAACAATGGCAACGCTCATCACCAGTGCGGCAATCACTGCAAAGGAGCGCGACAAGACATTGCGCACAAAGCTGCTGCGCACGCTCGCGTTTTGCCACACGGTGATGTTGAAAATTCCGGCAATACCGCTGACCAAGGTCACATCTTGGAAGCGCAGAACCCGCACATTTTCGCCCTGATAGACACTGTTGTAGTAAAAAGGATCTGTGGCCCCTTTGGGGGCCATACTCGGTAAGACCGGTGGGGTGGAATAGCCTGTGACAAACACACCGTCGGGAGCAAACACATGATAAAATATCGTGCCGCCAGAGGTATCGGCCAGCAGGCGACGGGTCGAGGGGCTAATGGCGTCCCCATCCGACAGCGCAACGTCGCGCGATATCGCAATTGCGGCTGAGAGCAAGCCTTTGTCAAAGATGCTTTCGGCCCGCAGGGTCGTATTGTGGAACTGCCAAGCACCGGCAATCAGCGAAATGATGAGCAGAGGGGGCAGGATGATCAATGTCAGTCGGGCCCTCAAAGAGCTGGGTTTCATGCGCTCTCCTGCACCGTGATGTGATATCCCAATCCACGTCGCGCTTGGATCAAAACACCGTGATCTTTCAGTCTTTGGCGGAGCCGTGAGATATAAACTTCGACGACTTTTTCCTCAATATCAGCCCCGACGCCGTAGACGTGATCGAGCATTGCGCTTTTGGATACAAGCCGTCCGTCCGCACTCAGCAGGCATTCAAAGACCGACATTTCTCGGCGCGGAATCTCCAAAGCGGTTTCGCCATCAAACAATTGCCGCGCATTTGGATCGTAATGCAAAGAACCAATTTTGCGCAGTTTTTGCTGTGGAATAGCCCGGCGGCGCAGGAGGGCGCGAACCCGTGCCTCCAACTCCGCCATCTCGAAGGGCTTGATCAAATAATCATCCGCCCCGGCATCCAATCCTTTGACCCGGTCTTGCGTTTCCGCACGGGCGGTTAGCAAGATCACGGGCCGCGCATCGCCGCGTTTGCGCATTTGTGACAGCAAATCCAGCCCATTCACGCCCGGCAGGTTGATGTCGAGGATCACAAGATCAGCTCCATCTGCAACAAGATAGTCTTGCGCCTCATCGCCATTGGCAATCGCATCCACAGAATGGCCTGCATCTTCCAAACGATAGGTTATGCCTTTTGACAGGCTGATATTGTCTTCAACAAGCGTAATTCGCATTGCTGTTTTTCCGATCCGTGAAAGTTTCATGAAAGCTTCGCAGATTACACAGCAAGCATCAACCTGGGGTTTATGCCTCAATATGATTCCAATTACGCGGCTTCTGACGCGTTAAAAAAATCTGGGAGGATTTAATGTCTACACTTAAAACAACACGCCGCATGGCTATGGGCCTTGTGGCTGCAGCGACGGCCACCTTTGGCCTTCAAGCCAATGCAGGCGGCCATGGGATTGACCTGACAGGCAAGACTGTTGAGTGGATCATTCCGTTTTCGGAAACCGGTGGCTCTGCCAAATGGGCAAATTTTTATGCGCCTTTGCTGTCGGAAGCTTTGCCAGGCCAGCCGACTGTTGTCGTAAAATTCATGCCAGGTGCGGGCTCAACCAAAGGTGCCAACTATTTCCATGAGCAAGAATATGATGACGGCACGCTCATTTTCGGCTCCTCCGGTTCAACACAATTTCCATTCTTGCTGGGCGACCCGCGGGTGAAATTCGACTATGCCGATTGGAATGTGGTTTTGGCCTCTGGCACAGGCGGCGTGGCTTATCTTCCACCTGAGCTTGCGGCCAAAATGGACGGCTTGGATGCCTCTGGTCTGAAAGACACAGACTTCATCTATGGCAACCAAGGTGCCACGCGTCTTGACTTGGTCCCGACATTGGCTTGGGAAATGCTGGGTCTGAACGTTGAAAGCGTCATGGGCATCAAAGGCCGCGGTGACGGGCGTTTGATGTTTGAACGGGGCGAGGCGAATATCGATTATCAAACCTCCTCTTCCTATTTGTCCGGCGTGACACCATTGGTTGAGGCTGGTACAGCCGTGCCAATGATGACTTGGGGTGCTTTGAGCGATGCGGGCGATATCGTTCGCGACCCCACATTCCCGGAGATTCCAACCTTCAAAGAAGTTTGCGAAGCAACCGATGGTTGTGAAACCTCTGGCGAAAAATGGGATGCTTGGAAAGCCTTCTTCATTGCAGGCTTCCCGGCTCAAAAAATGGTGTTCTTGCCAAGAGGCGCAACGGCGGATGCCATGGTGACCTATACGGCGGCATTTGAAGCTGTAAAAGCGCGTGCTGATTTTGCAGAAATTTCGGGCAAGCGTTTGGGCAAATACCCGCAGATGACCGGGGCCGCGGCCGAAGCTGCCAAAGCAAGTGGCACAAATGTGAGCCCTGATGCCAAAGCCTTCATTGTGAATTGGCTACAAGAAAAATACGGTGTTTCTCTAAACTAAGCTTTTCTTCTAGAACGCCCCACTCAAGATAGGTGGGGCGTTTTTATAAGGAAAGTGGGAGGATATTGTCTTGGAAGTTATCATGGAGGCCTTGCCCGCCTTCGGCGAGGCTTGGGCACTTATCCTGCAGCCGGTTGTTCTGGGATATTTGGTTCTTGGTGTGCTCATGGGGCTGTGCATCGGCGTCTTTCCCGGTCTCGGCGGCATCGCGGGCCTGTCGCTCTTGCTGCCCTTCATGTTTGGCATGGATCCGATCTTAGGCCTTGCTTTGATGATTGGTATGGTGGCGGTTGTGCCAACCTCTGATACTTTCGCCTCTGTTTTGATGGGTATTCCAGGCTCTTCCGCGTCACAAGCCACTGTCTTGGACGGCTTCCCGATGGCGCAAAAGGGCAAGGCGGCGCGGGCGCTCTCGGCGGCCTTTGCATCATCGCTTTTTGGCGGATTGGTTGGCGCAAGTTTTTTGACGGTCTTTATTTTGGTCGCCCGGCCCATCGTTTTGGAATTTCGCACGCCAGAGCTGTTGATGATTACGATTTTTGGCCTTTCAATGGTTGGTATTTTGGCTGGGCGTGTGGCCATCAAGGGCATTGTTGCGGCGGGTCTGGGCATGTTGATTGGCACCATTGGAGAAGGGGCTTCTTCTGGTGATTTGCGCATGTCCTCTTACGATTTTCCCTATCTTGTCGACGGTCTGAAATTGGTAATTGTAGGCCTTGGCATTTTCGCAATTCCTGAAATTATCACCCTGCTGCGTAATGACCGCGCCATCAGCCAGGAGGCGCAGATCGGTGGCGGTTGGATCGCAGGGATCAAAGATTGGTTTGCCAATATTTGGCTTTCCGTGCGCTGTTCCATCATCGGTGTGATTGTGGGTGTGATCCCGGGTCTTGGCGGCTCGGTTGTGGATTGGATTGCCTATGGGCACACGGTGCAAACCAGCAAAGACAAGTCCAATTTCGGCAAAGGTGATGTGCGCGGCGTGATCGGGCCTGAAAGCTCAAACAATGCCAAAGAGGGGGGTGGCCTTGTGCCGACCTTACTGTTCGGCATTCCTGGGTCTGGCTCGATGGCAATCTTTATTGGCGCAATTGCCCTGCTGGGATCAGGTCAGATTGAGGTCGGACCGGCCATGCTGAAAAACAATCTCGACATTACCTATGCCATCGTTTGGCTGCTTGCACTGGCCAATGTCGTGGGCACAGTGCTTTGCATTGCAGCCTCAGGCGGGATCGCCAAGCTCACAACCATCCGCTTTGTTTTATTGGCGCCTTTCTTGTTCATGATCATTAGCTTCGCGGCCTTTCAATCTGGACAAAACCTGATGGACCTTGTGGCGCTTTTTGCCATTGGCTTTCTTGGAATTTTGATGCGCCGCTTTGACTGGTCGCGCCCTGCTTTTTTGATTGGTTTTGTTCTGTCCAATCCAGCAGAAACCTATGCAAACCAAGCCATTCAAATCGCCCAATCCCGCTTCCGCAAAGGATTTTTTGAGGGGATTGATTATATTTTCTCGCCCATCGTGCTGGTGCTTTTGGCCATTACATTGGTCTCTGTCGTTTTGGGCCTGCGCCAGGCCAAACATATCTTGGCCGAAGGGGACAGCAAATCAGGCTCGAAACGCGCGCCGATGGTGTTCCTACTCTGCATCACAGCTTTCATTGGCTATGCATTATTTGATGCCGGTTCCATCCCGGACTATAGCCGCGATCGGGTCTTTCCGATGTTTGTGGCCAGCGTTTGTTTGGTGGGATGTACGGTGATGATTGCCCGAATGATCTTGGCCCCTGAAACCGATACGATCTTTGCCGACAGCGAGCGCAGCGCCGAAGCAGGGCAAGCGCGCTATAGCCTATGGTCCACCCTCGCGTGGTTTGCCGCGCTCCTGGTGGCCACATCGTTATTTGGGTTTATAATTGCCCTGGCCCTCTTTTTGTTCAGCTTTATGCGGATCAGAGCCAATATGAGCACCGTTTTTGCAGCGATCTATGCGCTTGCGGGCATCGCTTTTATCTGCACTATGGCTTGGGCATTGAACCGCGATTTTCCACCCGGTCTTTTGCAAGCTTATTCTAACCTTCCATGGCCATTCACATGACACAAACTGCGATCCCTTATCTTCTTATGCGTGGTGGAACCTCTCGGGGGCCATATCTGAACCGCGCTGACCTTCCCGAGGATCTCGAGACTCTGGCTGAGGTGTTAATCGCGATTGTGGGCTCTGGTCATCCGCTGAACATTGACGGGATTGGCGGTGGCGCGGCGGTCACGACCAAAGTGGCGATGTTGTCCAAGTCACAGGATCCTTGGGCCGATGTGGATTACTTTTTCGCTCAAGTGAGCGTGGAAGATAAATTGGTCGATTTCAAACCCACCTGCGGCAATATTTTGACCGGCGTGGGTCCAGCCGCCATTGAGATGGGGTTGGTCGAGGCGCAAGAGGGTGAGACACAGGTGAATATTCTGGCAGTGAACACGCAAGCGCGCGTCGCCGCTGTCATTCAAACGCCTGGGCGACAGGTCAGCTATGAGGGCGGGGCGCGCATTGATGGCGTGCCGGGAACCTCGGCGCCCATTGCAGTTCAATTCATGGAGACGGTCGGGGGGGGCACGGGCGCCTTTTTGCCCACAGGTAACCGGGTTGATGAGATTGACGGAATCGCTGTGACTTGCATGGATGTTGCGATGCCCATGGTGATTGCAAAGGCCGAGAGCTTTGGGCTGACGGGCTATGAAACGGCCGCTGAGCTGGATGAAAATCGCGCATTTTTTGATCAGATGGAAGCTCTACGGCAAAAGGCAGGGGCTTTGATGGGGATGGGGGATGTCACAAAATCGGTGACGCCAAAATTTGGCCTGCTGGCCCTCGCCAAGGCCGGCGGCACAATTGCGACCCGCTATTTCATGCCCTGGAGTACGCATCCTTCCATGGCCGTCACGGGCGCGCAATGCCTAGCGTCTTGTGTGTTGACCCCAGGGACGATTGCAGAGGGCATGGCTGCCAAATCAAATGAGACCCCGGCCAATGTCATTTTGGAACATGCCTCGGGCAAGATTGAAGTGGCGGTTGATTATGCCGATACGGCGACAGGTTTCGAAATAAAATCGGCAGGTCTCATACGCACCGCTCGAAAAATTGCGGCGGGAGAGGTGTTTATTCCAAGGTCAATTTGGGCCGGTCGTTAACCGCGTTTACAGAAGGGTGATAGGGCGATGAAGGTTCATATTCTTGATGATTGGTTCGATACCCTGCGCAGCTTGCCGTGCTTTGCCAAATTGGCCGATCACGAGGTTACCGTCTGGACGGATCATGAGCCTGACCCCGTCAAACTGGCCGCGCGATTGCAAGAGGCAGAGGCTTTGGTGCTCTTTCGTGAGCGCACCAAGGTTGGGGCTGACCTATTGGCGGGCCTGCCAAATCTGAAACTCATCTCACAGCGCAGCGTCTACCCGCATGTTGATGTGCCGGCCTGTACGGCCCATGGTGTTCTGCTTTGCTCAAATATGCATTCAGATACGCCATCCTATGCGGCCGCAGAGCACACTCTGGCGTTGATTTTGGCCAGCTATCGGCAAATCCCGCAGCAGGTGACCTCAATCAAAGCGGGCCGGTGGCAATCGGGGGTCGGCAGGACCCTGCGCGGCAGAACATTGGGGCTTTATGGATATGGGCGCATTGCAGGCGCGGTTGCGGGCTACGCCAAAGCGCTGGGGCTCAATGTGCAATGGTGGGGATCAGAGGCAGGGCGCGCACGGGCCGCTGCCGCGGGTGAAACCGTGGCTGTCTCCCGTGAGGCCTTTTTTAGACAATCCGATATCGTCAGCCTGCATGTTCGGTTGAATTCCGCGACCCGGGGTTTGATCACCGCCGAGGACCTTGCATTGATGCCGCCACGCGCTTTATTTGTGAACACGTCGCGCTCCGGTCTTGTGGCCCCCGGTGTCTTAGAGGCGGAGATTGCGAAGGGTCAGCTTCATGCCGCTGTAGATGTGTTCGATCACGAGCCGCTTTCAGATCGCGAAAATATACTTCTCACACACCCGAATGTTCTGGCCACGCCCCATATTGGCTTTGTGACCGAGGATGAGTTTGACATGCAATTTTCGGATATTTTTGATCAAATTAATGCCTATGCCGCAGGCGCACCTAGTCATATGATCAATCCAGAAGCCTATCGGTGACAGGCGCCCCCGGCAGGCGCGGCCCTGATTTCTGTTTAGAAATGGCATAGTCAGAGGGTTTGCTTAGGGCTTTCGGGCGCCAGTTTTCGGGCGGAACAGGCGCGCAAAGAGCGGCGCACCCAGAATGACGATAAATATTCGCAAGACATGATGGGCCACCACAAAGGCCATATCTGCCCCTACAATGAGCGCAAGCACGGTCAATTCCGCTTGTCCGCCCGGCGCGAAGGCAAGAACGGTCTCCAAAGGTGGCGCCAGCCCTGCCAGGTGGATCACTTCGGCGAAGATGACAGCCAGTAACAATAGCAGCACGCAAAACCCAAGCCCGGCCGTCACATCCCGTCTGATTTCGGCCATGGTGACGCCGGCGTATTTGCACCCGACGCTCATTCCGATAAAAAATTGTGCCGCCCAAATGGCTTCTGACGGAGGGCGGTGTTGTAGGACGCCTGTAAGGGACAAGAGCGCAGCCAGCAAAAGTGGCCCAAGGATTGAGGCTCCAAACATGCCGGCACGTTTTGCCAGCTGCCAGCCAACCAGCCCGCAGAAAATCATCCACCCAAGCTGTGAGAGCGCAATACTGGCGGCCGGAGCGCCCGGGGGGTTGGTTAGATCCGCGTTCCAAATCCAGGTCAGTAGAAAAGGCAGGGTCACGACGATGACCAAGACCCGCGTGGCGTGAACGAGCGCGAGTGTGCGCAGATTGCCGCCTGCCTCTTCGCCAAAAACGAGCATGTCCTGTAGGCCGCCTGGCATTGCAGAATAATAGCTGGTGGCAAAATCAAACCCCCATAGACGCTGGAAGTAAAAAACGCCAACGAGTCCAATGCAAGTGGTCATCACCGGGATCAACAAAAGCGTTGGCCACATGCCGCCCATGGAGACCAGCAGCGAAAGGGAAAATGTAGCGCCCACGGCCACGCCGAGAATACTGCGCATCGCCTCATTGATCACTTTGAACCCACGCATGGGCACGCCGAGCAGGGCGGCAATCAAGCAAGAAAAGATTGGCCCTAAGAGCCAAGGCAGCGGCAGATGCAAAAATTTGAACGCAAGGACGCCGAGACCCGCGACCGTATAGGCGTAGAGATGCGCGCTCATCGGTCCAGCCCCTTGAGCCTGTGGCGCAAAGAGGTTTGCAAATGGGCCTCGGCCGCATCGCCAGCTGCTGTTTGATCGCCCGCTCGGATCGCCTCTATGATCCGAGCATGTTGCGCGCTCACGGTTTTTATACGCGCTTCATCATCCAAAGTTGTGGGCCCCAACAGCATGAGCGCATTGTTGAGCCCCCGGGCCGAGGCCAATAAAAAGCGGTTGCGACTGGCCAGATAAATGCGATGGTGGAAATCTTGATTTAAGGCCGCAGCCTGTTGCGTGTCATCGCCGAGCGCTGCAATTTGATCATTTAGGTCATTGAGCAGGTCAATCTCAGCATCATTGGCATGTTTTGCAGCCATCTGTGCCGCTGTGCGCTCAAGAACAAGCCGCATTTCGTAAAGTTCAACAACTTCGGAGGGGGTCAGGGTGCGGATCACGGCTCCTAACCGGGGGCGATGTTCGACAATCCCGTCGCTTTCGAGCTTGCGCAGGGCTTCACGCACGGGCGTGCGAGACAGGTCCAACCTCTTGGCCACCTCAATCTCGCGCAATCTGTCGCCGGGGCGGAAATCGCCGGAGCGTATGGCCTCGTAAAGCCGATGATAGGCAGCTTCTCCTTGGGACATAACTTGCAATTCTGTTTTGGTCATTTTAAAGAGGCCTAAATTGTATCCACCTGGATACAATACTTCAGTCAAATGGGAAAGCCAATGTCAAAATCTGTCATCGTTGTTGGAACTGGAAATGCCGCCCTTTGTGCAGCGCTCGCCGCTTTGGAAGGCGGTGCTCGTGTTACGCTTCTGGAAAAGGCTGATAAATCCTTATCGGGTGGCAATACAAAATACACAGCAGGGGCGATGCGGTTTGCCTATGATGGCGCTGACGATCTATTGCCGCTGCTGCGCAACCCAGAGGATCCGCGGGTGAAGAGGGCAGATTTTGGCAGCTACACGACAGAAAAATTTGCCAATGACCTGCTGGGGTTCAATGATGGGCGGCCCTTGTCCGAAGAGCAGGAGGCGCTGGTCCATCAGTCCGGGGCAACGCTGCGCTGGCTGGCCTCGCATGGTGTGAAATTTGAACCCATCTACAGCCGGCAGAGTTTTGAAAAAGATGGCCGTCATGTCTTTTGGGGCGGTTTAACCTTGGCGGCAGAAAATGAAGGTGTTGGCCTATTTGATATGGAATTGGCGGCAGTTGAGCGGCTCGGGGGAACGGTCCGTTACAACAGTGCGGTCACTGGTTTGGTCACTGACGCGGGGCGTGTCTGCGGTGTGCAGATTGGGCAAGAGCGGCTGCTTGCGGACGCTGTTATCCTGGCCTGTGGCGGCTTTGAGGCCAATGGCGCGCTGCGGGTCAAGCATATGGGAGAGAATTGGGAAGCGGCGAAGGTGCGCGGAACCCCGCATAATACGGGTGATGGTCTTCTCATGGCGCTGGAACTTGGCGCGGCGGATTACGGGCTTTACTCTGGCTGCCACGCGACGCCGATGGATCTGCATATGGCCGATTTTGGCAATCTTGAGTTGCCACCGGGTGAACGCAAGAACTATCGAAAGATTTCCTATTTCCTGGGGGTCATGCTCAATGCCCATGGCGCGCGCTTTGTGGATGAGGGCGCCAATTTTCGCAATTACACCTATGCGCAATATGGCGCGGCCATTCTAGAACAGCCCGGCCAATTTGCGTGGCAGGTCTTTGACAGCAAAACCTATGACCTGCTCTACGATGAGTACCGTTTCAAAGATGCGCATTTTGTCAAAGCAGATCGGCTGGAGGATCTGATCGCGCAGATGAGCGGTGTGGATCAGGCGGCCGCAAGTGAAACCTTAGCGCGCTATAACGCGGCTGTAGATCAAACGACGGGTTTTGATCCCACAGTTTTGGATGGAAAGGCGACAGCCGGCCTGAACCCTCCAAAATCAAATTGGGCACAAACTCTCGATCAAGGCCCTTTCTACGCTTATCCGGTTACGGGAGGCATCACATTCACCTATGGCGGTTTAAAGGTGGATGCGGAGGGCAGGGTGCTGACAGGCGGCGGCGATCACATCAAAGGGTTATTTGCCTGCGGCGAAATTCTGGGCGGTGTTTTCTATGCCGGCTATCCCGGTGGTTCGGGTTTGACCTCCGGTGCTGTTTTTGGCCGCCGCGCTGGCCAAGGCGCCGCGGGATCCTAGAAAGAGTTTGCGGGCCTTGGGTCTCAGGCCTGCGGCGAAAACTACGGGCGAGCATTTCTGCGCACATTGCACCAGAGCATTTTGCGCAAACATAAGCTGCGCTCGTTTGCGCATAAATAGATCACTTAGGAGCTGGACATTTTACCCGTTGCAATCGCATCCTTGCCGGTAAAGCGGTCCGCCCGTATATCACACCAAGAGGCATAAAGGGTTCAACATGAAGACAGTTTCAAATTTCGATCGAATTGGTGAAGAGAATGCGTTTGCCGTCTTGGGCCGCGCGGGGGTTTTGGCCGCGGGTGGCATGGATGTCATCAACCTTGGAATCGGTCAACCGGATTTCCCGACGCCTGAAAATATCGTTGAAGCGGCGGTTAAAGCCCTGCGCGATGGGCATCATGGCTACACGGATGCGACTGGAATTTTGCCGCTGCGCGAAGCGGTCAGTGCGGATTTGCACCGCCGATATAACACCGAGGTCAGCCCGGCCAATGTGCTGGTCGTGCCGGGGGGGAAGGTGACGATGTTCACCGCGATCTTGATGTTTGGCGAAGCTGGTGGGGATATCTTGTATCCTGATCCGGGCTTTCCAATCTATCGTTCGATGATTGAGTATACCGGTGCAACTCCCGTTGCCATTCCGATCCGCGAGGAGAATGGGTTTGCGTTTTCGGCGGAGGAGACATTGAAGCTGATTGGTCCCAACACAAGGTTGATCATTCTAAACTCCCCGGCCAATCCTTGCGGCGGCATCACCCCGAAGGCGGAAATTGATAAATTGGTGGCCGGTCTTGCGGATTATCCAGATGTGGCGATCCTGTCTGACGAAATTTATGACCAAATGCTCTATGATGGGGAGCAGCATGTCAGCCTATTGACCTACCCCGAAATTCGCGACCGGTTGATTGTGCTCAATGGCTGGTCAAAGACCTATGCGATGACCGGCTGGCGATTGGGCTATTCGATTTGGCCGGATAGATTGTACAACATGGCCCGAAAATTGGCCGTGAATGCATGGTCTTGCGTCAATGCACCCGCGCAATATGCAGCATTGGAGGCGTTGACCGGTCCACAAACTGCAGTCGGAGAGATGGTGGCGCAGTTCGACGCGCGGCGCAAATCGGTGGTCACGCAGCTCAATGACATCCCCGGGGTCTCTTGCATCACGCCGAAGGGCGCCTTTTATGCCTTTCCCAATGTCTCCCAAACCGGCTGGAAAGCTAAGCAATTGGCCAGCGAGCTGCTTGAGCAAACGGGTGTGGCCACGATTGGGGGGCCGGATTTCGGCACGCTGGGGGAGGGGTACATTCGTATTTCCTATGCCAATAGCCAGGAAAACATCACCCGTGCGCTGACGCGCATGAAAGAGTTTTTGGCACAAAATCCAGGCTAATCTCTGCCCATGGGATCGCCCGCCTATGTCACCGGAGCTTGCACGCCGCGCGGTGGGATAGGTAGGTTCAACGCGCTGTTTCGACACGCAGATTGGAGACGCGTGCCCTGATCTGTGTATCGGTGTCATCACTGTCGGCTGAAATGGCAATGCCGACGAGACCTGTGGGCTCTGTGCCAAAGGCGCGTTGGAAATCGGCTCTTAGGTTGACCCGTTCGCTTGCCTGCCCGGTGCTGGCCGGTCGCAAAATGAGGGTTCTGCCGAGCTCATTTAGATAGGGCGTTGGCAATATGTCTCCGCGCATGTGATTGCCCCCCCAAACATACATCAATATGCGGGCGCTGTCATCGCCAAGTAGATCTGTGAGTTTTGCATTTGCCGCTGGTATTGAGGTCTCCGGCATGAACACAAAATAAACTGACAAATTTCGATCATCACCGCCTTTGAGTGTCAGGTCTGTGGGCGGCACGGATGAGGTGACCTCCCAATCCCAACGCGCCTGATTGCTGCCCCAGAGCCTGGCTGGTAGGCGGCTCCAGAACATTGAGACGGTCCCATCCGAACCGATCCCCAGGGTTTCGCCGCTTGGTTCAAATTCGTTGCTAGAAAATAATGAAAAACGCTGTTCACGCCAGCCGTCAGAAAAATCAACCTGATCGGCCGCGATATAGGTCCAGCTGCATAGGAACATAAGCAGTGAAATGAGTTGAGTCTTAATCATAGATCTAAAATGATATATCACCTCACAAAACACAAGGGCCGTGCTCAGCCACTGCGCGAACAATGGATTGCTTTTGCACATAAAACCAAAAGTGTATGTGTTTGCAGGGGGGGCTTGCGGGCCCTGCGATTGGCCGCGCAAACTTGGCTGCTAGGTCCCGCGCGCGCCCAATCGGTGCTGCATCCAGTTCTGCAACCTCTCAATCTGTGCATCGGTGAGCCGCAGCCCTAGTTTACTGCGGCGCCAGATCACGTCTTCGGCGGTCTGTGCAAATTCTTTGTCCATCAACCAAGCAACTTCGCGCGCCGTCAAACTGGCCCCAAAATCTTCCCCCAAGTCTGTGGAAACTGTGGCTGCGCCCAAGACATCAAAAGCCTCGTTCCCATAGGCTTTGACCAATCTTCTCGCCCAAGGCGGCGTCAAAAAGGGGAATTTTTTGATCAGCTGTTGGATGAGATCATCCACCCCGCCCACTGGAAAATCGCCGCCGGGCAGAGCGACCCCTGCGGTCCAAGCTTGCCCCATCTGCGGGGTGTCGTCCGAAATCTGCTGCAAGGCCTGTTCTGCCAGTTTGCGATAGGTCGTAATTTTCCCGCCAAAGACGTTTAACATTGGCGCTCCGGCAGTTTTGTCGAGTTTTAATACATAGTCTCGTGTGGCGGCCGTCGCGGAGCTGGCCGCATCGTTGTAGAGCGGTCGCACGCCGGAGTAGGTGGCCACCACGTCGTCAGCGGTGACGGATGTTTTGAGATAGGTTGAGGCAAGTTGCAGTAAATAGTCTTGCTCTTCGGGGCTACAGACCGGTTTTTCCGCAAGATCTTGATGGTCAATATCCGTTGTGCCAATCAAAGTGAAATCAGTTTCATAGGGAATTGTGAAAATGATGCGACCATCTTCCCCTTGGAAAAAATAGCATTTGTCATGATCGTAAAGCTTGCGGGTTATGATGTGACTGCCCCGCACCAGGCGCACCCCTTCTTTGGTGTTAAGGCCGGTGGTGTTGCGAATGATGTTTTCAACCCAGGGCCCTCCGGCGTTGACCAAAACCTGCGCCCGCACAATCCGGCGCGCGCTGCTGTTTTGGTCTTGCAGTGTGACATGCCAGATGCCGTCTATCACTTGGGCCATCGTGACTTTGGTTCGGGTGGTGATGCGCGCGCCGCGCTCTGCTGCATCGCGGGCATTTAATACAACCAAACGGCTGTCCTCGACCCAGCAATCAGAATATTCATAAGCTTTTGCAAAACGGTCTTTCAAAGGCGCGCCTTCTGGACCATGGCGCAAATCAATCGCCCGTGTTGGCGGCAATATTTTTCTTCCGCCAAGCCTGTCGTATAGAAACAGGCCGAGGCGAATGAGCCAAGCCGGGCGACGCCCTTTCATCCAGGGCATGAGGGCGTTGAGAAGTTTTGACGTCGGTGTGTTGCTCTCAAATCGCATGTCTTTGTGATAGGGGAGCACAAAACGCATGGGCCAGGAAATATGGGGCATGGCTTTGAGCAGGGTTTCACGCTCCACCAGCGCCTCGCGCACCAGCCGCAGTTCCCAATATTCAAGATAACGCAGGCCACCGTGAAACAGTTTGGTTGAAGCCGATGAGGTTGCCGCGGCCAAGTCGTTCATTTCTGCAAGCTCAACACGCAAACCGCGCCCCGCCGCATCGCGCGCAATACCGCAGCCGTTGATGCCGCCGCCGATCACGAAAAGATCGATGATGTCATTTTCATTGGGTGTCGTCACAAGCGCTCCGTCGGGTTCAGGTTGATAGAGTCGACCTCCTATCACCTTGGCTGCAATGACTTCAATACGAATGCTTTGGTGCTTCAGTGATCACACTGCCGCATAGATGCGCCCGCCCAGGCACATCCATCCCCTACGGTGCGTCTTATCGGAACAAGCTGTTCACGGATGCGGCCCTGCCTGGAAATCCGCACCAAGGCTGCGCGTAATGGGGCAGGGAGGTTGTGGTGGTTTAACCATCAGGCCACATATGGCTGTCCATGCAGGCGTTACGCGACACAAAGCGCCAAACAGGGGAATGGGTGGTTGAGCGAGACTGGAACGTATTTTATCACTTTATGTTTCGATAGGCGAAATGAGAAAATTGCCAAGCGCGTACATATCATATTTACAGCCCACTAATCATGGAGTGAAACGAGTCAAGTGTACGAATTGCTAACAGAGCTGTATATAAGAGGATAAATAAAAATGCCAACAGTAACAGTCTACAGTCTTGGGGGCACCTGGACCTCCGCTCCTACGTTCACCTATACGAGCGGCGTCACGCTCGAAGAAAGGCTGAATTACACAGATAATAACGGTGCCCACGATAATATTCTAGATGATATGTTTGGTGTTGGTCGGACCAATCAGCAAGGACACACTTCCGACCCAACCGGAGACGCGGATGCCGGCACTCAAGCTATTGGCCAAACAACACTTTTTGGAATGAATGTAAACGGCTGGAATGTAAGCACGGGAACAATGTTTGAGTTCCTCGGGTCAGACGGAAACACTGTGTATGGCTCTCATATTGTAACAAATGATGGAACAAACGAAACTGGTCCGATCAGGTCCACTGCAGGCTTCTGGGTTTTTTCTGACCCATTGAGGGATGGTGTCGTTTATTCCCCAGTTGGCGGTTTCAATCCAAATGGCTCACTTAACGTTTGCTTCACGCGCGGCACTTTCATCAAAACCCAAACTGGCGAGCGCCCTATCGAGGAACTGACCCAGGGCGACATGGTGCTGACGATGGACCACGGATATCAGCCGATCCGCTGGATTGGCTCGTCCAAGCGGCCAGCTACGGGCAACATGGCGCCGATCCTGATCCGCAAGGGCGCGCTCGGGAATGACCGCGACCTGCGCGTCAGCCCACAGCACCGGATGCTGCTGCAAGGCTGGCAGGCAGAATTGCTTTTCGGTGAGCATGAGGTGTTGGCCACAGCCAAATCCCTTGTGAATGACCATAGCATCATTCGGGTTGAAGGCGGCGAGGTGGAATACTTCCACTTGCTTTTTGATATCCATGAAATCATCTACGCAGAAGGCGCGCCATCCGAGAGCTTTCAGCCCGGCGAGCAGGGCTGGAAAGCACTGGATGAACCGACGCGCAACGAAATCCTTGAGCTCTTCCCTGAACTGTCTGATGGGGATTTTTCAAGCTACGGAGCTTCTGCGCGTTTCAGCCTCAAACACAAAGAAGGTCAGCTTCTTGGCCAATACATGCTTCAAGCCGACGGAGCAGACGAAGCAACACTAAATGCTTAAGATGGCTCTATTGACCGCCCTGACAGGAGCGGCCGTTCTGACCTTTTGCATTGCTGAGAGGAATCGCCGCTTGGCTCAATAAGCAAAAAAGCCCCTGCCTTATTGGCTGGGGCTTCGTTGCCTCGGGGCCTTTTCCTTGCGTATCCATGAGTAGGGATAGATCATCCGACAGCCCAAACCCCTTTCTGATCTTATGAAGGCTCCAAGCTATCGGGTTTTGCTGGTGATGGACACCATCGGCGCGCATGGGCCCATCAACCTAAACGCCCTTTGCGATCGATTGCCCGGCGTCTCACGCGCGGGCATCTGGCGGGCGGCGGTTACGTTGCGTGATTACGGGTGGGTACGCACCCGTCTGTCTGACAACGCCTATGAGTTGACTGCAAATCTGGATCTTGGGCTCGCCAACGCCCATTTTGCACATGAGCTTACAGAGCGCGCAGTAGAAGAAATCCAAAAGTCCCTGGCACAAGGGGCAAGAGATGTTACCGCAGGTACGTTTGTCGCCCCTGGTCAGTTTGAAATCATTGAAACCACACAAACGAATGCCCAGATCGCTGTGCCGCTCTCACTGGTCTTTGATGAATACGCACAAGAAGCGCAGAGCCAAATGGACTCAGTCCTATTACTCAAACACCTCACCGCTTATCTAAAGCGCACTGATACTTCCGCAGCCGAAGCTGACCTTATTCGTACAGGCCAACACGTTAATGACTTGCACGCAATCCGCAACGCCGCCGCCCAGTCCGGAAAGTGGGTTTCCACGCATAATGGAGAGTTCTTTGTGAAGACCTATGAATAGCGACGGTGGCGGAGAATTGCCATACTCAGCCTAGTTCAGCCCCCAATTTCCACCGCGTAGTTGTTTCGTGCCTGGGGTGTATTAATTTGCGTGAGAACGAGGGCGCATGTTGCTTTGCTGACCGGAAATGGCTTCAATTTTCCAGTATAACAGTTCTCAGTCTCTGATTAGTTTTGCTGTTCTGGCATTTGAAGAAGCGTCCAGCTATTGACCCTGCCAACAATCTTTGCCCCTTCGTTCTTGCGATCCTCAATCGCACCGAGGTCGTGATCAGGACAGCCTATCAAAATAGCTGAATGATCCAAATAGTCCACTGTTGCAGGGCTTTCACCCAAAATTTGGCAAACACCATTGGGTTGTGGGTATGGTCGGACACTGACGAGCCCAGAATCTTCAGCCGACTTATAGCTTCCAACTTGCTGCATGCAGGCACTTAGGAGCCCTGATGTCAGTAAAATACAGTAAATAGATTTATACATTTCCTTCTCCAAATTTTAACCTGAGCTTGCCTAAATACAACGGCAGCACTTGTTTTATCTGGCCCTGCCGACGCCCATTTCTGATGGCCGCGCGCACGCGGGTCAAATAAGAGGCTACAAAATTCCACGCTCAACCCCAATGGTTTTTTGGCGGGATTACAAAACGATCGGCCATGAAGTCCATCGACCATGTTTGGTTGGGCAGGTCAGAGGGGCTAAGACAGTCTACCGCACCTGGAAGATATCGCGCTGCGGGTCATAGGGGCCATCTATGACATTCAATAGGCCAAGGACCGAATGGAAGATGGCATCCTGTGCGGCCACATTCGTATTTACAACCTGAGAGATGTCATAGGTCTTTTTGAGCGTTTCGGATGTCCAGAGCAGAAACGGAATTTCCAATTGCTCAATTGGAGCTTCATCGATGGGCAAACCGTGCATGTAAAGGCCGTCTTCTCCCAAGGACTGTCCATGATCTGATAGGTAAAGAACGGCTGCATTTAAATTTTGCCTTTGGGCGATTGCCTTGGCCAGATTTGCTAAAATTTGATCAGTGAAGGCCGTCGAATTGTCGTAGCTATTTGCCAGCGTTTCAAGGCTGCATTTTGTTACATGATCATCACATGCTGGCGTGAAAGGACGAAACTCTTTTGGTGATCTGTCTGCATAATTTGGGCCATGACTTCCGCGCAAATGCAGCAACAAAAAGACTTTTTCTTGCTGCGCCAAGTCTAAAATGGGATCCATGTTTGCCAGTAACATGTTATCAAAATAGCTTTCCTGGCAAAGCTGGTTCTCACAGCTTCTTGCGTTATAGGCTTTGCAATAATCCGTTTCGCACAGCTCTGCCAGCTCTTCTGTCGTCTTGTAATCTCCAACCTTCAGTCGCGGCATTTCCGTATTATTGGTTCGTACAAAGGTCTTTATACCTAAACGATGCAAATATGAGGGCAAAGGTTCCACTGGCTCTTTTTCCCAGTCGTCTCGACCGTGGGGCGAAAGAATGCAGCCGGTTGTAATCATAGTGCTGGTGGCGCAGGCTGTGCTAATTGGCAAAGCGACGTAGCCCATGTTTTGCGTTGCTGTGTTTACTGCGCGCTCATATCCATAATAGCTGTAACTGGCGCCCCGCGAGGATTCCCCTATAACCAGGACAACCAACCCCGGCGTATCATCGGCGATGACGCCATCTGGCAATTGAGCAAACTCGCCAAAATACCGACCATAGTATCCACTTCTCAAATCTCTTACGTAGTTTATGGTTTTGCCAATATACGACCATGGCAATAACCGACTGCCCAGTTGAGCTCCATTTGCATTGACCCAACTAGTCAAATTTGGGGCGAGACTTGTCGCCGTGAAGATGAGTGCGACTGACAAAATAGGATAGAGGCACAAGACACGTCTCTTGACAGGTGCAATGGGCACCAGAACAACCACGATAGAAGGTAAAATGCCCAAAAGAACCAGATGCAGCATATAGTCATCGTTCAGAAAACCTGAAGCTTCCGAGTAATCGGTAAAAAATAGGCTGGCGATAACGGCCTTGGTCATGACAACACCAAGACTTGTCATCCAAAACAATGCAGTGGCATTCAGTATCAATAAAATAACAGCAATCAATTTCCCCAGTTTAATGGAAATAATAAAGAAAGGAGTTAAGAGTAAAACCCAGAGTAAAAAGCTGAGCAATTCGATAAAAAGTAAGGCAGACAAACCCGAGATTGTGGAAAAATCAGTAAACCTATTGAGCCAGCTTACTAGTGGAGCTTGGTGAAATATGAGGGAAAAGCCAATGTATACTAAGAGGAAAATGCTTAAAGGAACGTTTTTTAACATACTTATCCTTAAATCGACCCTTTAGAAGACCTATATCATTGTAAGAATACAATCAATTTTGAATACACGCAAGTGATGGCGCCCGTGGGTAGTTTCTCAGTTTGAAATATCTTTCTTGCGTGGCTTATAAGGGCCGCGTTTTTTGGGCGCAGGTCCGTTTGCGTCAACCATAGCGACCAGATTAGCAATATCTTCAGCGCATCCTCATCCGAATACCGCTTCCGTGCCATTTTTCCCAACTCCCTTGCTCAAGAAATACTGGCACAGTTTTAGGGGGCCAAGACAGCCGAGCCGTCTGCGACAACCTCAGAGCCACTGTAGCGTGTTACCATCAACCCTTTAAGGTAGTCGCGTATCATATAGTTCTGAAAATCAGTGACCTTGCGAACTCTGGGAAATTCGTAGTGAGACGTCAGGTCCGCCAGTCGATCTGGAAGAACCTGTTTTACTAGTGCTTGAGCTTTCGAATACCATTTTTGATAGTCTGAGCCGAAACTGGGAAGCTTCTTGATAAAGGCTTCTAGTTTCTCGTCATCATCTTTAAATACCTTGATGTAACACCGACGAAACTGCTCTGGTTTACAGTCGTATTCGATTGCCATAGCCAAGAACTCACCCTCTCTGATAAGCTCATCCAGTTCCTCTGAAAATTTCTTTGTTCTATCTGACATTGCCAACTCGCTGCTCACTTTTTGGCAAATTTCTGCTCCATGCCCCCATTTGTCGACAGCGCCGAATACGTGTCTGGGGCACGGGAAGGTCCGAGAAAACAGCTTCAAACTGCTTACTATCGCCAAACACCCCCTGAGACACCTCGCCGAGGTGTCTCGTAAATATCTGATTTACTTGATAATTTTGGCTCCGGCGGTAGGGATCGCTTTGTTTATATTTATTGTTTAAATACAGCGTTTAAGGGTAGGTTTCTTATATTTTTGTGTACCGAATATGTACCTATTTTGTGTACCGATTTTTGACGTTGTGGCTTAAAAATTATTGCTGGTACGCCGCTTTATTTCCAGTTCACACGATACATGGCTTCGTTTCGTCTCATAAATGGTAATGTGAACGGGCCGTTATAGGTGGCCATCATCGGATCACCAATTGTGAGAATATTATCTGTCCTCAGGGCTTCAAAAAGAAGGGCCGAGTGTTTGATAAAGTTTTGATCGGTGGAGCGCCCGGAATATTTGGTGACTGCGTAAAAACCACCCTTGACGGTAATTAGTTTTACATCGTCCCCATCCGGCAACGGGGCTGATTGTTTGGTGAAACTTTTGGGTAAGAAAAAAATCATAGATGCGCCATTACTATCTTTTGACTGTATCACGGGAACAGTCATAGCAATCTTTGACGAACTTTCGTTAGAACCGGAGATATAGTTGAATAGCCTTCTAAACGCGCCATTTTGGCTTTGCGACTGGGTGGTTTCCACTGCAAGCCGATCTTGATACTGGCGTATTTCATAAACATCTGTAGATTTGATTAGTTTATATTCAGGTTCTTCATATGCCATTGCGTTGCTCGTTGAGAGAAAGAATATCGTCAGTGCTGCAATGATAAAGTGATAGATAGATGTTTTTAGTAGCATGTTCACATTTTTTCCCCTCATCCTTTTATATCCCAGCTAAATTCATCGTTTTTTATCTATCCCAGCATATTTCCTATTCAGCCAAGACAAGCTGTGAGCATTTGTGCTGTTTGCGTCTAGTTTCTGCTTCTCTTGCCTTTGATAGCCATTCAACACCGTTAGGGTCTTCTCGGTACATAGCGAAGGCAATACTTTCTAATGCTCGGTAGGATTTACATTTTGTAGAATTATCACGTTCGGCCTGTTGAGCTACAAAATATATGGGTGCCAGAACATAAATTGAACCTCCCAACACAGTCATTAAGAGTAAGGAACATACAATGATTATGATTTTTTTATGTTGCCGCATCGTTCCTAACAATCGATGACTCCAGTTTATGCTGTTTTAAGGTTAACCGAGGAATTCTATCAAGCCCAGCGCCTTAAGACTAATACCCTTATTTGCTTGGGATAACTCCTCTGACACCACCTCTAGGATCAACGACATGATCATTACGTCTCGGGATCAAGCGCACGTGGAAGACAGTCTGACCAGCAACAAAATATTATATCGAAGGTAAAAGTAAGGTAAAACGGAATATCGTAAATTTTACATTATACACCTACCGAGGCGGCTACACTTGATTGCGCCGCTTGAGTAGATGAAGATGGAGTATATTCATAATCTAGATAACTCATCTAGCCCATTAGAGGATCATTATGACAGAGCGGCCAAATATCATTTTTATCATGGCGGACGATCATGCCGCTAAGGCGATAAGTGCTTATGGGTATGGCATAAATAAAACTCCTAACATAGACAGATTGGCTAATGAAGGAGCAAGGTTGGACCATTGTTATGTTACAAATTCAATCTGTACACCAAGCAGGGCTGCAATATTAACAGGCACTTATAACCATGTAAATTGTGTGACTACACTCGATACACCTATTAATGGTCGCCTACCTAACGTAGCCAAACACCTCCAGAGCGATGGATATCAGACGGCTATAATTGGAAAGTGGCATTTAGGTGAAGGTAAAGAACACGAGCCATCCGGCTTTGATTTTTGGTCCGTTTTGCCGGGCCAAGGTGATTATTTTGACCCGGTCTTCAATCAGATGGGTGACGAAATAGAAGCTGAGGGCTATGCAACAGATATAATCACGGACAAATCTTTAGCGTGGATGAAATCTCGTGATCAGGGCAAGCCATTCTTTTTAATGTGTCATCACAAAGCACCGCATCGTGAGTGGGAACCCAATCCGAAATATAGAGATTTGTTTACAGATGAGATCGCCATTCCCGATACTTTCAATGACGTCTATAAAAACAGAGCTAAAGCAGCTGCAGCTGCAAAAATGCGAATTAAAGACGATATTACCTATGACGACTTAGGACTAGTACAGCCAGAAGGTGGTTCAGAAGTAGGAGAAAGAGCGAGGCGAAAAAGTAATCGCCGTAAAATCCCGAATCCGAGTGATGTTTCAGATATAAAACTTATCGACAAACACACCGGTGAAATATTCCAATTCAATGCGCCTGAGGAGTTTCATAATTTCAAATATCAAAGGTATTTGAAGAGATATTTAGCAACAATAGCATCGATAGACGATAGCGTTGGTGAAATACTTCAGTTTTTGGATGATAATAACTTGGCCGAAAATACGATAGTTATATATACTTCAGATCAAGGTTTCTTCCTCGGTGAACACGGCTGGTTTGATAAAAGGTTTATTTACGAAGAGTCCTTTCAAATGCCGTTTTTGGTACGTTACCCAGCTAAAATCAGTCCGGGTCAGGTCAATAAAGATATTTGTTGTAATGTAGATTTTGCGCCTACATTTCTCGATTACGCTGATACTGTTATTCCATCTTATATGCAGGGGGTGAGTTTACGACCGCTGTTTGAAGGAGAGACACCCGAAGATTGGTCTCAACTTGCATATCATCGATACTGGATGCACAAAGATCCAGACCATAATGCTTTCGCGCACTACGGGATCCGTAATAAAAGATATAAATTAATTTATTGGTATAATGAAGGTTTTGATCTGCCGGGCACAAATGATGGTGGAGAAGACAAGGAGTGGGAATTATTTGACTGCCAAGAGGATCCAATGGAACTCTTCAACCGTTACAACGATCACCACTATCAAGATGTAGTTTTTGAGATGAAAAAACTGCTTGAAGATAAGATGCGCAGTATTGGTGACCGGATCGAGCATACTCGATGAACCCAGCGCCCCTAGCCTAATACCCTTGCTTGCTTGGGATAACACCTCTGTGTTTGCGGCGTGATCGTGGGTGAGATGCGGATGTGGGTACGACAATCTCTATTTCCTTGAGAGATGGGAGAATAGTTATTTAGGTGGTAGCTTCTAGTGTATCTGCTATATTTTCTTTTTATTCTTGATAGGTTGTTGTCAGGAATATCTTTGTTAGAATACTCAGATAAAACGCTCAAATGGCACATGGTATCAAATATGTTTTCCAAACCAACAACCGAAGGCCTTACACCTGCAAGCAGTTTCTCCAAGGAACCTAGACAACGTCGATCACTATTACATGATGGCATAGTTATCCAAGGCGATTGGCAAAGTGACGGTACAGTAGAGTTTGGCGGGAGGATTAAAGGTGATTTAACTGTAGATGTACTCGTAGTGACAGGTACAGGCAATGTGGACGGTAACGTGCGAGCAAGGTCTGTCACAGTAGAAGGCTATTTGAACGGCACTATAGCTGCTGTGGAAGTGGCGCTTGGTTCAACAGCGGTTGTCAGAGGTGAAGTGGTTGCAGAGAAAATACGAATAGATTTTGGGGCAAATGTCGAAGGTCGTTTATTAGCTACTGGTAAGCCAGAAACTGATAGCTTTCTGACCCAAGATAAAGCCTCTGATGCAGCCATTGAAATTAACGATAGTTTACCATTAACCCCAAGGTTGCTTTAGGCGGCCCCTGCGTCTGGTCTTTGGCAAAGAAGACTGGCGGATGGATTGAATAGGTTCCACTTTTCCAATCATGGCTTCTAAAGCGGCAACTCGGTTTGCGGTACTAGGGTGGGTTGAGAATAGCTTATCGTGCGCGTGAGCGTGGAGTGGGTTAATGATAAACATATGCGCTGTTGACGGGTTTCTCTCGGCCCCATAATTGTCGATTTTGGAAGCGAAACCCTGAATGGACTTGAGTGCGGATGCTAACCACAAAGGATTTCCACAAATCTCAGCGCCAACTCTGTCAGCGACATATTCCCTGCTACGGCTTATAGCCATTTGGATCAACGAAGCAGCCAAAGGAGCTAGGATCATCATCGCTATTAAACCAATGAATCCCATCTTATTGTTCCTGCGCCCACCAAAGAACATTGCAAAGTTAGCCAACATCGAAATTGCACCGGCAAAAGTTGCTGCAACAACCATGATGGTGGTATCTCTGTTCTTAATATGGGCTAGTTCATGGGCCATTACTGCTGCTATTTCGTTCTGATTTAGCCTTTTTAAAAGTCCTGTAGTTGCAGCGACTGCGGCGTTTTCAGGGTTACGGCCAGTTGCAAACGCATTAGGCTGGTCACTTTGTATCTCGTAAACCTTCGGCATTGGTAGCTGCGCATTGAGCGATAGATTGGCTACCATTTCATATAGAGGATGCTCCTGGGGAACCTTCTTAGCTCCGTACATCCGAAGAACCATCTTGTCTGAATTGTACCAAGCGAACAGATTCATCATTATGGCCAGTATGATAGCTATTAGGAGACCCTCAAAGCCGCCGAGCATAATACCTGCAAAGCCGAACAAGGCAGTCATAGCAGCCATAAGCATTGCGGTTTTTATCATGATAGGGCCTTTAATTGGGTCAACTGGTTAGCAAATATGTAATTTAACTGAGTATTCAATGATAGAGTTTGGTTTAAATGATTTCGCTTGTTTCTCAAACTCCGTGACTTAACTGAATGATAATTAAGTGATCGGTAAAGCGAGGAAATTAGATGAGACTGATAGTTTGCCTAATAATGGTTCTGCCTCTGATTGGCTGTGGCATCGCACCGTCACTGGACGACCCAAAGTTATCAAACAAACAACTTAATTTAGAGGAATTTTTTGATGGAGAAATAATTGCGTATGGACAGTTTCAAGATACTTTTGGCAATGTAACAAGGCGTTTTGAAGTAGATATTCAGGCTGAGATGGTAGGGAAAACACTGACGCTTGTTGAAGATTTTTCATATTCCGATGGAACCATTGAGCAGCGTGTTTGGATACTTGAAAAAATCGGAGATGATGATTGGGTTGGTACCGCTGATGGTGTAATTGGGGGCGCTCGTGGTGAAGAATCTGGTGATATGTTCTACTGGAACTACACGATAGATTTACCCATTCCAGATGGACAAATGCGTGTGAGCTTTGATGATTATATGTGGCTATTGTCCGATGACCGTATGTTGAACAAAGCATACATGTCCAAGTTCGGAGTTCCTCTTGGCGAGGTTACAATCATATTTGAGAAGCGATGAACATTATTAAAGCCCAGCGCCTCAAGACTAATACCCTTGCTTGCTTGGGATAATACCTCTGTGGTTTGCGGTATGATCGTGGGTGGGGGTGCTAGTGTTGGTACGATAAATCTTCATACGAGGTCAGAACAAACTTGCCATCCATGAAGACGCATCACACACTTAATCAAGAAATCAAAACAAGGACTGATCTATGCCCATGCCAGATAAGACTACATACAATCTGGCGGTTGTTCGACCTGTTTGGCTGCCGTTCAACAAAACTGCAAAGTTGATTGTAAATGATCTAATAGCGGAACTAGGTTACCCCACCATTGGCCCCAAAGCTGCCAAATATGCGGTTGTTGTAGCATCCGTATTAAAGGCAACACAGACTGTCGGAGGCTCATCTTGGTCTGAACAGCCCACTTACCTAGGCATCCAACGTAAAGCATCAGCATGGTCTCGTTACCCTCTGGTTGGCAGGGATGTAGCGAAAAAGGTTATTGATGCTCTTATCATTCGTTTTGGAGCCAGCTTTATTGTAGGATCAGGCGATAGTGGCTTGCACAAAGATAAGAAGGACAAGTGGCGTACTGATCCGATAATGTCGATGTATGAGATAGACCTGACAAGATTACCAAGCGATCTTGCTTCGGCTCGATTTATCGAAGTTGGTCGACCATCTGTCAAAGTAAATAAGCTGGAGACACGCCCACAAAGAGATCGGCGAGAGGCTAAACGGCTACTTAAAGGGTTTCTGAACGACAAAGCAGCCAACGCCCTTGATCGGGATGCACTGAGAGCCTCAGAGGGTCGCATACAGAGCCTAAATGAGTTCTGGCTAAAACATCCATTAGTATTTCCCAACGGACACGCAGCGGCCTCTGCTACCCGTGTATTCCATGATGGCAGATTTGATGCTGGAGGTAGGATTTACGGTGCTTGGACTAGCTTAGACCAGAAGGAACATCGGATACACTGTGCAATAGATGATGAAGCTATCTGTGAGATCGACATAAGAGCATCTCAACCAACCTTATTCAGTAGCTTATTGGGCTATAAACTTGGTGGGCTAAAGGCATCAGATCAGTGGGATGATGTCTATGCTGAACTATCCCACCTAGCTCCTACAGGTATTGGCTGGGCTGTCTTAGACGACACCATAGATACCATAAACACGATGAAGCGTAACCGCAGTGTCGCCAAGAAAGTGGTTATGGCTCTCATTGGTAGCGGAATACCGTTAAAGGCTAAAGCCACTGATGATTTGGCGAAGGACTATGGACTAACAGACATTGGTTGGAAACATTTCAGAGACCGCCTGATAACGACAATTCCAGCCTTTGAGGAGCTTGAACCCAGATATGACAGTAGGGGCAATGTCGTAGGTTATCTCAACGGGGCTGGGTTCTTAAGTTACCATGAATCTGAGATTATGCTTAAGGCATTGGAGCAATTAGTTGAGTTGGGTATCCCAGCTTATCCTGTGCATGATTGCCTGATGGTTAAAGTAAGTGATGCTAAAGAAGCAGCTAATATCTTCAGACAAGTGATACACGACTATTGTAAACAGCTTAGTGGACTAGAGGTATTGGTTCCTCTCAGTGTCACTGTAGCTGATGGTATTTCTAAAGAACTATTACCTTCTGATAAGGAACTTAAGGGTATTTACTTAAGCTAGTATTACCTACTGGGATTATACTCCTACAGGGTGATCTTAAGTAATAACTTAAGTGCTACGCCCTACGGGCTCCGCATATAGGGAACGGTTTTTGGTAACCCGTCGTCGATGATGTTCTTCGGCTTAAGCTGCTTAAGCTGGGAGTTCGCTAAAGGCTATTGGTTGGAACCCAGCACTAGCAGCTTGTGCTTTATCTGCTGCATCAAAATCAGCTTTAACTTGTGCAACCATAGCTGCTGCGAAGGAACCACGAGTGTATCCCCAG
>Ga0181598_1001006_pt1 | contig 27782 bp, 28 predicted proteins | sample 041ome_4_FD_153295 | JGI IMG/M metagenome (GOLD analysis project Ga0181598, IMG submission 153295) | Coastal salt marsh microbial communities from the Groves Creek Marsh, Skidaway Island, Georgia - 041404US metaG (spades assembly) | ecosystem: Environmental > Aquatic > Marine > Intertidal zone >... | reverse complement strand
AGGCGGCTAGTTTCTATAAAAAGAGGCAAGCAACCACTCTCTCGGGCTTCAACGGTTTTCTGTAGGTCGGATAAGCGAAGCGCCATCCGACAAGGCGACTAATTTAGTCGCCTTTTTTGCGACTTGCGACTTATCTCGCGCTTGTGCCTTCTATATCTTCCAGCAATTGCGTTTCTGATTCTGCCATCACTCGGGGGCGAATGATGTTGAGTCCTTTCAGAACATTGATGGCTTCATTGAGCTGGTAATCGCGTACGATTACTTCGAGCGGTTCCTGAGGTTGAATTTCAGCCGCAATCACTGCTTCTTCTTCACTAACCTCTGCATCATCACTTTCCTCGCCGTTAGCATTTGCCAGATGACCAACCAGGTCTGCTTCGCGGTATGAAATCAGGCTGTCGGGAATCCGGGTGACCTGCCCCCTGTCGACAATGATGTCCGGAGTAATACCCAGGGCCTGTATGGATCGCCCTTTGGGTGTGAAATACAGGGCAGTGGTGAGTTTGATTGCGCGGTCGTTGGTCAGCGGGAGAACCGTTTGCACAGAGCCTTTACCAAAACTTTCTGTACCCATAATGATCCCACGTTGGTGATCCTGCAGGGCACCGGCGACGATTTCAGAGGCCGAGGCAGAACCGGAATTTATCAGCACTACCAGAGGGACTCCCTGGCTCTGATCTTCTGTTGACGCTTCAAAACGCATCTCTGCATTTTCCACACGACCTTCGGTATAGACGATCAGACCGTCGGTGATAAAGGCATCGACTACACCTACAGCTGACTGCAGTACGCCGCCCGGGTTGTTACGCAGATCGAGTACAACGCCTTTCAGTTCGGTTTCCTCATGAAATTTTGTAAGGGCGCTTTTTACTTCTTCACCAGTATCTACAGAAAAGGTAGCCACGCGGATATAGCCATAGCCGGGTTCAATAATTCGTGATCGCACACTGCGTGCCTGGATAATTTCCCGGGTAACAGTGACTTCAAAAGCATCGCTCACACCTTCACGTAAAATGGTGAGGACGATGTCGGTACCGGGTTCTCCGCGCATCAGGTCAACGGTATCGCCAAGAGTCACTTCCCTGGCCGGGGTGTCATCCAGTTTGATGATCAGGTCACCAGCGCGGACGCCTGCACGATCAGCTGGAGAGCCGTCCATGGGTGAGATAACCTTGATAAAACCATCCTCGATTCCGACTTCAACACCAAGACCTCCAAACTCACCGGTGGTGCTTTCCTGTAACTGTTCATAGTCATCGGCAGCAAGATAGGTCGAATGGGGGTCGATTCCAGACAGCATGCCTTTTATGGCATTTTCCAATAGCGTCTTGTCATCTATGGGTTCTACATAGGCACTGCGAATACGATTAAGAACTTCGGTAAACAGGCGCACTTCATCCAGTGGCAAAAGCAGTTCTGTCTCGCTCTCATTGTCAGCCTGGGCAAAAGTCTGGGCAGAAAAAAGAGACAGCAGGACAAAAGAGAACAGCACGGCAATAGCGGTTCGTATCGACGTTAATAAATATGTGAAGCTGTTATTGTTCATAATTCAGTTTCTTGTGTGGCTATGGCTATTGAATATATTGGATGAATAATCCTTACGCATAAGACACGGAAAAATATCATTTAGTTGCAAGAATAGGCAAAAAACAATTTGGGAACGCTTTATAAAAATTTTTATCAATTCCGGAATAATCCGGGATTCAGCTATGACAGTGGGCTGGTTTCAATTTCTTGCCTCGAGCCAGTTTGAGGGGTTTACCGAGTCCCCGTTATGGCGGATTTCAAAATACAGTCCATAACTGGCTTCACCGCCGGTATTGCCAACTGCAGCAATAATATCACCGCCGACGACCCACTCGCCCACGTCTTTGTAAAGCTCCTGATTATGGGCATAAAGGCTCATATAACCATCCCCATGGTCAATTATCAAGAGCAGTCCGGAGCTCGAAAACCAGTCTGAAAAGACTACGCGGCCGCGATGAATAGCCTGAATTTCTTCGCCAGCTCCAGCCTCGATGGTAACCCCTTCCCAGTTAAGATCTCCCAGTCCATAACTGCTGCCCCAGCGATTTTTGAATATTCCGGCGACTGGTCTGGGCAACTTGCCTTTCATACTGGCAAACGGTTGCTCCTGATCACCCAGTCTGAGATTGGCAATTGAGCGTCTGAGTTCTTCTACCAGTAACTCCATTTCGACTTTTTCCGACTCCAGCGCTTCCAGTTTTTTGCTGCTGCTTGTCAGGATGCTGTCCAGTTCATCCAGTAATTTCTGGCGATCAGAAATTCTTGCCTGCATTGAAGCTTGCTGCCGGGTTAGCAATGCCCGTTTGTCATTGAGTATGAGTGTGCTGTCCTGAACGTTTTTTTCAACTTTACTTAATTCTTCGATAGTGGCGCCATATTCATCAATCTTCTGACTGCGTGCGTTGTTGAAATACTGGTAATAGCGCAGTGTTCTTGAAATCAGAACCGGATCTTCCTGGTTAAGTAACAATTTAAAATATTCTTCCTGTCCTGTTTGATAGGCACTGCGTAAATATTTTCCGATTAATTCCTGCTGACTGTTTTTGCGCAGCAATAATTGATTTCTTTGGGCTTGCAGTTTTTCAACTTCAGACGTGTTTAGCTTTATGTCAGCTTCAATAAGGGAGATTTCATTATTTAATGAAAGCATTTCTTTTTCAGTGGTTTCGAGAAGTTGATAAGCCGAGGTACGTTCTGAATTACGCCTGGCAATTTCATTTTGCACATCATTGATAGCCTTGTTAATCGCGGCCAAAGTTTCGGCTGAAGGAGGTTGCGGGCTTGAATTCTGAGCACCAAATGCAGCCGGGAAGGCAAAAAATGAAATAATTAAAAAAACAGTTTTTAATATCAGGTGGCGATGCATCAGCTTGATTTAATCAGTGTCGTGCCGGTCATTTCTTTTGGTTGTTCAAGCCCGATTAAAGAAAGGATGGAGGGTGCTATATCGCACAATGAACCGCCATCTTTCAGAGTCAGCTTTTGTTTTCCTGCGTAAATTAAAGGCACTGGACCATTGGTGTGGGAGGTTAGCGGTTGCCCGGAAGTTTCATCTACCATTTGTTCAAGATTTCCATGGTCGGCAGTGATTAGGCAATTGCCATCAACCTCAAGTATCGCATCAACAATTTTTTTCAGGCAGGTATCGACAACTTCAGCGGCTTTCAGGGCAGCTTCCCAGATACCGGTATGCCCAACCATATCGCCATTGGCGTAATTGCAGATAATGACATCGAACTCCCTGTTTTTTATCGCGCTCACCAGCTTGTCAGTTACTTCCGGAGCGCTCATCTCCGGTTTCAGATCATAGGTGTCAACTTTTGGAGACGGTATCAGGATGCGGGTTTCTCCGTCATATTCTTTTTCCCGACCGCCACTGAAAAAGAAAGTGACATGGGCATACTTTTCTGTCTCCGCTATGCGCAGTTGAGTTTTGTTCATGTTGGCGAGATATTCACCCAGTACATTATCAAGTTTTTGCGGCGGGTAAGCGCACTCAGCTTCAATGTCCTCAGCATACTCGGTCAGCGTGACGAAGCGGCTGAGAGTCGGCATGCTACCGCGATCAAATTCCTGGAAATTTTTCTCTGTAAAAGCTCGGGTCAGTTCACGGGCGCGATCGGCGCGAAAATTCATAAACACCACCGCATCATTGTCGTTGATAGTAATGCTACCGTACTCCGAGACAATACTGGCGGGTTGAACAAATTCATCATTCTCATCACGGGCATAGGCTGCTTCCAGTGCGGCGGAAGCAGAAGGGTATTGTTGTTCAGCTTGACCATGGCAAATGGCATCAAAGGCTTTCTTCACGCGATCCCAGTTTTTGTCACGATCCATGGCAAAGAAGCGTCCGCTGACAGAGGCTATCTGGCCACAAGCCAGCGCTGCAAATTTATCCTCGAATTTTTTGATGGAGGAGGCTGCGCTGCGTGGAGGGGTATCGCGTCCATCAAGCAGGGCATGCAGGAAAATCTTTCGGCATCCTCTCTGCTGGGCCAGATCGACCATCGCTTCAATCTGATTTTCGTGGCTATGAATGCCGCCCGGAGAAAGCAGGCCAATAATATGCAGCGCTGAATCGTTGCTGATGACAGCATCGGCGGCCTGGCATAAAACGGGATTTTTATAGAAATCACCATCGACGATATCCTTGTCGATGCGTGTGAGACTCTGGTAGACAACCCGGCCTGCGCCCAGGTTCATGTGCCCGACTTCTGAATTACCCATCTGTCCTTCCGGCAATCCAACCTTAAGACCGGAGGTCTGAATCAGGGTATGGGGATATTGCTGCAGCAGCTGATCCCATACCGGCGTGTTGGCCTGGCTGATGGCATTGTGTTTTTCATTATCACTATAACCCCAGCCATCCAGAATAAGCAGGAGGGTGGGTCCGGAGGAAGTTGTCATATATACCTTGGAAGCAAAGACAGATAGTAGAGAGATATTATCACTAATTACGGGTTTTCTTGCGAGTAAGAAATGGCAAAGAAAAGCCCATTTACGGGGAAACTTTACCTGACTTCCAGAAAGTTGGCGTGTATACTCCGTGCCTCTTTGGAATTGGCAGTTTTGGAATTCTAATGGCTCAATTTATTGAATTTCTGGTTAATCATTGGATCCTCTCCGGAATCTGGCTTGGACTGGTTGTCACATTGGTGATGTACCTGACAGCTAAATCCGGGGATGCCTTAAGTCCCCATCAGGCCACCTTGCTGGTCAACAGGGAGAATGCTGTGTTCCTGGATATCAGGGACAAAAAAGCCTTTGATGGCGGTCATATCGTGGACGCAATAAACCTCCCTTCAGCAAAATTAAAAGACCGTATGGTGGAGCTGGAAAAATACCGGGATAAGCCTCTTGTGGTGGTTTGCCAGATGGGACACCAGTCCGGTGAAGCGGTCAAAACGCTCACGGAAAATGGCTTTAGTGCTGTAAACCGTATGAAAGGTGGTATGACAGAGTGGCAAACCCAGGGTTTGCCGACTGTAAAGTAAATCCAGTCAGGCGAAAATCCAAACTCAATTCCAATCCAGAAATACAAAATCAGAATAAACAAACTATTGATATAAGGGCAGAACATGGCAGAGAACGATCAAGAGCAAAAACCTGCAGAAGCGCAGGCCGGTAGTCAAGCGGGACAGGAAGGACAACGTTTTGCTGTACAACGAGTTTATGTAAAGGATGCAAGCTTTGAGGCGCCTGATACGCCAACTGTGTTTCGTCAGCAGTACAGTCCCCAGGTTAACTTCAATATCAATAACCGCAGCACCAAAGTTGATGAAGGTGTTTATGAGGTTGTTTTACGTCTGACAGCTGATGTTAAGCAGGACGACAAGACCGTTTTCCTGGTGGAAGTACAGCAGGCAGGTATTTTCGAAATCCGCGGACTTAATAACGAGCAGCTGGAGCAAGTACTTACTATTACTTGCCCGAATATACTTTTCCCCTATGGCCGTGAAGCCATTGATGGTCTGGTAACCCGTGGTAGTTTTCCGGCCTTGCTGCTTGCGCCGATTAACTTTGAGAATATCTATCAGCAGGCCAAGCAGCAGCAGGCAGAACAGCTGGCGGCTCAGGAAGGTCAGCAAGCGGCAGCACCGGGTGCGGCCGAAGAAGCCGCTGATTCAGGCGAATCTGAATCTCACTGATTTCCTGGCTAAAAACATATTTAAAAACAGCAGGTTAGAAAAATAACCGAAAGTGCCGCAAGGGAGTCTGCCCTCTGCGGCATTTTTTTGCTTTGTATTTTTTGCCAGAACTGATTGGCTTTATTTCGTTACAGGATCCATGCCCTTAAACCCGGTCTGACGCCAGGCTTCATAGATAACAATGGCGGCGGAGTTGGATAAATTAAGGCTGCGACTCTCGGGCTGCATTGGTAGTTTCAACACTTGCGTTACCTCACTGGCAGAACGTATCTCCTCCGGCAGCCCCCTGGTTTCAGGGCCAAAAATAAAATAATCACCCACCTGAAAAGCTGGATCTGTGTACAAGGCCTGGCCCTTGGTGCTCAGGGCAAAAAGGCGCTCGGGGGCGCAGGATTCAAGGAATCCCTGCCAGTTCTTGTGAGTCTTCACCTCGCTATATTCAGTGTAGTCCAGTCCAGCTCTTCGCAGTCGTTTGTCATCAAGCGCAAACCCCAGCGGCTCAATTAAATGAAGAGTGCAGCCTGTGTTGCTGCACAAGCGCATGGCATTACCAGTGTTGGGAGGGATTTCCGGCTCGTAAAAAACAAGGTTAAACATAAAAAATTCTTTATAAAATAAGGGGATAATGCTTATATTTGCTGTACATTCGAGGTAAAGAGTGTGTCACTGCTCTATACTGACACAAAAAACCTCCAAATAACGAGGAAATAAACAAAAAATGGGCAATTAAAGGAGTTTTTCCCATACGTTCTTGGAGCATGAGTGTCTAGAATTCACTTCAAGAATGGCAGTCGAGTACCTGACATAACGAAAAATGATTGTTTCGCCAGTGCGATTGTTTTTAAGGGTAGCAAAAGTGAGACAGGGATGTCAGGAAAGCCGGTGCAGAGGGAAGAGAATTGTTTAATTTTTTCAGGAAAAAAAGAGGCAAAGCAGGATTGGTGGGAGTTTCCGCCAATGCGGATAAATTGACTATTGCCTATGTGATTCAGGAAAAAGGCAAACCTGTCCTCAAATATTGCGAAGAATTTGCTGCTGACTCGGACAAAGTCCAGGAAAGCATTCTTGAGCGTGAAGTAAAAAAGCGTGATCTGGAAGGTACCGCTGTCAATTTCGTATTAACCCATTCGGATTATAAACTTTTTCTGGTAGAGGCGCCCAAGGTGGAGCCCCATGAAATGGAATCTGCCGTTAAATGGAAAATCAAGGACCTGGTTGATGGCCCGGTTGATGAGCTGGCAGTGACGCTTTTCCCGGTTCCCGAAGATGCCTACCGTGGTCAAAATGACATGGTGTATGTGGTTGCTGCTCGTAAATCCAAAATCAAGCAAATTGTTAATCTTGTTCTTAACTCCGGTCTGGAGCTCAAATCGATTGATATTCCGGAACTGGTGTTACTGAATATTTCCAATAATTTCAGCGATGACAGTAATGGCCTAGCCTTTATAGATCTGCGCAGCAGCGACAGTACGTTGAACCTTTGCAAGGCTGGAAATATTTACCTGACCCGTCACCTCAATACGCGTGTTGATCAGAGCATTTTGAATTCTGAAGAGTGGGCTTCGGTAAAAGAAAGGCTGGTGCTGGAAATCGGGCGCTCCCTGGATTATTACGAAAGCCAGATGGGGCAAACACCGATTACCAACATTCTTATTGCCCCTGGTGAAAACGATAGTGATGTGCTGGTGAAGCAACTTAATGACTTGATGGTTGCTAGGGTGGCATGTCTGAAACTGGCACATGAGTTCCATAGTGAGGACGAGTTTCCCGAAACACTGCAGCAGTCATGCATCCTTGCCATTGGCGGTGCCATGCGCGATTTGCAGGTGGCCGCATGAATCAACAAATAAATCTTTATCTGCCTCAGTTCAGAAAGAAATTGGCTGTGCCATTTTCAAACCCGGTTTCCACCACAAGATAAAAAATTTCATCAACAGAGTCTGATCGCGTCATTAAATTCTCTGTATCTGATCTAATGGCAATGATTTGTTTATAAGTACCCAGGTAATCCAGTAACTTCAAATATTGCGCCAGATCCGAGTCTTTGAGTATAGCGTTGTATTGTTGCGTGCAGTGTTGTCGAAAATAGTTTTCATCGTGACTTGATAGAAAATTGTCCATCGTGACCTGAACAAATTCCACAATTTGCATTGATGTTTCTTCATCCTGGGTTTTGAAATAAACACTGGTAACAAAAAAACCAGCAACAATATTGATTAATACTGCGAAGAGTGATAATTAAGTTTTATTCATGTGTGAACCAGACAGATGTGTCTCAGCTGTATGATTATTTATTTCTGCTAGAAAGCAGGAGTACAGCAATGAGCATAGCCGAAGCGATCAGACTTGTGAATAAGCAGGAAGCTGCGAAATTACCATAGCTGGTAAATCAGAGGGGGGTTATTTCAACGGTGGGGCTAGCGTAATTATTCCACTGCTTCCGGACTGCCGCTCTCCATGCCAAGTTCCTTGATCTTGCGGGTCAGGGTGTTCCTGCCCCAGCCAAGGAGTTCAGAGGCATCACGCTTGCGGCCACCACTGTACTTGAGGGCAACATCAATCATGCATTTCTCAAACAGTGGTGTAGCCTGTTGCAGAATGCCGGAATGACCCAGGCTGAGTTCCTGGTCGGCCCAGCTTTTCAGGCTCAGCACCCAGTTACCGGTGACGGCTTCCTCGTCACTGGGATTGAGGAACTCTTCTGGCAGGTCGTTGATGTGTATTTCACGTCCGGATGCCATCACGGTTATCCAGCTGCAAAAATTTTCCAGTTGGCGAACATTACCCTGCCACGGCAGGCCAGTCAGGTACTGGGTGGTTTCTGCCCGCAGTTCTTTCTTTTCCACGCCCATTTGCTGGGCTGCCCTGCCAAGAAAATGTTCCATCAGGGCAGGGATATCTTCCCTGCGGTCTGACAGTTTTGGCAGGTGTATAGGAATAACATTCAGGCGGTGATAAAGGTCTTCACGGAACAGGTGTTCCTTTACCCTTTCTTCCAGAGTCTGGTGAGTGGCTGCAATGACGCGAACATCAGCCTTGATCGGGGTTAATCCACCGACGCGGTAAAATTCACCATCGGATAATACTCGCAGCAGTCGGGTCTGCGTTTCCATCGGCATGTCGCCAATTTCATCGAGAAACAGCGTACCGCCATCAGCCTGCTCGAAACGACCAACGCGCAATTGCGTGGCGCCGGTAAAGGCGCCTTTCTCATGGCCAAATAATTCTGACTCGATCAGGTCTTTGGGAATGGCTGCCACGTTCAGGGGAATATAAGGCTTGTCTGCCCGTGGGCTATGTTTGTGCAAGGCCTGGGCAACCAGTTCCTTGCCGGTTCCTGACTCGCCCTTAATGAGCACCGTGATATTGGAATGTGAAAGACGACCGATGGCACGAAACACTTCCTGCATGGCAGGTGCTTCACCAATAATTTCTTTGGCCTCTATTTTGGGAGCTTCAGTGGGTGTCATTTTATATTCGCTGGCATGATTGACGGCCCGCTGGGCTACGGCAACAGCATCATTCACATCAAAAGGTTTTGGCAGGTATTCAAACGCACCGCGTTTGTAGGATTTAACCGCGCTACCCAGATCAGAATGGGCCGTCATGATAATCACGGGAATCTGTGGAAAGGCGTCCTGGATCTGTTCCAGTAACTCCAGACCATCAATACCGGGCATGCGAATATCGCTGATTATCGCATCAGGCTGGCTATCCTTGAGTTTTTCAAGCAGGCCATTGCCGCTTTCAAAGCTCTCACTATTGAAGCCGGCTTTTTCCAGAGCCTTTTCCAGTACCCATCTAATCGAGCGGTCATCATCAATAATCCATATAAGACTTTTGCCTGGCATTACGATTCTTCCTCCAGCTTATCCGGTACTTTTTCATTCGACAAGGGCAGGGATATAGTAAAGCACGTCTCACCTTCATGACTGTCGCACTCTATGAGACCGTTATGATTTTTTAGTATGTTTTGCGAAAGTGATAATCCCAGACCAGTGCCATTTGCTCTGCCACTAATCAATGGATAGAAAATATTTTCAAAAAGCTCCTGTTCAATTCCCGGGCCGTTATCGATAATTTCGATTTTGGCGACCAGCTTGTGCATGACGGGACCAATAGTCACGTGGTTTACAGTCCGTGTTCTGAGAATGATTTTTGGATTTTTTACAGCATGCTCTGACTCAGTTAATGACTGCATGGCATTGCGTACAATATTTAGTACAGCCTGGATTAATTGCGCCATGTCTCCAGTTATTTCGGGAATACTGGGGTCATAATCCTTTTCTACTTCAATAGAGCCTCTGGTTTCCGCGATGACCAGGTTATATACGCGTTCAAGGACTTCATGGATATTCAGCTGCTGCAATGCCGGTTTCTGGTATTGACCGGTAAGCCTGTCGATCAGCCCCACAAGACGGTCGGCTTCCTCGATAATCACATTGGTATAGTCTTTCAGGTTGTTATCAGCAAGTTCTTCGGCAAGCAGCTGGGCAGCACCGCGTATTCCACCGATGGGGTTTTTAATTTCATGTCCGAGGCCTCTGACCAGACCCAGCGTGGTCTCGTGGTTGGATATCAGCATTTCCTTGCGTGAGATATTGTAGGAACGATCAAGCTCCTGAATCTCGAGCATAATATAGGTATCATTTTCGTAGATAAGCCTGCTGGCAGAGTAATCTACAGTCAAACGATTGGTGTTGGCTTTTACCAGTTTCACCTTCCTGGCGATAAAGGTAACACCATTGTCCTTAACATTTTTAAGCGCTTTAACGAGCTCTTTTACATTAAGCAGAACATCAGCAATGTAGGTGTTGTGACTATGCCTGTCGCTAGTTTCCAGTAAGGCTTCTGCGGCGGGATTTATGTAAATCACGTGCAGGTCCTTATCCAGCAAAATGATTGCTGTGGTCAGATTGTCCAGCAGGCTGGTATTAAGATTGTCTGTGTTCAATTTAAGTGCAAGCCTGTCAGGTATTAATTCGGCATTCATAAACCCTTCATCTCAATCACTCAGACAAATACCTTTTGAATCAAAGGTACTGCAAATAGCGCACCAAGTTATAACATATTGATATATATAGATATTAATTACTTTTCAATAGTTATACGCACTATTATAGTGCAAATGGAAATTTTAAACCCACAAAAACGCCCCAACATGATGCATTTTCTTCAAAACCTCGGTGAGACGCCATTGCCTGATTTATATATAATTCCGGCCCCATAATTCCCGAAGTAGCAAGTCCCTGTTGATATGAATTACCTGATCAAATACTCGCCGGAAATAACGATTAAAAGTCGTCCGATCAGAAAGAGTCTTGCCAAGCAGTTGAGAAGAAATCTCAGCATCCAGTTGAGAAGGTTGTCCCAGGACATAGAAATTCAAAAATGCTGGGATCACATTGAGGTAACAGTTCTTGCAAGTGATGAGCATCTTCAGCACCAGGTAGAGCAGGTTCTGGCAAGAACCCAGGGGATCTGCTTTTTCGAGCGGGTGCAGGTTCGCAGGGCAAATACACTGGAAGAAATTCTTTCCCATACCTTACCGGTTTTTCAGGAAAGACTTGATAGTCGTACTTTTGCTGTGCGCTGTCGGCGCACTGGCTTGCATGCCTTTGATTCCATGGACGTTGAAAAGTTTGTGGGAAGTGGCCTTGTCAGCAAGACAGTTGCCCTTGGTGTGAACCTTTCTCAACCGGACATTACTGTGAAGCTTGAACTACGAGATGACATGCTTTACCTGGTTGAGAAAAAAATCCCCGGGCTTAACGGTTTTCCTCTTGGTTTTCAGGATGGTGCCTTGTCACTGTTATCGGGAGGGTTTGATTCATCAGTGTCCAGCTACCTGGCAATGAGGCGGGGGCTGATTACACATTTCTGCTTTTTTAATCTCGGTGGTAAAGCCCATGAAGTCGCAGTGAAGGAAGTGGCGCTTTACCTTTGGCTGCGCTATGGCTCGACACATCCAGTCAAATTTATCACTGTGCCATTTGGGGATGTTGTCAGTGAAATACTGGAAAAGGTAGACAACTCCCAGATGGGGGTTGTTCTCAAACGAATGATGTTGCGTGCAGCCAGCCACGTAGCGCAACTGATGAAACTGGAGGCCATAGTTACCGGTGAAGCAATTGCGCAAGTCAGCAGTCAGACCTTGCCTAACCTTGCGGTTATCGACAAAGTAAGTGATGTACTTGTGCTCAGGCCGCTGGCGATGATGAATAAACAGGATATTATCGATATTGCCAGGGAAATTGGTACAGAGGAATTCTCCGCAATAATTCCAGAATATTGTGGCGTCATATCCGTCAAGCCAACTACCCGGGCCAGAATGCACAAGATTGAAAAGCAGGAAAGCCGCTTTGATTTTTCCATCCTGGATAAGGCGCTGGCTAATCTTGTCAGGGAGAGAATAGATAAACTGGACCTGGATAGTGGAGCATTCAATAGCGCTATTCGAATAGCAGCCATTCCAGGCTCAGATGATGTGGTACTGGATATCAGGCATCCGGATGAAGAAGAGCAGCAGCCCCTGGTGCTACCCGGGCACAAGGTGGAAAAACTGCCATTTTATAAACTTAATACGAGATTTGTTGAGTTGCCTCGGCAAGCGTCCTACTTGCTGTACTGTGAACAAGGGATAATGAGTAAGCTGCACGCGTCCTATTTGAGAGATGAGGGTTATGACAATGTCGGCGTCTATTCCCCAAACAGTGCGATTTAGCATTTAAGTGAGATTGGACAGCGGCTTCCTTACGTAAATTCCTCCCCTTTTGGGTAATCTGTAATATTGCATCCAGACCGGGCAGCCCGGCTGAGAGCTGTTTCAAACGCCATTGGCAGCAAGTAAAAACTAAATCCTTACCAATGCAGAAAGAACCTGTATAATCGCGGCTTTTCGCGAATTCCGGATACTCCATTGATAGAAAAAATCAGAAATATTGCCATTATTGCCCATGTTGACCACGGTAAAACGACTCTCGTTGATAAGCTGTTACAGCAATCGGGAACCCTGAGCTCGCGCGGCCCGGAAGTTAAGCGCGTGATGGATTCCAATGATCAGGAGAAAGAGCGTGGTATCACGATTCTGGCCAAGAATACTGCAGTAAGTTGGCAGGACTATCGTATTAATATTGTAGATACCCCGGGACATGCTGACTTTGGTGGTGAAGTTGAACGTGTGCTGTCTATGGTCGACAGTGTCTTGCTACTGGTTGATGCCGTGGAAGGGCCAATGCCACAAACGCGATTTGTAACACAGAAGGCCTTTGCCCGTGGCTTACGCCCGATTGTGGTTATCAACAAAATCGATCGTGAAGGGGCCAGACCGGACTGGGTACTCAATGAGGTTTTTGATTTGTTCGATCGTTTGGGGGCCACGGAAGAACAGCTGGATTTTCCGATTATTTATGCCTCCGCGCTGGAAGGCAGAGCCGGTATAGAAGCGGATCAGTTGGAAGACAATATGGATAGTCTTTTCAAACTGATTGTGGATGAAGTGCCTGCGCCTGATGTCGATGCTGAAGGTCCTTTTCAGTTACAGATAAGCGCTCTGGATTATAGCTCCTATGTCGGTGTCATCGGTGTTGGTCGTATCTCCAGAGGCAAGGTGAAACTGAATATGCCCATTGTCGTGATAGATCGCGAAGGCAAAAGCAGAAAAGCCAAGATCGGTCAGATCAAGACCTACATGGGGCTTGAGCAGGTTGATGCCACCGAAGCATCCGCCGGCGATATTATCTGTGTTACCGGGATACCTGAATTAAATATCAGTGATACGCTGTGTGATCCAGATAAACCTGAAGCACTGCCCCCACTTACCGTTGATGAGCCAACCATCAGCATGACTTTTCAGGTCAATGATTCGCCTTTTGCGGGACTGGATGGCAAATATGTTACAACCCGAAATATCAAGGAAAGGCTGGAAAGAGAATTAATCCATAATGTTGCCTTGCGTGTAGAACCCGGTGACAGCGCAGAAAAATTCAAGGTTTCCGGTAGAGGCGAATTACACCTGTCGGTGTTGATTGAGACCATGCGCCGGGAAGGTTTTGAACTTGCCGTGTCACGTCCGGAAGTAGTTATCAAGGAAGTCGATGGCGAGATGCTGGAGCCTTATGAAAACCTGGTGGTAGATGTTGAAGAGGAGCACCAGGGTGCGGTAATTGAAGAGCTGGGGCTGCGCAAGGCAGAAATGATGGATATGACATCCGATGGCCGGGGACGTACCCGGGTCACTTTCAATGTGCCTACACGTGGCTTGATTGGTTTTCGCACACAGTTTCTTGGCATGACCTCTGGTTCAGGCATCATGACTCATGTCTTTGACAAATTCGGTCCCATCAAGAAAGGGGATATTGCAGCGCGTAATAACGGTGTTTTGATTTCCATGGTGAAAGGTAAAGCGCTGGGTTATTCGCTTTTTACTTTGCAGGAAAGAGGACGACTGTTTATTGAGCCTAACAGTGAAGTGTATGAAGGCATGGTTATCGGCTTGCACAGCCGGGAAAACGATCTGTCGGTGAATCCTACAAAAGGAAAGCAATTGACCAATGTCAGAGCCTCGGGCACAGATGAAAATATTCTGCTGACGCCTCCGGTAAGACATAGTCTTGAGCAGGCTATGGAATTTATTGCCAGTGATGAGTTGGTAGAAATCACGCCGAACCATATTCGTATCCGAAAGCAGTACCTGACAGAAAATGAGCGCAAGCGCCAAAGCCGTGGCAGTGATCTCAGATAATCTTTAAAGAACCTCTGATTAATTATGTTGGCATTAATTCAGCGGGTAACTGCTGCACAGGTTGAAATAGAAGGACGCATTGCTGGCGCTATCGGCCAGGGCTTGCTGGTGTTTCTGGGAGTCGAAAAAAATGACTCCCGGGAAGATGCCGACAAGCTGTTAAAAAAAGTACTGGCCTATCGTGTTTTTTCTGATGCTGATGAAAAAATGAATCTCAGCCTCAGCGATATCGCAGGGGGCTTGCTGGTGGTTTCACAATTTACCCTGGCCGCCGATACCGGGAAGGGCTTACGCCCGAGCTTTTCCAGTGCCAAGCCACCGCAGGAAGCCCAGGCTTTATATAATTATTTCGTAGAACAGGCGCAGAGTATTCATAGTGTCGTGGCGACCGGCGAGTTTGCTGCGGATATGAAAGTCTCCCTAACCAATGACGGGCCGGTTACCTTTTTGTTGAATAGCTGATTCTGATTAAATAGCTGACTTAGACTGCTTGACTGAAATTGGTTGCTGGCTATTCTTCAATAAACTGATTGGCTAGCCTCCAATCAGCCCCTTACTTTTTACCCTCAGTATCCTCAGTATCATCGCTGCTTTCTGCTTCAACTTCCTTGTGCAGAATCCTGCCAGCGAGAACGCCCACCTCAAATAACATCCACATGGGAATAGCGACAAAAGCCTGTGACAGGGGATCCTGAGGCGTGAGAAACATGCCGGCAACAAAGCAGCCAATAATGATATAGGGTCTCTTTTCCGCCAGTTTATTAGGTGTGGTAACCCCGGAAAAAATTAGCAGCAGGGTGGCGATGGGGATTTCAAACACCAGGCCAAAAACCAGAAATAGTGACAGGACAAAATCCAGATACTGGGTAATGTCTGTCATCACGGCCACCGTTTCCGGCGCACTGTTTACAAAAAAGGCAAAGACGTAGTTAAACACCAGATAGTAAGCAAAGGCGATGCCCAGATAAAACAGCACCACACTGGACAGGAGTATAGGCATGGTGACCCTGATTTCATTTCTGTATAGTCCCGGGGATATAAAAGCCCAGGCCTGATGCAGGATGAACGGCACGCCAAGAAACAATGCGGCATAGATGGATGTTTTAAAAGGGATCATAAAGGGTGAGGTAACGCCCGTCGCGATCATGTTTGATCCTTCCGGTAATACATCACGCAGGGGTTGTGAGATAAAAATATACAGATCATTCCCGAACGGAAAGATACAAAGAAAAAGCACAAGCACGACGAGCAGACAGCGTAACAGTCGGTCTCTCAACTCCACAAGATGTGAGATCAGGGGCTGTTCTGTTGGTTCATCGTCCAGCTTGGGTTGTTCGGTATCGGTCATTGCGGCAAAAATTATTTTTCAGTGTTATCCGGCTTGTCAGCCTCATTATCTTTCACATCAGGTGTAGCAGATGTTTGTGTTGTGTTGCTGGTTTTGCCCGGTTCTGTGTTTGCTGAATCAGTCTGCTCTGTGGTCTTGCTGGCAGGAGCTGTTGTACTTTTAGTGCTTCCCGTGCTTCCAGCAGTTCTGGCAGCCGGGTCATTGGTTGGCAGTTTTTCTATGGGATCGGCACTGTCTTCGACGTCGGAGTCAGCAGAGTCTTGTGACTCAGACGTGGTATCAGTTAAACCTTTAGTGATATCCAGATCCTTCTTTATGGATTCTGCTTCACTTTTAACGGATTCAATGGAATTGGTAATCTGGGATTTTGTATTGTTGAACTTTTCCATGATGGCTTCGTTTCGAAGTTGTCGACGGATTTCATCAGCGCCCACTTCCTGCTCAATTTCCCGTTTTATATTATTAAAGCTTCTGCGCAATCTTCCTATCCACAGACCCAGGGTTTTAATGGCGCCAGGCAGGCGATCGGGACCCAGCACCAGCAGGGCAACAACGCAAATAATTATTAATTCAAAAAAACTGGGATCGAACATCTGTAACCGGATTCAGCTACACAAAAGCAGCCTGTGGAGTTATGAATATTAGAAAAAGTCAGTAATGAAATCAGGACAGTTTTTCGTCAGAGGTTTCTTCTACCTTTTCTGCTTTCACATCAAAGGTATCATTTTCCTCTTCAATCTGTGGTTTTGAATCCTCAGGCTTTTTATCATCTTCCTCTCCCATGGCGTTCTTGAAACCCCTCAAGGCACCACCAAGATCAGAGCCAATATTTTTTAGTTTCTTGGTACCAAATACCAATATCACAATGCCCAAGATAATAAGCAGTTGTGTGACACTTATTCCGCCAAGTCCCATGATTACCTCCTAAAACCTTAATGTTGGTACGACTAACCTAATCGGGCGATTATTGTAACAGAAGGCCCCTGCGATTAAGTATTGAATTCATTCAGTCATCCTTTCAGTTATCTTGTCAGTGATAACAGATAATTGAAGAGGCCGGTGTCCCGGCATCACAGAACGACTTAACTCTGCTCACGTGATGCTTTTTCGTCCAGACCACTGACGCCAAAGCGTCTCTCAAGCTCGGCCAATACGGCGTCAGGCCCTGTTTCAAGCTTTGCCAGCATGACCAGTGTGTGAAACCAGAGATCAGCTGTTTCGTAAATGACATGGTCCAGATCGCCGTTGACCTCAGCTTCCCTTGCAGCCTCAATAGTTTCATCTGCTTCTTCCGCCACTTTGGCAAGAATTTTTTCCAGCCCCTTGTGATGCAGCTGCGCTACATAGGATGAATCGGGGGCAGCCGATTTACGCTCTTCTATTATGGCAGCCAGTTTCTGCAAAGTGTCGGTCATGATTATTTCGCTTCCAGCATTAACGATATATGTCATCCGGGTTTTTAAGCACCGGTGCATTTTCAACCCACTGACCATTTTCCAGAGTCAGGAAATAACAGCTTTCCCTGCCGGTATGACAGGCAATTCCGCCCAGTTGCTCAACTCGCAGGACAATACAGTCCTTATCACAATCCAGGTATACCCCATGTAATACCTGCACATGACCTGATTCTTCACCCTTGCGCCAGAGTTTTTGTCGCGAGCGCGACCAGTACACAGCCCTGTTTTCCGCTACGCTCAGGGCCAGGGATTCGCGATTAACCCACGCCTGCATTAGTACGCGGTCGCTTTCCCAGTCCTGGGCAATAGCCGGTATGAGGCCATCATCGTTCCAATTAATCTGGTCTAACCAGTCAACACTCATGATTACTGCTCTTTGATATCAGGCGCCAAGAATACTCTATTTTGGGGTCGAAAGTCAGAAATCAAGGTGTTTGAAGTGGAATACGTCAGCTACAGTAGCATCCTGCTATCGTGCAGTTATTTTTGGCGAAGCACCAATAGCGTGATACCGGCAGCTGCCAGCACCAGGCTGGTCAAATGCATATTATTCAGTAAATCGGCCAGTGTCGGATGCTGTGAAATGCTGGCAGCGATGAGTGCAGCTACACCAAAAAAAGTGTAACGACGCGATAACTTCTGCTTACGCCGGGCTTCCTGCTCTCTTGCTTCACGTTCCGTGGTTTCGCGATAGCTCCGGGCAAGTTTTAATTCCTGCAGGGTTTCAAAGAACAGCTCTGGAATCTCCGGCAGATGCTCCAGCCATTCCGGCAGTTTCTCGGTGATTTTTTTCAAATTGCTGATGGGAGAGAGTCGTTCGCGCTGCCAGTTCTCCAGAAAAGGTAGCGCATTTTCCCAGAGATCGAGGTCAGGATAGAGCTGCTTTCCCAGGCCTTCTACATTGAGCAGGGTTTTTTGCAGCAATACCAGTGACGGCTGAACCTCCATATTGAAGCGGCTGGCGGTGCGAAATAACTGCAGTAGCAACATGCCAAAAGAAATATCTTTCAGCGGCTTTTCAAAAATGGGCTCACATACACTGCGCATAGTGGCTTCAAAAGCATTGATCGGTGTATGGGGCGGTACCCAGCCACACTCCACATGCAGTTCGGCCACCTTGCGGTAATCCCGTTTGAAAATTGCCAACAGATTACGTGCCAGATAATACTGGTCATCCTTGCTGAGAGTGCCGATGATCGCGCAATCCAGAGCAATATACTGGGGCTGTTCGGGATGTTCCCTGGAGACATATACATTCCCCGGATGCATGTCGGCATGAAAAAAGCTGTGATTGAATACCTGGGTAAAGAAAATTTCAACGCCACGTTCTGCCAGAACTTTAAGATCAATGCCTGCCGCTTTTAGCTCCTCAATATGGCTGACGGGTATGCCATAAATTCGTTCCATAACCAGTACGTTAATACGACAATAGTCCCAGTAAACTTTTGGCACATACAATAAGTCGGAGTTTTCAAAATTTCTTGCCAGCTGTGTTCCATTAGCGCCTTCAGACATCAGGTTTAATTCATCATGAATAATGTATTCATAGTCATTTACTACTTCTACAGCCCGTAAACGTTTGCCCTGATTTATGTTGTTTTCTACGAAGGCAGCGACACTCTTAAGCAGAGCGATGTCCTGGGTAATAATATTTTCTATGCCGGGGCGGATAACCTTGACGACGACATCTTCGCCAGTTTTCAGAGTGGCGGTATGGACCTGGGCAACTGAAGCTGATGCCAGTGGGGTAGGCGAAAATTCTGCGAACAAATTTTCTATGGAATCATCCAGAGCCTTTTCAATCAGGGTAATAGCTTGTTGTTCTGGAAAGGGCGCAACATTATCCTGAAGAATAGCCAGTTCATCGGCGATGTCCTCAGGTACCATGTCGCGACGCGTGGAAAGCAGCTGACCGAACTTGATGAATATTGGCCCGAGTTCCTGCAGGGCCAGACGTAATCTTTTGCCGCGGCTTAATGTATCTATGTTTGAAACTGCGGGCAGGGGCAGACCCAGCAGCATGGAAAGCAGTTGTGCCTGCTCCAGGCTGTCAAATAATTCTCCCAGGCGGTAGCGATTAGCTACCCGGTAGATTTTCAGTAGTCTTAAAAATCTGGTCACAACAATTAAATGAATCCGGAATTTACAGGGGCGGCAACAATATCACTATTCATAATGCCAGTAAAATCAAAGGGCTTGGTAAGTATCCCTTAAGTGTTAAATCGACTATTCGACGAATGAAAGTGAAAAAGTGCAGCTGCGGGTGTTTTTGCAGAGCTGGTATTGGAAAAATCCAAAAGCCGAAAAAAGAGTGCGGCGGATTAATCAGAAATTGCATCAGCCAGGATTGATTGCAGCTTCCCGGTTCTGGAATCAAGTCGATCAACTCGAAGGCGCAGTACATCAACTGACTTATAAAAATCTTTTAACTCTGCCTCGGACGGGAAAAGTCTTGTTTCATCATGCAGATAGTTGTCTATATCTTCTTCCAGATTATGCCTGGTCTTTTTTGCAAACCGGCCTGCAGCATTAATGCTGTCATGGGTAAATTGCGTGGGGATATCCCCGATAAATTTACTCAACTGATATTCCCAGTCAATATCGAGATTCTGTAAAATTGCCTGGAATTTACCAAGCAGCCCCACATCACCACTGATAACAATGCCATCCTGTCTCAGATTGGCTGTGTTTCTCGTTACCAGTAATTTCATTAGTGCAGAGGCGTTACCCTTGATGCTTATGTCGGCTTGCAATGCTTCATTAGCGGAAAGCGACAGGTGTTGTTCACAGACGAGAATATTAAGCAGAAGTCTGGGTGACTGGCAGTGAATGCGAATGCATTTTCCCGAGAGCGATTCCATTTGCTTGCGTGTACCCGGATCAAGAGACAGAGCCTGGTTCAGACCAGTCTCAATAAGCGAATAGATAGTTGAATGGAATATGCTGTTCACTGTAGTAAGGGGTCGCGGACTAGCGGCTGGCAGCTTTGTGACCGACATGGATTGCACAAATACCACCCATCACATTATGGTATTCACAATTCTCAAAACCAGCCTCCTGCATCATCTGCTTCAGGGTTTCCTGGTCAGGGTGCATGCGAATAGATTCCACCAGGTACTGGTAACTTTCACCGTCACCGGTAATGAGCTGTCCTGCTTTGGGCCACAAAGTTGAATACACGTCATAAGCTTTTCCAAGCAGCGGATTCACCGGCTTGGAAAACTCCAGGATCAGTACTCTGCCGCCAGGTGCGGTCATTTCAAACATGGAATTCAATGCCGCCTGCTTGTCAGTGACATTTCTCAGTCCATAGGCGATGCAGATACAGTCAAAGGTATTTGCCGTGAACGGTAGCTGCTCAGCATTGGCAAGGGTATAGCTGATATTGCCGCTTTTTCCCTTATCAATAATACGGTCGCGGCCAACCCTGACCATTGACTCATTGATGTCAGCAAGAACAACCTGTCCCTGACTGCCAACCAGAGGTGAAAAAAGCAGGCTGAAATCACCAGTGCCTCCAGCTAGATCCAGTACTTTCATGCCTGGTCTGAGGGCGCTTAGTTCGACGGTAAATCTTTTGATAATTCGGTGTGTGCCAAGAGACATCACATCATTCATCAGGTCATATTTTTTTGCTACAGAATGAAAGACTTCGCCAACAAGATCAGCTTTTTCCTCAACAGCGACCTGTCGATAGCCAAAATGTGTGGTTTTTTCAGGGCTGTCGTTATTCATAGTGCTTTCCATACAAAGCTGTATTCGTCACGGGCATTGTACTGCAATGCCCATCAGTTTCGTAACCAAAGCTTGGTAAGAGGGGGAGGAGGTGTAAGAGGGAAAGGCGGCAAGACATTAAAGAAGGAATTGTCAGCCTCGTTTAATCGTTAATAGGCATGATATTGACCACCTGGACATCGCTGGCCAGGTTTTCCCGGCGCGCTCCTGCCTGCTTAAGTTTCAGCAGGTAACTTTCCCACATTTCGGCCTGATTCAGGCAAAGTTCGCGTAGATATTCCCAGCTGTATATCCCGGTATTGTGATCATCGCTGAAATGCAGGCGAATAGCATAGTTGCCTACGGCATCCAGATTATCGATTTTGACATCAATCTTTCCTGTTTGCAGGACTTCCTGTCCAGGACCATGCCCCCGGACCTCTGCTGAAGGTGAGTTCACCCTGAGAAATTCCGCAGGTAAAGAGTAAATGCCGCCATCTTCATACTTGAGCTCAAGGATGCCGGTTTTGCGGTGTAGTTTGATATCGGTAGGTTGCATTTTTATTACTCTGTTCTGACTAAAGTATAAATCGGCTCAAGTCTTCATCTGCAGCAAGGCTGCCAAGGTTGTCGTTAACAAATTGAGCATCAATTATCACATTGCTCTTACCTTCACTTACCAGCTCACGGGCACTGAATGAGGTTTCTTCCAACAATCTTTCCAGCACTGTATGTAATCTTCGGGCACCAATATTTTCTGTGCTTTCGTTCACCTGCCAAGCAATTTCTGAAATACGCTTGATCCCGTCATCGGTAAACTCAAGATTAATGCCTTCTGTTTTCAACAGTGCCACATACTGCTTTGATAGCGACGAATCGGGCTCGGTCAGAATACGTTCAAAATCTTCCGCGCTGAGTGCATCAAGTTCTACACGTATCGGCAGACGGCCCTGTAACTCCGGAATCAAGTCGGAAGGCTTGGCCAGATGGAAAGCACCGGAAGCAATAAACAGAATATGGTCTGTTTTTACCGAGCCATATTTTGTTGATACGGTGGACCCTTCTATTAAAGGCAGCAAGTCGCGCTGCACACCTTCCCTGGATACGCCACCACCATGAGTTTCATTCTTCTGCGCTACCTTGTCTATTTCATCAATAAATACGATAGCGGTTTGCTCCGTGACTTCAATGGCCCTCGTTTTGAGTTCATCCTCATTAACTAGTTTTGCGGCTTCTTCATCCTTGAGTATTTTTAGTGCCGACTTCACGCTTACCCGACGTGGCTTGCTGCGTCCGGCTCCCATGTTTGAAAACATGCTGCTGAGCTGACTTGTCATATCTTCCATGCCAGGAGGTGCCATGATTTCTACACCGACCTTGTCGGACACCTTGATCTCAATTTCCTTATCATCAAGATCGCCTTCTCTGAGCTTTTTGCGAAACACCTGCCGTGAGCCGGAGGTTTCTTCCGAGTCATCTGAGGAACCAGGCAGCAGAATATCCAGCACCTGGTCTTCCGCTGCATTTTCAGCCTGTTGCGAGACTTTCAGCAACTGCTCTTCGCGCAGCATTTTTACTGCGGCATCCACCAGATCCCTGATAATGGATTCAACGTCCCGGCCCACATAACCGACTTCGGTAAACTTTGTGGCCTCAATTTTGATAAAGGGGGAGCCGGCCAGTCGTGCCAGGCGACGGGCTATTTCCGTCTTGCCAACACCGGTAGGACCGATCATAAGAATATTCTTGGGAGTTACTTCCTGGCGCATGGTCTCAGGTAACTGCATACGACGCCAGCGGTTTCTCAGCGCGATGGCAACAGCTCGTTTGGCTTCATTTTGGCCGACAATGTGTTTATCAAGCTCGAAAGCGATTTCCTTGGGAGTTAAGTCAGACATGATTGATCAGGAATCCAGTACTTCAATGGTTAAGTTATGGTTTGTATATACGCAGATGTCGGCGGCAATGTTCAGGCTTTTTTCAACAATTTCCCTGGCGCTGAGCTCGCTGTTATCTAAAAGTGCACGGGCTGCAGATTGGGCAAAGCTGCCACCTGAGCCAATAGCCATCAGGCTATCCTCAGGCTCAATCACGTCGCCATTGCCAGTGATGATCAGTGAAGTGTCCTTGTCAGCGACCACCAGCAAAGCTTCCAGTCGACGCAATGCTCTTTCAGTGCGCCAGAGTTTTGCGAGCTCAACTGCTGCCCGGGTTAATTTGCCGGAATGTTTATCCAGTTGTTCTTCGAAGCGTTCAAACAGGGTAAAGGCATCGGCAGTGCCCCCGGCAAAACCGGCAATTACCTTATCGTTGTAAAGACGCCTGACTTTGCGGGCATTGCCTTTCATTACTGTATTGCCCTGGCTTACCTGTCCATCACCGCCAACTACTACCTGACCGTTGCGGCGTACCGAGAGGATAGTGGTGCCTCTGTATTGATCCATACTGGCTCCTGAAAATTTTGGAGAGTTAGCGTAATCCAACGGATGTTGGGGCAAATGCCTGAAAATCAAGCGAGCATTGCGGGCAAGATAACAATTTTAGGCTCAGGGGGAAGGAATTCTCATTCGGATAGGATCGATATTATTTTCTATCATAATGTTTTCAGCCGCTTCCACAGCATTTCTGCCAAGAAAAGGGCCGGACTGAACGCGATACCATGTTCGACCTGAAAGGGGATGAGGCTGAACCCGCGTATCGAGATTCATCAGAATAAGTCTTGCCCGAAGTGCCTCCGCATCATTGGGGTCCAGGAAGGAGCCAGCCTGAAGTAAATAGGTGATTTGATTTGACTCATTTTCAATAGCGCTACTGGCAATTTCAACGGGAACAACATTGACCTCAACTTCTGCCTGGGGAAGATAGTCATAGAACTCCAGTTCAGTAGCGCGGTTGCTATCGTTATTGTCAGTTTCCTGGATGGAATCAACAACATCGGCAATAGTGGCGCCATTGTTTAATTGGGTCAGTGCTACATAGCCAATGACGCAAAGCAGCAAGCCGCTGAATAAACCTGAAAAATACCAGCTCCAGTGATTACTGTTTTGGTTATTATTATTGCGTGTTGCAGACCGAACAGGTTTTTTCTTGCTCGGAGCGCTACTGGTTTTTTTCTTCTTTGCAAAATCCTGAGCCATATACCCTCTAGGAAATAGTTGAAACTGATATTCTTATTTCACTTTTTTAGCCGCTATCATAGCTGCTTTTTTAGCCTTGCCAGGGTAAGTGAATTAATCGGTGTTGTAACTTGCCTGTCAGAAAATTAATTATCCTTTAAAAGTACTTCAGTAAAAAGCACCCGCGTTTGATTTTCTGCAGCCATGACCTGGTCAAGTGAAATCCAGTGGATCGACATCAACAGACCAGCGCACTTTTCGATTATCTGGATGTTCTTCCATTCTTGTTATAAGGGCATGGAGAAAAAGCTGGACCCAGGAGCGTTTGTCAGCCTCAATAATCATTTGCATTCGAAACATGCTGGCGCGTTTTTCCATGGGTGAAGGCATGGGGCCTATAATCCTTACATTGCTGAAGCCGGCCTGGATGTCATTCACAATCTCACTGAGAAATTTAATTGGTAACTGCTGATTTGACGCCTCGGCGCGAATCAGGGCCATGTAGCTGAAGGGCGGTAGCTTGCCCAGTTTTCTCTCTTCAAGTAATTTGCGGGCAAAGGGAGCATAGCCCTCCCCGACCAGTGACAATAAAGTAGGATGGGTGCTGTTGTAGGTTTGAATGACAACTTCACCGGATGTTTCTCCCCGACCTGCTCTTCCTGAAACCTGGGTCAGTAGCTGCCCCATTTGTTCCTGACCGCGAAAATCTGCACTGAAAAGTCCACCATCGGCGTCCAGCACTGCCACCAAGGTGACATTCGGAAAATGGTGTCCCTTCGATAGCATCTGGGTACCCACAAGAATGCATGGCTTGCCGCTGTCGACCTTTTCAATAATGTTATGCAGTGCATCCCTGTTGCGGGTGGAATCCCTGTCAATGCGATAGACAGGGATGTCCGGGAATAAGTCTTTTACAGTCTGTTCGGTTTTCTCTGTACCCAGACCCATTGATGCCAGGTCAGTACTGTTACATTCCTGACAAACTGATGGCACCGGCTTTTGTGCTTCGCAATGGTGGCAACTCATTCTGGGAGGGTTTCTGTGCAGGGTGTAACTACTGTCGCAGCGAGGGCAGGTAGCGATCCAGCCACAATCCCGGCATAACAACAAAGGGGCAAAACCGCGACGATTCAGGAAAATAAGCACCTGATTCTTCTGCGCAAGATGAGACCGTATTATGTCAATCAATGCACCGGAAAAGCCTTCCCTCAGCTCTTGCCCTTTTATGTCCAGCAGGCGGTAGTCAGGGTGACTGGCATTGCCTGCTCTTTCTGTCAGGCGATGATAGTGATAGCGCCCGGCCAGAGCATTGTTCAGGCTTTCCAGACTTGGTGTGGCCGTGCCAAGAACCACAGGAATGTGCAGCTGCCTGGCACGATAGATTGCCAGGTCACGGCCCGAATAACGAAACCCATCCTGTTGTTTATAGGAGGCATCATGTTCTTCATCGACAATGATTAATCCAGGTTTGGCGAGCGGTGTAAAAATGGCAGAGCGCGTGCCAATAATTATATCGGCCTTGCCATTACGAGCTCGCAGCCAGGCCATCATGCGCTGATTATCAGTGAGCCCGGAGTGAAATACCGCGATATCACGATTGAAGCGGCGTTCAAAGCGACGCAGGGTTTGTGGTGTCAGACTGATTTCGGGGACAAGTACCAGCACCTGCTTGCCGAGGGCCAGCACGTCAGCGATGGCTTGCAGATAGATTTCTGTTTTGCCACTGCCGGTGACCCCCTCAAGTAAATGAACATTAAACTGATCATTGTTTTGCCTGATGGCTGTTAGCGCAATCTCTTGTTCAGGATTGAGTTGCAGTGGCTCATCATCGCGATAAAGTTTTTGCCAGTTTCCCTTAGCAACGGTTTGATGCGGGACTTGTTCTATCAGATTCTTTTCGAGAAGGGTTTTCAGAACACTGGATACTTCCTTGCCGACCACTTCTTTGAGCGCTGCCGAGGTCATTGTTTTTCGGCTTCCGATGAGCTCGAGTAATTCAAGTTGCCTGGGGGCATTTTTCAGGGAGGTAGTTTCAATGCTGATACCCGCGTCTGTTAATTGCCAGTAATGTGTCTGTTTTTCCTCGGCTGCATTGCCCTTGCGTATCTGGGCCGGTAGCGAGGTTTGTAAAACCTGGCCGATCGGGAACTGGTAATAGCTGGCTGCCCACTGATAGAGCTGCATAAGCTTGTCATCAAGCACGGGATCCTGATCAATGAGTTTATAGGCAGCTTTTATCCTGGTAGCAGGGAAATCGCTGTTACTACTGGTTCCGGTTATCAGGCCAATCATGCGTCTGCTGCCAAAAGGTACCTGAACTCTTGCTCCGGGCTCTAAGCCGGTTTGATCACAGCCCGGAGGTGGCCGATAATCGAAAGTCCGGCGCAAGGGGGAGGGAACGGCAACCTGTATGAAAAAATCTGTTGTCACTAATTAAATCTGTTCTGGTGCATAAGCAGGAACCCAGGCTGAAAGCATTCGGTAAGGCCGCCCGCAGACAGTTGTCCATGCCAGGTTAACGAAGAAGAAAAAGGCAATATAGCAAATATCAGCCAGTAGAGGAGATTCATAATATCTTGGTTTATACTCTGCTGTTTCTACGGATCACGCCTGCGGAGTATTTAACCTTATGCAAAGCCAAAAAGTGCCTGCCCAATTGCTCGAGCTGCGAGACACTATAGATAGTATTGATGATGAATTGCTGACTCTGCTGGCACGACGCTTTGAAGTTACCGCCAAGGTGGGTGAACTTAAAGCCAGTCAAAAGCTGGATTCTGTAGATCCGGTGAGGGAGCAGGAAAAGCTAGAACGCCTCAGAAAACAGGCAAAAGATAAATCCCTGAACAGCGAATTCATCCTGGAGTTGTTTCAGGCCATTTTTGATGAAGTTGTGAAGAATCACCGTTCTTACCTGAAATAGGCCGCTGGTCAGCGTTTTACCCTGCCTGTTACCCATGCCCAAGCAGTAAACTCACGACTCTGGCTCTTTCAGGGGGCGGTTGAATTACTCTATGCGGCCTTGATCCCTTGTGCTTGCACTATTTTCTGTTAGAATGCGCCCTCTTTTTTCCTTGGGAAAAAAGGTTGGCCGGCTTTGTTGCTGGCTTCATTGAAAATCCAAATTATGGATATGGTGCCTGTAACGACCAGCGCCTGGGAAGCATTTAGCTAGTAACCAGATAGACAGCGCGGTTAACGACAGGTAGCGATATTCGGAGAGACAGATCATGAAAGCAGACATTCATCCCAAATATCAGGATATCAGTGTTACCTGCGGTTGCGGTAACGTGATCCAGACACGCTCAACCCTGAAAGAAGACGTTCGTGTGGACGTATGTTCACAGTGTCATCCGTTTTATACCGGCAAACAGAAAATTGTTGATACCGGTGGCCGTGTCGATCGATTCAAGAAACGTTTTGGCGGCGCTCGTAAAGTCTGATAGCCCTTTTGACGGCTGTTTTGACGTCTGTTTTATAGCTATCGTATAACTTTCAGAAAGCACACACCTTCAGACAGTCGTCGAGAATACGTTTCAGTATCCTGTTTTGCCGAATCCTTACTGGTTATTTGCTAAAGCCTGAACAAAGCATTAGCCCGACCAGTACCCGGTAATTCATTCCAATCCCGCCATTGCTTTGAGCCTTTGTGTCGCAAAGCTAAAAAGGATTTTCCTGTTCTTTGCCCGAATCACCCTCGTTGCCCTGGGTATTTTCATAGCTAGGGAC
>Ga0181598_1001002_pt1 | contig 27823 bp, 29 predicted proteins | sample 041ome_4_FD_153295 | JGI IMG/M metagenome (GOLD analysis project Ga0181598, IMG submission 153295) | Coastal salt marsh microbial communities from the Groves Creek Marsh, Skidaway Island, Georgia - 041404US metaG (spades assembly) | ecosystem: Environmental > Aquatic > Marine > Intertidal zone >... | reverse complement strand
ATATTTCATCCCCTTCATAAACAGGAAAAGATGATGCTACATTACCATTTCTTGGTGAATTAATTATTCCAATAATTCCTTTACCACCTCTATTAGTTACTCTGTAATCTATATGAGGAGTTTTTTTGCCATATCCATTTTGAGATATAGATAAAATAAACTTTTCTTTTGCTTTTATTTCAGCTTTATCATCTTTAGATTTTTTGCCATTCTTATTTGACTTATCACCATCGATAATGGATAGAGAGACTATCTCATCATTTGGAGCTAAAACTAATCCTCTGATACCTTTCGAAGATCTTCCTTTAAACACTCTCAATTTCTTTGATTCAAATCGTATACATTTACCAAATTTTGTACTTAAAATTATATCTTGATCATCCTTACAAATTTTAACGCCAACAATTTTATCATTTGAATCTAGTTTCATAGCTATTTTTCCTGAAGCATTAATAGATGAAAAGTCTTCAAGACTATTCTTTCTAATTTTACCTTGGGATGTGGCAAATATAATTTGATAGTCTTTTGACTCTTCCTCATTTTCAGGAAAAGGCATAATTGAACTTATGGATTGATGATTTTTGAGTGGTAAAATATTGAATAAAGATTTGCCTTTTGAAGACGCAGATCCTTCAGGTATTTTCCATGCTTTAACTTTATAAACTAAACCTTCTGTAGAAAAAAATAGAACTGAAGTATGAGTGTTAACGGATAAAGTTTGGACTACAGAGTCCTCATCTCTTGTAGTGATGCCTGTTTTACCTTTGCCACCTCTTTTTTGCTGTTTAACATTATCTAGAGAGCCTCTTTTTATATATCCTTGAAGTGTAACTGTAATAATTACAGATTCTTTCTGTATTGTTTCTTCAATGTCGTAATTAAGAACAGCATCAATTATCTTTGTTCTTCTTGGGACTGCAAACTTTTCTTTAATATTCTTTAATTCATCACTAATTACTTTTAAAAGCTCTTTTTTCGAAGAAATAATCTTCTTATATTTATTTATTAATTCAGCTAATTTTTTAATTTCAACTTCTATTTCATTTATTCCTAAAGCAGTTAATTTTTGAAGTCTTAACTCTAATATAGCTACCACTTGAGGCTCACTTAAAGAATATAATCCTTTAGCAGCTTTATCTTCAATTAAGGAAATAATTTTTTTTGATTTATCAATTTTCCATTTTGTTCCCATTATAGATTTTTTTGCATCATCAGGTGTTTTTGAAGATCTAATAATTTTTATTATCTTATCTAAATTTTCTACAGATACGGATAATCCAATTAAAATATGGGCTCTTTCTTCTGCTTTTTGGAGATCAAATTTTGTTTTTTTAATTACAACATCTTCTCTAAAGGTTAAAAAATTTGATAAAAATTCTTTTAAGTTGCAAGTTTTGGGTTTGCCATCAACAATTGCTAAAGTGTTAAATCCAAATGAACTTTCAATTTGAGTATTTTTATATAATTGTCTTTTAACTGTCTCAGGTTCAACACCATTTCTTAAATCAATTGCTACTCGGATACCTTCTCTATTTGACTCATCTCTAATATCTTTTATTCCTTCAATTTTTTTCTCTCTAACCAATTGAGCTATTCTTTCATTTAATATTGATTTGTTTACTTGATAAGGAATTGAAGTGATAACCAATCTGTCTCTACCTGTCTTTGAGCTTTCTACTGATATTTCTCCTCTTATCTTAAACGAACCTCTTCCGTGATTGTAACCTTGTTTAATGATATCTTTGCCAATAATTACTCCTCCTGTTGGAAAATCTGGACCAGGAATATGTTTCATCAAATCTTTAATTTTAATATCTTTATCTTCTATCAAAGCTAATGTTCCATCTATAATTTCACCAAGATTATGTGGGGGTATACTTGTTGCCATACCAACCGCTATTCCTCCAGCTCCATTAACAAGCAGGTTTGGAAATTGAGCAGGTAATACTGAAGGTTCTTTTTCTGTTTCATCGTAATTGCTTTTGAAAGAAACAGTATTTTTTTCTATATCATCAATTAAAAATTGAGAAACTTTAGATAACCTTGTCTCGGTATATCTCATTGCTGCTGCTGGATCCCCATCTATAGATCCAAAATTACCCTGTCCCTCTACCAAAGGTAAACTCATTGAAAAATCTTGAACCATTCTAACTAATGCGTCATAAACAGATTGATCTCCATGTGGATGATATTTACCAATTACATCCCCAACTATTCTTGCTGACTTTCTAAATTGCTTCGACCAATCATAACCACCTTTATACATAGCAAATAAAATTCTTCTATGAACAGGTTTTAATCCGTCTCTAATATCAGGAAGTGCCCTACTAACGATGACACTCATTGCGTAAGATAAATATGACGAGCTCATCTCGTCATGCATTGAAATTAGTTTTATGTTGTTATCCTTAGGAACTTCAGATTTTTGCATAGATATTAAAATGGAATTTCGTCATCCATATCATTCGAGATTTGAGACGAGTCTTCAATATTATTCGATGATTGTGAATTATCATTTTGAATTCCACCACCAGTGTTTCCACCACCCAACATAGTTAATGAGGAATTATAACCCTGTATAACAATTTCAGTAGAATATTTATCTTGACCAGATTGTTCATCTTTCCATTTTCTAGTTGTAAGTTGTCCCTCTACATAAATTTGAGCACCTTTTTTTAAATACTGTTGAACTACATTTACAAGACCATCATTAAATACAACTATTCGGTGCCATTCTGTTTTTTCTTTTTTTTCCCCTGTATTTTTATCTTTCCAAGATTGACTTGTAGCAAGACTTAATCTAGCAACACTTTTGCCATTTACCATTTGCTTAATTTCAGGATCTGCGCCTAAACGACCAATTAATAATACTTTATTTAAACTTCCAGCCATAATATTTATTATTTGTTATTTATTTAATTTATATTTATATCACAATTTACTCTGAATATTAATTTTATTAATTCAAAGCAACTAGAATTATGATCAAAAAGATAGTTATCAAGGGTGCCAAGGAACATAATTTAAAGAATATTTCTTTAGAAGTTCCTAAGGACAAATTTGTCGTGATCACCGGTCTATCTGGATCGGGAAAATCATCATTAGCATTTGATACAATTTACGCTGAAGGTCAAAGACGATATGTGGAAAGCTTATCTGCTTATGCACGACAATTTTTAGATAAAATGAAGAAACCAAATGTTGATTTAATAGAAGGCCTCAGTCCAGCAATATCAATTGAACAAAAAAATACTTCTAAAAATCCTAGATCCACTGTTGCAACAGTAACAGAAATTTATGATTATATGAGGGTGTTATATGCAAGAGCTGGAATACCCTACTCACCTTTCACAGGTAAGCCAATCACATCACAAACTATAACGCAAATAGTTGACAAAATTAAAGAATTGCCAAAAAAAGCTACCATTTATCTTTACGCACCTGTCGTAAGAGGTCGTAAAGGAGAATATAAAAAAGACATTTTAGGATATAAAAAAAGAGGATTTAGAAAAATTAAAGTTGATGATGTAATTTATGAAATCGACAAGGTCCCTGAACTTAACAAAAAAGTAAATCACGATATTTCTATATTGGTAGATAGAATAGTTTTGAATTCATCTTTAGGTAACCGATTAGCTGAAAGTATAGAAACAGCAGTGAATTTAGCTAATGGACTAATTTTTGTTGAGTATGAAGATGAAACTTTACCTGCAAAATTTAGAAAAACTGAAAAATTGATCTTCTCAACAAAATTTGCTTGTCCAGAAAGTGGTTTTACTATTGAAGAAATAGAGCCAAGATTATTCTCTTTCAACAGTCCATTTGGTGCTTGTGAAGAATGTGAAGGTATAGGTGTTAAATTAAACGTAGATCCAAACCTGGTAATACCCAATGAAAAAAAAAGTATTGCAGATGGTGCGATCGAACCCTGGGCGAAAACTACCACACTTTACTATGCACAAACCTTAGCCTCGATTGCAAAACATTATAATTTTTCGTTAGACGAAAAATGGAATAAATTACCAAAGAAAATTAAAGATATTATTTTATATGGATCTGATGATGAGGAAATCAAATTTAATTATGATGATGGTTATGAAAAATATTCACATAAAAAAACATTTGAAGGTGTAATAAATAATTTAGAAAGAAGATATCTCGAAACTGATAGTGACTGGAAAAGAGAAGAAATAGCTCAATATCAATCTGATACAAAATGTGAAAGATGTAATGGACATAGACTTAAGGATGAAGCTTTATGTGTTAAAATTGATGGATTGCATATAAGTGAAGTTACAGAAAAGTCTATTTTGGATGCTTCAGATTGGTTTAAAAATCTTAATAACTCTCTTGATCCTCGTCAATTAAAAATTGCTGAACATATTTTGAAAGAAATAAATGAAAGACTTAATTTTTTATTAAATGTAGGTCTTGACTACTTAACTCTATCAAGAGAGTCTGGAACTCTTTCTGGTGGAGAGGCACAAAGAATTAGATTAGCTTCACAAATTGGTTCAGGATTAACAGGAGTGCTTTATGTTTTGGATGAGCCTTCAATTGGATTGCATCAAAAAGATAATGTCAAACTTATCAGTGCCTTGAAAAGATTAAGAGATTTAGGAAATACTGTTATTGTAGTTGAGCATGACACTGAAACAATGGAAAACGCTGATCACATTATTGATTTAGGTCCAGAAGCTGGAAGCAAAGGAGGCCAAGTAGTTGCTGAAGGAACTATAGACGAAATTATTAAAAATAAAGACAGCATAACAGGAAAATATTTATCAAATAAATTTAAAATTAATGTACCCACCAAAAGAAGATTGGCAAAGAATGGTAGATTTTTAGAAATCTCAGGTGCCACAGGAAATAATCTTCAAAATGTAAATCTAAAAATTCCTTTAGGTAGTTTAACCTGTGTAACAGGTGTTTCTGGAAGTGGTAAATCTACTCTAGTGTTACAAACTTTATATAATGCTTTAAATTTAACACTAAATAATAATAAATCTCGAAAAATTCCCAAACCTTTTAAAGGTTTTAAAGGAACTGAGCTAATAGATAAAATCATCGATATAGATCAATCGCCGATTGGAAGAACACCTAGATCCAATCCCGCAACATATACTGGAGCATTTGGACCAATTAGAGACTGGTTTACGGCTTTGCCAGAGTCAAAAACTCGGGGATACAAACCAGGTAGATTTTCTTTTAATGTTAGAGGTGGTAGATGTGAAGCTTGTGAGGGTGATGGAGTAATAACTTATGAAATGCACTTTTTACCAGATGTTTATATTCAATGTGATGAATGTAAAGGAACCAGATATAATAGAGAAACTCTAGAAATAAAATTTAAAGACAAGAGTATTGCCGATGTTTTAAATATGACTGTTGATGAAGGATGTGATTATTTTGAAAATATATCAAATATTAAATCTAAATTATTAACATTAAAAAAAGTTGGTTTGGGTTATATAAAAATTGGGCAACAAGCAACTACTCTATCTGGTGGGGAGGCACAACGTATTAAACTTGCAAAAGAATTATCTAAAAGATCTACCGGAAGAACCATGTACATACTTGATGAACCAACTACTGGACTGCATCAACATGATATTAAAAAATTACTAGAAATACTTCATACTTTTGTCGCATTAGGTAATACAGTTGTTGTTATTGAGCACAACCTTGATGTAATTAAAACTGCTGATTACATTGTTGATATGGGTCCAGAAGGTGGAGTTAAAGGTGGAAAAATTATTGCTGAAGGAAAACCTGAAGATATTTGTAAAGTTAAAGATAGTTATACTGGCCAATTTTTAAAACCACTATTAGTATAAAATTACTTATAATTACTTAAAATTAGTGTATAAATATTAAGAATCATGAGTAATTTACTTTCATCTTTATCTAAAACCATTCACGCTTCATTAGCTTTAGCAATAATTCTTTTTATTGGTTTATTTGTTCAAAATGATGGATTTGCATTTGATAGAGCTTTTTGGAGTTGGGTTGCAAGATACACTCATGTATTAGTTGGTATTATGTGGATTGGTTTACTTTGGTATTTTAATTTTGTCCAAATACCAAATATGTCAAAAATCCCTGATGAACAAAAACCTGCTATAGGAAAAGTTATAGCTCCAGCTGCTCTTTTCTATTTTAGATGGGCGGCTTTTTTTACTATATTGTCAGGATTAATCTTAGCTGGATTAAATGGCTATCTACACGATGCGATGACTTTGAGTATTGGATCTGGTATTCCAAAACATACAGCTATTGGTATTGGAATGTGGCTAGGAATAATAATGGCTTTTAATGTTTGGTTTGTAATATGGCCTAATCAAAAAAGAGCATTAGGTATCGTTGATTGTGAGCCAGATGTAAAAGCTAAATCTGCTAAGACAGCAATGTTATTTTCAAGAACCAATACACTTCTTTCACTGCCAATGCTTTTAGCAATGGTAGCAGCACAAAATTTATATTAATTAATCTTTATTTTCTTCTCTTAAAACAGTTTTTTGAGTTACATTAAGTCTAACTAGCACGGTGTTAGCTATATAAATTGACGAATAAGTTCCAAAGATTACTCCAAGTATCATTGCAAAAGAAAATCCCCTTAGGATCTCTCCACCAAAAATATAAATAGCAAGAAGTGCCAATAGTGTAGTTATTGAGGTTAATAAAGTACGAGACAATGTCTCATTAATTGAAATATTAGTTAATTCAAAAATCTTAATATCAGAATATTTGCGTAGGTTTTCTCTTACTCGATCAAAAATAACAACAGTATCATTCATTGAGTATCCTACAATTGTTAATACTGCAGCAATAATTGATAAATTAATCTCTAGACTGAATAAAGAAAACATACCTAAAGTAACAATAACATCATGAAATAAAGCAACTATTGCACCTAAGCTGAATTGCCATTCAAATCTTATCCAAATATAAATAAGCATAACTGCTAATGAAAGTGAAATGGCAATAATACCAGATCTTAATAATTCACTACTGACTTTAGGTCCAACATTTTCAACTCTTCTAAAGTTAAAATTATTTCCATAACTGTTTTCTAAATTATTTTTGATATTCTCAATAACATCATTTTTTGCATCATTTATTTCAAATTTAATCAAATAATCTTGATCATTTCCAAATTTCTTGACTGAAACGTCACCCAAATTCATTTGGCTTAAAGAGTCTCTTAATGAACTTACATTAATTTTGTTATCAGTTGATCTTAATTCAATTAAAGTGCCACCTTTAAAATCAATTCCATAATTTAAACCTTTAAAAAATAATAATCCTAAAGAAAATACTATTAAGACAATCGAAATTATATTGAATTGATTGTAATATTTGTTGAATGGTATCATTTATATAAGTCCTACTTTATCTTTATTTTTAACCACATATAAACCAGTTAGAAGTCTTGCAATAAAATATACAGAAAATAGAGTTGTAAAAATTCCAACTCCTAATGTAATTGAAAAACCTTTAATTGGTCCAGATCCCATAAAAAAAAGAATAACAGCAGCTAATAGTGTTGTTATATTGGCATCTAGAATTGCTGTTCTTGACTTTATGTAACCACTATCAAACGCAATAACATTGTTTTTTTCTTCTTTAATTTCTTCTTTAATTCTCTCAAAAATAAGTACATTGGCATCAACAGCCATACCAACTGTAAGTATAATGCCTGCAATACCAGGCAATGTTAAAGTTGCTTCAAAGATGGTTAGTATGCCCATTAATAAAAAAAGGTTTGCTACTAATGTTATATTAGTAATCAAACCAAAAACTTTGTATTTAACAAACATAAAAATAATCACTAAACAAAAACCTATAATCAAAGCTATTAAACCTGCGTCTATCGAGTCTTGACCTAAATCAGGACCTACAGTTCTTTCCTCAATTATATTTAAAGGAGCAGGTAAAGCACCGGATCTAAGTAATAATGCTAAATCTGTTGCTGATTGAAATGTAAAACCACCACTGATCTGACCTGATCCTGATACAATAGCATCTCTTATTACGGGCGCACTTATAATTTTACCATCTAAAACAATTGCCAATTGTTTTCCAACACCTGTTGAGGTAGCTTTACCAAATCTTTTAGCTCCTACTCTATCTAAACTAAATGACACAACAGTTTCATTATTTTGTGTGTCCATTCTTGGTTGAGCATCAAGGAGATTATCACCACTTAAAATAATACGCTTACTAACAAAAGCTTCTTCGGATCCATCTTCATAGCTAAGTTTTTCTACACCAAAATTATCTTCGTCATCATTTTGGGTAACAAATCTAAATGTTAAGTTAGCTGTTTTACCAAGCAAAGATTTAATTCTCATAGGATCGTCTAATCCAGGTAATTCAACTAAAATCCTATTATTTCCTCTTTTAAGAATATTTGGTTCATTAGTACCTATTTCATCAATTCTTCTTCTTACAATCTCAATAGCTTGATCTTGAGAGGAAGTATTAAGATTCACTAAGCCTTGTTTTGAAAAAGTTATTTCAAAATTACCAGAGTTTTCAGTTACATCCATTTGGTGAGATTTAAATCTTGGGTAATAAGGATTAATCTCGCTATTTTCATCCAAAAAAGATGCTAACACCGTATCAATATTGTCTATTTCAACATCAAAAATAATAGATTTATTTAAGAGTTTTAAATTATTAAGATTTATATTTTTATCTTTGAAATAATTTCTGATTGTAGATGTTAGATTTTGTAATTTTTGTTCAATTACTGGCTCATTATCAATTTCTAATAATAGGTAAGAACCTCCCTGAAGGTCCAGACCTAAATTAATTTTTTTTTTAAAAAAACTATCTTCTGAATTAAATAGATTTGAGAATGCAATAAAAACTAAAACAAGTGTTATCAACGAAACTAAAAAAATTCTTAATTTAGAAAAATATAACACTTAAAAAAAATTATTTTTTTGCTTCTGGAGAGTTTAAAAGAGCTTGAATTCCTGTTGCTTTTACGATTTCAACTTTAACATTTTCGGCAATTTGAACTTCTACAGTGTCATTATCAATTACTCTTTCTACAACGCCTGTTATCCCACCTGAGGTAATCACTTTATCTCCTCTTTTTAGGCTTTCTACCATTGCTTTGTGTTCTTTAACTTTTTTTTGTTGTGGTCTAATTAAGAAAAAATAGAAAATAACAAAGATTAATATTAATGGTATAAATTGACCTATTCCTGAACTGTCCATAATGCTCCTTATTTTTAAAAAGAATTCTTATACTATCTGTTAATTTAAAACAACTTTAAATAGCCGTAATTTTATCAATATTATTCATGTAAGGTCTTAATTTAGTTGGAACCACTACTGAACCATCTTCTAATTGATAATTTTCCAATATAGCAATTAATGTTCTACCTACTGCAAGTCCACTTCCATTTAAAGTTCCAAGAAACATTGTTTCGTTATTTTTTTTGTATCTTGATTTCATTCTATTTGATTGAAACGTAGAACATGAAGAGCATGAAGATATTTCTCTGTATTTATTTTCAGAAGGTAACCATACTTCAATGTCATAAGTTTTTTCAGCACTGAATCCCATATCTCCAGAACAAAGAATAACTTTTCTATAAGGTAATTCTAGCTGGTCTAAAATATCAGTGGCACAATTAGTCATTCTTTCCAATTCAGTCATACATTGATTATTTTCTACAATACTAACCATTTCTACTTTGTAAAATTGATGCTGACGGATCATACCTTTGGTATCTTTTCCATAACTACCCGCTTCTTTTCTAAAGCATGGTGTTGATGCAACTAATCTCATTGGTAAATTTTTTTCATCAACTATTTGGTTTTTAACAATATTGGTTAAAATTACTTCAGCAGTTGGGATTAAAAACTTTCTCTCAGAACCATCATCTAATTTAATTTCAAATTGGTCATTTTCAAACTTAGGCAATTGACCAGTACCAAACATTGTATTCTCTGATGCTATCAAAGGTGGTGATATTTCTTTATAACCATTTTGATTGATATGCGTATCTAGCATAAAATTTGATATTGCTCTTTCCAATAAAGCAAGTTTATCTTTGACAAAAACAAATCTAGAGCCAGTAGTTTTTGTAGCCAAATCAAAATCAAGCATTCCGAGATTCTCTCCTATCTCATAATGAGATTTTGCTTTGAAATTAAAATTAGGTATTTTTCCAGATTTTAGAACTTCAATGTTATCATTTTCATCTTTACCAAAAGGTACATCTGCGTGAGGTATATTTGGAATTGTAGATAAAATTTCGTCTAATTCTTTTTTGATTGAAGTTTGCTCTTCTGTTAAACTATCAATTTCTTTTGAGATTTCTTTCGACCTTGTAAATAAATTTTGATCTTTTGATTTAGAAATATCTTTTTTTTCTTTCTCTAAATTTTCCCTTTTCTGAATTAATTCTCTATTTTTTTCATCTAAATCTTTAATTTTATTGATATCGACAGATAATGATCTCTTTTGCAGAGATTTTGCAAATTGTTCGTAATTTTTTCTTATGTCTTTAATGTTATGCATCAGAGTCTTTTAAGTGTTTTTTTTCAATAAAATTCACAGAAAATATTGATAATTCATATAATATTAATAATGGAATTGCCAAACCAATTTGAGTTATTGGATCTGGGGGAGTTAAAATAGCAGCAGCAGCAAAGATAATTACCACAACATATTTTCTTCTTTTTTTAAGAAATTCAGAGTCAACTATTCCAACTCTTGCCAGTAAACTTAAGACCACAGGTAATTGAAAACTTATACCAAATGCAAAAATTAATTTCATTACTAGAGATAAATATTCATTAACTTTTGCTTCTAGTTGAATGGGTAGATTTGTTGAAGCACCTGAACTTTCAAATGATAAAAAAAACTTTATAGCTAGTGGCATAATTAAATAATAAACCAACATTCCTCCTAATAGAAAAAGAATTGGTGTCAAAATTAGATAAGGTAGGATTGCTGTTTTCTCATGTTTGTATAAACCGGGTGCAATAAATTTCCATACTTGCATCAATATATATGGGCAAGTCACAAAGAAAGCCGCAAAAAAGGATACCTTTAAATATGTTAAAAAAGTTTCTTGAAGAGCAGTAAAAATCAATCTTCTTTCTATACCGTCATCTCTTACTGCTTTAGCGTATGGTTCAACTAAAAAACCGTACAAATGTTCAGAAAAAAAATAACAGCCAATAAAAAAAATAATTAAAAATATAAAACTATGAATTAATCTTTTTCTTAGTTCTGCTAAATGGCTAATAAAACCTGTATCGTTATCTTCATTGCTCATCTTTATTTTCTTTTGAATTTTTATTTTTATCTTCTAATGTTTCGTTATCTTCTATTGAAATATTAGCGACATCATTTTGAATATTATTAATATATCTTTTTGTAGTTCCTATCCACGAACCAACTTTTTTTAACATTATAGGAAAATCTTTGGGACCTAAGACAACAATAGCAACCGCAACCACAATTAAAATCTCAAACCAACCAATAGTAGGCATGTGATTTAATCTTTGTTGTTAGAGTCTTGTTTTTCTTCGGAAATATTTTTAGGCTCAGGTTCATCAGTAATATCTGATGCCATTCCTTTTTTGAAACTTTTTATACCTTTGGCTACATCACCCATAAGGCTAGATATTTTGCCTCTACCAAAAAGTAAAACAACTAATATTACTACTATCGCAATTTGCCAAATTCCTATGCTCATAAAAATCTTATAACCTTTTTAATTTGATTTTAAAAGTACCTTTTTAATCTTTATCTTCGGTGTCAAGAGTACTACTTAACATTTCATCAATATTTGAATATATATCCTCTTTTTTTTCTTCTTGTTTCTCTTTGAAGAATTTACCAGTACCAAAGATAGCATTATCAACACTAGAGCTATCAATTAAACCTGCAGCACCTAACTCATCAACCGTAGGCAAATCAGATAGTTTTTGTAAATTAAAATGGCTTAGAAAATCATCTGTTGTAACGTATTGAATTGGTTTTCCAGGAACATCTTTTCTACCACCTGGTTTAACCCAGTTTAATTCCATGAGGATATCAAGCGTATTAGTACCAAAAGCTACACCTCTTATTTCTTCAATTTCTGCTCTGGTAACTGGTTGGTGATAGACAATAATAGCTAACGTCTCAACTGCAGCTCTAGACAGTTTTTTCTCAACTGTTTTTTCTTGAGACATAAGATTTGATAAATTTGGAGATGTTCTGAAGGACCATTTGTTTGAAATACAAACAAGATTAATACCTCTATTGCTATATTCTTTTTGTAATTTTTCTAATGCTTTTAATGTATCGGTCTTTTTTGACAATTTGCTGTCAATGGTATCAATGTCCAGTGGTTCTGCTGCTGCAAAAATAATTGCTTCAATTTCTCTTTCAGCATCAGTTAACTTAGATGGAAAGTTAACAACATTATCTTTAGTTAAAATATTTTTTTTATTCATTTATTTTCTTTTATATAAATATCATCAAATAAGTTATCTTGTTTGATTGTCAAATTTCCTTCTTTAACTAGTTCTAGTGAACCAGCAAAGATACCGGCTTTGCCAGTTTTTTTAAATCTCTTACCGCTTTTAAATGTACTTGGGATTAAATCATCCAATTTTTTCCAGTCTAATAATTTTCCAAAGAACTCTTTAATTGTTTTAATACCATCTTCGGTTGTAAAAACCGGAAGTTTAGGAATATTCATTTTGTGAAAATCTTTAGTCATAACAATTGATGAATAAGATTTTAACAATTCAAATAAAGTAAGGTTATACTCTGTACTGTAGATTGATCTTATATTTCCTTTCATTCCTCTAGATCTAATTTCTCTTCCAAGTCTTTTTCTTTTTAACATTTGTTCTGAAAGTAACCGAATTAATTCTAATTTTTTTAATTGTAATTTTAATTTTTCAGCTACCTCAAAAACTTTAAATTCTTCCTCTGGTGTTCCAGGCAATAACAATTTAGACTTTAAATAAGCAAGCCATGTGGCCATTAATAAATATTCTGAGGCTAACTCTAAATTTAACTCCTTTTCCTTTGTAATAAATTCATGAAATTGGTCCGCTAATTTAGTGATTGAAATATCCTCCAAATTTACTTTTTGAGCTTTTGCAAGATCTAATAAAACATCAAGTGGTCCATTAAAATTTTCAATTTCAACATTAAATAATAAAGAATCGCTATCAGGCATAAGTAATACTAACTTAAAATCTTATAAAATTCTGATGTTTTTTTGATAATAAACTTATCAATGAAAGGTGAATTATCAGCCACTTGTTTCATTTCATTCATATTGCCATTACAATGAAGCACTAAATTACATCCAGCTGCAAAAGCTTTTAAAGTGTTAGTTTTAATAGAGTTTTTTAAACTTTTCATAGAAACGTCATCTGAAATTAAAATATTTTTAAAACCAATTTTATTTCTGATTAAATTAATAATTTCTTTGGAATGAGTGACTGTATTATGTTTATCAATTTGTTTGTAGACAACATGTGCTGTCATTGCAAAGAAACTTTTTTTATTTTTAAAAGTATAAAAATCTTTTTTTTCTAAATATTTTAAGGTTTTATTTATGATGGGTGTAAATTTATGACTATCTGATTTTGCTAAACCATGTCCTGGTATATGTTTGATTACAGTGCCAATTGAGTTCAAGTGAAATAATTTAATGCAAATATCTCCTATTAAGGAAACTATTTTTGGATTTTTGGAAAAAGATCTATCCCCAATTATATTTGAAGCTCCCTTATATTTTAAATCTAACACTGGCAATGTATTTATATTTGCACCAATAAGTTTCAATAACTCAGAGGTTTTATCTATAAATAATCTAAAATAGATATTAAATTTTTTTTTATCTTCTAAATATAATTTTCCAAAATATTCTGATGTTAAATTGTCAAATGAGATTAATTTTTTTAATCTATTTACTCGACCCCCTTCTTGATCTATTAAAATAGGATATTTTTGGTCATTAAATATTTTTTTTATTCGGTCAGTAAGTTTTTTGGTTTGTTTTATGTCTTTAATATTTCTTGTAAAAAGAATAATTCCCCATGGTTTGTGTTTTTTTAAAAAATTAATTTCATTATTGCTTAAAGTAAAAGATTTGATACCACATATAAAAGCTTTACGGTTAACCATTATTTTCTAAGAGTTTCCAAAAATTGTATTTTTTCTTTTTTTTGTTTTGATTTTGCTGAACATATTCAACAACATTATTGGTATCATCTTCAAGTGTAGGCAAATTGTTTGTATAATTTAATATTTTATCATTTATTGATTTAAGAGAACGGTAAGAATTTTTTTTATTTTCATCAGAAAAATAATATTTTGCTGACATAAATAAAAAGAAAAAAATGACAATGATAAATACTAAATATTTAATTTCTTTTAACATTACATTTTTTCAGGAGTATCAACACCTACAATATTCATCCCTGATTTTATAATCTCAGCTATAGTTTTTAAAAAAACTAAATTTTTGTCAGAAATTTTTTTATCTTCATTAATAAATCTCTTTGCAGGATTATCTTTACCTAAATTCCAATAAGAGTGAAATTCTGAAGAAAGTTCATAAAGATAAACAGGTAATCTATGAGGTTCAAGTTTATCACTTGCAGCTTCAATGCATTTGGGCCATTCAGCAATTTTTTTCAATATATTAATTTCATCAGGTTCATATTCAAAGTCAAAATTGTTGATATTAAGATCAGATTTAATGTCTTTGTTTAGATGCCGAAAGACGGAAGATATTCTAGCATATGCATACTGTACGTAATAAAGAGGATTATCTTTTGATTTTTCTTTAACTTTGTCAAAATCAAAATCTAATTCAACATCACTACTTCTATTTAACATAATAAATCGAGTAGCATCTTTTCCAACTTCGTTAATTAAATCATCAACAGTAATATAATCACCTTTTCTTTTAGACATTTTAAAAGGTTCGTTATTTTTAATTAGTTTAACAAGTTGACTAACTTTACAAATCAATTTATTTTTTTTTCCTGATAAAGCATCGACAGATGATGTAATTCTTTTTATATACCCAGCATGATCGGCACCTAAAATATTAATTAGATAATCAAAATTTCGATCAATCTTATTTTTATGATAAGCAACATCGCTTGCAAAATAAGTCCAGGAGCCATCTGATTTTTGAAGTGCTCGATCTTTATCATCACCAAAATCAGTCGATTTGAACAATAATTGCTCTCTTTCAACCCAATTAGCATTATCCTCACCAGCTGGAGCTTTAATTTTACCCTTATAAATAAAGTTATTCTTTTCTAGAAACTGGATAACTTTATCTACTTCTTTTTGTGATACTAAATTCTTTTCACTTATGAAATTATCATGAATAATACCTAGAGAAGCTAAGTTTTTTTTGATTAATAACAAAGCTTCATTAATAGATTGTTGCGTTAAGACATCTTTGATTTCATCATAATTATCGTAATTAATATCTAATTTTTTTTGAATAATATTATTTGCAAAATCTATAAGATAATCACCAGGATAAAGATCATCATTATCTGGGAATTCCTCTTTGAATAAAATTTCTCTAATTCTAAAATATACAGATTTTGTAAAATTTATAATTTGATTACCATAATCATTAACATAATATTCTTTTGTAACTTTATGTTTGTTAAATTTTAAAACATTACTGATAACATCACCTAAAATAGCTCCTCGACAATGACCTACATGTAAAGGCCCAGTAGGATTTGCAGATACAAATTCAATTAAATAACTGTTTTTATTTTCTTTATTATTAATTCCATATTCATTGAAGTTTTTATTAACTTCTTCAATAAATTTTGCCCAGAAAATAGATTTAAATTTAATATTTATAAAACCAGGTTTTATAGTTGTTATTTCTTGTATTGATTGATCTTCATTCTTTAATTTTTCAACAAGTTGATCTGCTATTAATAATGGAGATTTTTTGTTAACTTTAGATAAAAACATTGCAACATTTGTTGATATATCTGCATTAAATTTTACTGGAGGAATTTCAACTGTTATGCCCTCTAAACTTTCAGGTAGAATAATTAATCCAGATTTTTTTAGATCTATAATTAAATTTTTAATTTTATCTAAATATATATCAAAAATATTCATTTAAGATTTTTATAGAGGTTAATAGCATATCTATCTGTCATACCAGATATAAAATCTGAAATTGATCTAAATTTATTTTTATCTAATTCTCGATCTTTAATAAATTTTCTAGGATTTGTTTTTATAATATTAAATAATTTTTTTATAATTTTCTTACCATTATTATTTTTATTTAAAACTTCTTTATTATTGTACATATTATATCTTAAAAAAGATTTAATCTCTTTTTCAGATTTTTGGATTTTTTCAGAAAAATTTACAATTGTATTTTTTGCATTTTTAACATCATTAATAGAGTTAATTTTATAAATTTTAAGATTTTTTTTTGTGTTATTAATTAAGTCCTTAATCATTAAATCAATTGAGTTTCTAATAACTTGATATGTAACAATTTTATAATTCTGTTTGTTAATTATTTTTTTATATTTTTTATAAATGTCTTTAAAAAAATTTATTTCGGTTAATTCTTCAATTTTGAACAAATTGGCATTAATGCCATCTTGGATATCATGATTGTTGTAAGCAATATCATCAGATATTGCTGATATTTGAGCTTCTAATGAAGGATAGTGTTTAAAATTAATCATTTTTTTAAAGTTTTTTAATCCAATTAATCTTTCAATCAACTCAATATTCTTAGCTGGTCCATTATGCTTTAGTAATCCGTCTAAAGTTTCAATTGATAAATTTAAGCCACTAAACTTTAAATATTTATTTTCTAAAAACATCACTATTCTCAATGTTTGTAAATTATGGTCAAATCCACCAAACTCTTGCATGCATTCATTAAGGGCATCCTCTCCTGCATGACCAAATGGGGTGTGTCCTAAATCATGAGCTAAACTTAGAGTTTCTGCTAAATCTTCATTTAAATTTAAATATCTAGCAACAGACCTTGCTATCTGGGCTACTTCAATGGAATGGGTTATTCTTGTTCTAAAATGGTCCCCTTCTGTATTCACAAATACCTGAGTTTTATGTTTTAACCTTCTAAAAGAGGCGCTATGAATAATTCTATCTCTATCTCTTTGAAACGGAGATCGATATTTAGACGTAGGTTCCTTGTGTAATCTACCGCTAGTTTTAAATTGTCCTAAGTTTAAATATTTTTTCATACTTTAATTTAAATAATTAAGCATTATATTACTAATAACAGTGTTCACTCATGATTAAAGAAATTAAATTTACTGATAAAGCATTAAAACAGATCAATAACTTACTGACTAAAAAAGATAAAGGTTCCTTTTTTAGAATCGCAATTAAAGGCGGCGGTTGTTCAGGTTTTCAATACGAATTTACATTTGATTCAAATAAAAATGATGACGATCTAAATTTTGAAAATATTATTATCGACAAAACCTCTGCTGATTTACTTAAAGGATCAGAAGTGGACTATGTCTCAGAATTAATAGGTGAAACTTTTAAAATTACCAATCCCCAGTCCAAATCCTCTTGTGGTTGTGGGGTTTCTTTCTCACTATAATGCTTATCTCGTCCTGGAATGTAAATTCTGTTAGGGCTCGTATTGAAAATATCAAAAGTTATCTTCTTAAATACAAACCAGATATTTTAATGATGCAGGAAATTAAGACGGAAGATCTAAATTTTCCCTATGATGAATTTTCTGCAATGGATTATGAATCTCATGTTTATGGTCAAAAAAGCTATAACGGTGTAGCTATAATTTCAAAACACAAATTAACTAATATTAAAACTGATTTAATTAAAGATAAGTTAAAACAATCAAGAATTATCTCGGCAGAATTAATTTATCAAAAAAAAATTATACAACTGATAAATATATATACTCCAAATGGAAATCCTGTTGATACAGATAAATATGATTATAAAAAAGATTGGTTAGATACCCTAATAAAACAATTAAGATCAATATTAAAAAAAAACCCAAATATTATTCTTGGTGGAGATTTCAATATAATACCTGCTGCAGAGGATGTTTATAATGTAAAAAGTTTTGAAGATGATGCATTATATAGATTAGAAATTAGAAAAAAACTAAGAGAAATGATAAATCTAGGTTTTAAAGATGTTTACCGACACTTCTATGATGATAAAGAAGGCTATACTTTTTGGGATTACATGAGAGGTGCATGGCAAAAAAATAATGGTATGAGAATTGATCATTTTTTAGTATCAAATTCTTTGATTGATAAGGTCAAAAATATCAACATAAATAAAGATCCAAGAGGTAGAGAAAAACCCTCAGATCACACACCTATAGAAATTAACCTAGCTTAAAGATTTAATTTTATTAACTAATTCCTCATTAATATGTCTTGGACCAGTATCCAGTCGATTTTTATGTCTTCTTTCCCCAGGTAGTCTAACACCATCAAATGACTTCATTTTGTTAAAAAATTCTTCAGCATGTTTTTGCCAGTTTGTTCCTGCAGTTTTATCTGGAGATATAGCTAAAATAAATTCTCCTCCACTAGGTGGAGCTCCATCGTTATTATCTTTTGCTGCAGTCTCATAACTAAAATTATCGCCAACAAGTGCTCCAGCTAAAAGCTCGACCATCATCGCAATTGCTGATCCTTTATAGCCACCAAAAGGAAGTAAAACACCTCCATCAGCTATTTCACCAGGATCTGTAGTTTCTTTGCCTTCTTTAGTTAAACCCGTACCAAGTGGAACTTTGTGCCCTTCTCTTTTTGCAACTTGAACTTCTCCCATTGCCATTGAAGCTGTCGCCATATCATATACAACTGGAGTTTTACCAGGTCTTGGCCAAGCAAATGAAATTGGGTTTGTACCAAATAATGGTTTAATAGCACCAGCGGGCGCCACTGCAGGTTTATAAGAAGTGCAAGCAAAAGCAACCAAACCTTCTTCTGCTAATTTTTCTGTTTCAGGCCACATCGCAGCCATATGATGAGAATTATTAATAGCCAAGACTGCTACGCCATTTTCTTTTGCAGCTTTAGATAATTCAGGTAAAGATTTAGATAGAACAACAGGTGCTAAACAATTATTTCCTAAAACTTTTATTACTGATGGTGAAATCTTTTTAATTTCAGGTTTACCTTTGCCATTTATTTTACCATTTTTCAAACCAGTTACGTAAGCTGGTAGTCTAAATAAGCCATGTGAAACAGACCCATCTCTTTCTGCATTTCTAATCAAATCTGATAATATGGTTGCTGACTCATCATCACAACCATTAGCTAAAAGAGTTTTTTTTGATAAATCATAAATTTCATCAAGTGTTAATGAAACATTATTAGCCATAAATACAATAAATATTATTTATGCTCTTCTTTCAAATCTTTTTTTAAATCGTCATGATCGCCAACTACAATATGATGCTTACTTTTGACGACATATTTATCTAATATAGGTATTAAAACTAAAGGTATTAAACCACCTAATACAATACCAATTGTTGCAGTTCTTAAACTTGGATCAAGCGTAGCGGCTATAAAATCAGCTATAACATGTGCAAAAACAACTCCAATTATTCCTGCAACATATCCATTTGAGACTACTTTTAATAATCTATTAATACTCCAACCTGAGTAAAAACCAATTAAAGGAATTATAGTGTGAACAAGGCCAAATACAAATCCTCTTAGCATGCCATGATCTTGTAACCATATAATATCTTCTAAAAAATGATCCATGTTTAATTACAAGCCTTACAAATAGCTGAAACTTCTAATTCATAATTTTTAAAGTCATATTTTTTAAAAATTTTTTTATTTAATATCTCTTCAAACAAATTTGAATTTAACTCTTCTGTTTCACCACATTTTTTACAAATAGCAATGGATGGATTATGATTTTTGTGTGAATGATTGCACAACATATATCTTTTAGTTTGATTTGATTTGTGTATTTTATTTTCACTAATTAATTTATTCAAAGATCTATACACTGACATAGGTTGAACTTTCTTTATATTCTGAAATTTATTTAAAATTTCATAAGCTGTTAAATGATTTTTAGATTTTTTTATTATTTCAAATACTATATCATTATTATTCATTGTTATGTTATAACATAACATAATTATTAGTAAAGGAGAATTATGCTCAAAATACAAAATTTAAAATGGTTAAGTACAATATTGGTTTTAATGGGAATTCTATTAACTAATATTAATGAATATCCTATTAATATATATTTTCATGGTTCAGGTGTATTAGGTTGGACTATTTGTGGTTATTTATCAAAAGATAAAGCGATAATGACTAACTTTGGCTTACAAGTACCATTATTCATCTTTGGATTTTATAAACTATTAATTTAAATAAGTGAATAACCTGCAGACCTTACGGTCCTGATTAACTCTTTACAGTTTGGAAGATTAATTGATTTTCTAAGTCTTCTTATGTGAACATCAATAGTTCTAGTTTCAACATTAATATTATTTGGCCAAACATTTTCTAATATTTGATCTCTAGTAAAAACACGCTTTGGATTAGTCAAAAAAAACTCAATTAAACGATATTCAGTTGGGCCTAAAGTTATTTCAGTTTTTTTTCTGTATACACGTTTTTCTAATCGATCTAATTTAAGGTCTTCAAACTCCAAAATATTAGAAATAGTACTTGGTTTCGATCTTCTTAATAATGCTTTTATTCTTGAAAATAATTCTTTGAAACTAAATGGTTTTGTCATGTAGTCATCTACACCACTATCAAGACCTTTAATTTTATCTTCCTCCTCACCCCTAGCAGTAAGCATGATAATTGGGATTTTGCTTAATTTTTCATTTTTTTTAATAAGTTTACAGATTTCAATTCCAGATAAATCAGGCAACATCCAATCTAAAAGTAAAATGTCAGGGTCAAAATTTTTAAGAGATTTAAATCCTTCATTGCCGTTGTCAGAAAAACCTACAATGAAGCCCTCTTTTTCTAAATTATACTTTAGTAATTTTACTATTGAAGGTTCATCTTCAATAATAAATATTTTAGCATTCATTAAATTAAACTACAGTTTCTTTACCTTTTGGTCTGTGACCCTTTAAGTATTCACCCTTAATTAGATAACAAGTAGACTCGGCTATATTTGTGATGTGATCCCCAGCTCTCTCAAGATTTTTTGTAGCGAAAATTAAGTGAGTTGAAAAATCTAGATTTTTTTTGTCTTTAGATAGGAATGCTATAACACTATTCATAGCCAAATAGGTTAGATCATCTACTTGCTCATCTTTAACCCAAACTTCTTTAGCTTTGTCATAATCTCTATTAATATAACTATTAATTACATCTGTTAATTGTTTAACAACTAAATCACCTAATCTTTTTAAATTTCCTAATAATTCCTCTGGTAAATTAAGCGGTAGTGGTTTTACTTTTTTTGCATTACTTTTTGCAAGATCGCCTATTCTTTCTAGATCTTGGGAAATTTTAAGTGCTGCAATTGTAGATCTAAGATCAATTGCCATTGGCGCTCTTTTAACTAGCAATGTCATAATTTGAGTATCAATTTTTGATCTAAATTTGTTAATTTGTTCATCATTTTTAATAATCTTATCAATAGAGTCCTTATCAACTTTAATTACAGCATCCATTGAGTCGTATAATTGAGACTCTGTTAAACTACCCATCTTAATGACCGAGTCATTTAGATACTGTAACTCTTCTTCATATGATTTTACAATATGTTCTTCACTCATAATTTATTTATCCAAACCTACCAGTAATATAATCTTGTGTCATTTTGTTGTCAGGATTTTTAAAAATTTTCTCAGTTTTACCAACCTCTATTAATTTTCCAAGATGAAAAAAACCTGTTTTTTGGGAAACTCTTACCGCTTGAGCCATTGAGTGAGTAACTATTACAATCGTATATGTTGTTTTTAATTCATCAATTAGTTCTTCAATTTTTGCTGTTGCAATTGGGTCTAAGGCAGAACAAGGCTCATCCATTAGTATAACTTCCGGATTAACTGAAATAGCTCTCGCAATACATAGTCTTTGTTGTTGTCCACCAGACAAACTAGTTCCAGGTTCATTTAATCTATCCTTAACTTCGTTCCATAGTGCAGCTTTTTTAAGACTGTTTTCTACAATTTCATCTAATTCATCTTTAGTTTCACCTTTGCCATGAATTTTAGGGCCATATGAGATATTATCATAAATACTTTTTGGGAATGGATTAGGTTTTTGGAATACCATTCCAACTTTTTCTCTTAATTCAACTACATCGATAGATTTATCATTAATATCATAACCATCCATTTCAATAGAACCTTCAATTTTACAAATATCAATGACATCATTCATTCTGTTGATACATCTAATAAATGTTGATTTTCCGCATCCAGAGGGTCCAATTAAAGCAGTAACTTCTTTTTCATTAAGCTCTAGATTAACATTGAACAAAGCTTGTTTATCTCCATAGAAGACATCTAAATTTTTTGCTCTAATCTTAACTTTCTTCATTTAATTCCACCTTTTTTCAAATTTTTGTCTCAAATAAACAGCTATGAAATTCATCATAATTAAAAAACTTAATAATATCATTATAGTAGCAGAAGTTTTTTCTACAAACCCTCTTTCAGCTGACTCAGACCATAAATATACCTGTACTGGCAGAGATGCTGATGGATCAATTGGAGTAGATGGAATATCAACAACAAAAGCAACCATACCAATTAAAATTAATGGTGCAGTTTCACCTAGAGCTTGGGCAAGGCCAATAATAGTACCTGACAATGTTCCAGGCAGCGCTAGTGGAACCACATGATGAAATACAGATTGAAATTTAGATGCACCAACAGCAAGAGCCCCTTCTCTAATGGATGGAGGCACAGCTTTAAGTGAAGCTCTGCATGGAATGATTATTCTTGGCAATGTCATTAATGCTAAAGTAATTCCGGCAACCAATGGTGTAGATCTTGGCAGATGAAGTGTTGCTAACAAAACTTGTAAAGCTAATAAACCATAAACTATTGATGGTACGGCAGCTAAATTATTAATATTTATTTCTATAAAATCAGTAATTTTATTTTTTGGGGCAAATTCTTCTAAATATATAGAAGCCAATACTGCTATTGGAAATGCAATTAATAAGCAAATTATTATACTATAAAAAGAACCAACTAAAGCTCCACCTATACCAGCAAGCTCGGGATCTCTTGAGTCTCCATTAGTAAAAAAATAATTATTAAAATTTTTATTGATTATTTCATTTTCAACAAAGTAATCATATATAAATAGTTGATTGTCTGTAATTGATCTTCTGTCTTCGGGTAAATCTCTAGGATAATTACCTTTGTGAAGTTGGTCGATATCATCAGATGCAGTAATTTCTAAAGTAATAGTCTTATCAATCAATTGATTATTTTTAAGGAATGCATTTTTAATTTCATATTCTGCATCTGAACTAAATAATTTTAATAATTCATCTTCTTCATCTGTATTCTTAGATGGGTATGTTTTAAGTAAATTCTCAATGGTTAAATCATAAAAATCAGCATCGTAAATTTCTTTGAGAGTAGCGCCATTGTTTAATTCAATTAATTCACTATCATAAAACACATCAACTTTGATAACGGTTTTTTGAAATGCGCTACTACCTTTTGAAAAAATATTTTGTATTAATATTAAAACAAAAATAATAGCAATAGTGACTGATGCAATACCATAAAATTTAAATCTTTTTTCGGCACTGTGCCTTTTTTTTAATCTTTCTAATTTATTCATATTTTTCTCTATATTTTTTAACTACTCTAAGTGCGATATAATTTAAGATTAATGTTGCAATAAACAAAGTTAATCCAAGGGCAAATGCTGATTGTGTTTTAGGGCTATTAAATTCTTGGTCGCCAACTAAAATCATTACAATTTGAGTAGTAATTGTAGTGGTTGAGTCTAATGGGTTTATTGTTAAATTTGCAGCAAGGCCAGCTGCCATAACAACTATCATTGTTTCACCAATGGCTCTAGAAACTGCCAAAAGAATAGAGCCAATTATACCAGGAAGAGCTGCTGGGATTACAACTTTTTTAATTGTTTCTGATTGGGTGGCTCCAATTGCATATGAACCATCTCTTAACGATTGTGGAACAGAATTTATAACATCATCAGATAAAGATGAAATATATGGAATAATCATTATACCCATAATTAAACCTGCAGCTAATGCACTTTCTGATGATACTGTAAGCCCTAAACTTTCTCCAAATTCTCTAAAAAAAGGTCCAACAGTTAATGCAGCAAAAAAACCATAAACAACTGTTGGTATTCCAGCTAAAATTTCAATAACTGGTTTTGAAAACTTTCTAACTTTTATTGAAGCATACTCAGCCATATAAATTCCTGAGAATAATCCAATGGGCACAGCAACTAACATTGCTATTAAGGCAATAAAAGCAGTTCCAGCAATTAATGGGATAAAACCAAATGCATCTTTTAATTCTTCATATTCAGCCGCAGTTATAGTGGTTGCATCTCTTACAAAAGCTCTTTGAGGGCTCCAATTTGTACCAAATAAATAATCAAATACATTTATAACTGAAAAAAATTTTATACTCTCAAACAATAATGAAAAAATTATTCCAATAGTTGTTAAAATTGCAATCAATGACGAAGTAAATAATAAACCCTTTAAGATAAACTCAACATCGTCACGAGCTTTGTTGTTATTTTTAATCTTTTTTAATGAATAAATGATAGAGGCTATTATTAAAGTAAAAACTAAAACAATTTTAGAATTAGTAAATAAATTTAAAAACTTAGCATAAGATACTGCAGATTCTTTAAGTACAAAATCTATATCTCCAAAAAAATTACCAGAATAAATAGATTTAACTTTTTCGTAAAGAAGGTTGGCAGCATTATCGTCTAAAATATTTGCACCTTGATTTTCAGCAAATTTTAAAATTATAGATTTAATTATTACTGGTTCAAATATAGTCCAAACTCCCAAAAACACTAATGATGGTATAGAGCACCACAAAACAAGATAGTAACCATAAAATTTTGGAAGGGCTTTTAATTTAACACTTTTTTCTATTGACCAGATTTTTGATTTTGATCTACCATAGAAAAATAGAGTAATTGAGAAAACTGTAATTAGTAGAATTAAAATAGAGTTCATTTGGAGAGATAATTACAGATTTAATGTTACAGTTTTGTTAAAATTAAAACTGTAGATAGAAAAAAAAAGGCCAGTAAAATCTGGCCTTTTATTAAAATTTAGATTTAGTTAATTAAGAGTGATTGTGTTTAAGTCTACAGCAGCTGTTCTAGTCGTCTTATATTTTTCAGAAGCTAATGGCACTAAACCAATGTCAGCTAAATAACCTCTAGAACCCATAGCTTTTTTAGATGTAAACTCTTTTAAAAACTCTTGAATTCCTGGAATTACACCAATGTGAGCTTTTTTAACGTAAAAGAAAAGAGGTCTTGCCACAGGATATGAATAATCTTGTATGCCTTCTAAAGAGGGTTTTACACCTTCTATTGATGCAGCTTTAACTTTATCTTTATTGCTAATTAAATAACTATAACCGAAAAAACCAAATGCATTTGGGTTAGAAGTTAATTTTTGAACTATTAAAGTATCATTTTCACCAGCTTCAACTGCATAGCCATCTTCTCTGATTTTTTCACACTCATCTGACTTTTTGCCAGCTTCTTTGAATAAAGTTTTTGCTGCATCTGTACATCCTTTAGACATTACTAAAGAATTCCATGCATCTCTTGTGCCAGAAGTTGGTGGCGCAATTAGAATTTCGATTTTTGTATTTGGTAAAGAAGAGTCTATATCGCTCCAATTTTTATATGGGTTATCAACTAATTCCCCATTAACCTCAACTTGCATTGCTAAAGCTCTCCAAAGTTGTTCTTTTGTAAAGTTAACATCAGGAGAATTTACAGAGTGCGCAAAAGAAATACCATCATTGCCTACAACTATTTCAATAATATCAGTTACACCATTTTTAGCACAAAGTTCTTTTTCAGAAGATTTGATTGCTCTTGAAGCATTTGTGATATCTGGATGATTTGTTCCAACGCCAGCACAAAATAACTTCATTCCACCACCAGTACCAGTACTTTCGATAACAGGAGTTTTAAAGCCACCTTGTTTACCAAATTTTTCAGCAACAACTGTTGCGTAAGGGTAAACTGTAGATGAACCTACAATTTTAATTTGATCTCTTGCAAATGAATTTGAATTAAACCCAGCAATGATCAATAAAGTAAATAATATATTTATAATTTTCTTCATTGTTTTCCTTTAAGTTTATTAACATGCTGAATAAATAATGTTTAAAGCTAAAAAATTTATTACAGAAATATGAAACTTTTGTTACAAATGTTAAACTTTTAGTTGAATTAAAGAGATTTGAATTTCAATTCTACTGTAGTTCCTTTGTTAATTTCGCTTGAAATATCCATTATTCCTCTATGCTGGGATACTAAATGTTTAACAATCGCAAGACCTAAACCCGTACCACCCACGCTTCTACTTTTACTAGGATCAACAGTAAAAAAACGCTCAGTAACTCTATAAATATATTGTTTTGGAATACCTATACCTTGATCAATTATTTTAATGATATTGAAACTTTTATCTTTGCTAGGAATTATATTTATCTCTGTATTTTCATTACTATATTTTACGGCATTATCAATTAAATTAGTAAAAATCTCTATTAACTTATCTTGATCTCCAATAATTTTAAAATCATCAATTTGTAAAAAATTTATTTTAATATTTTTTCTTTTTACTAAATCTTTTTGTGTTTCAATTACATAATTGATTACGTTATTTAGATCAATTTCGTGAGTTGGCTTAATGTGTTCTTGTAATTCAATTTTTGAAAGAGATAATAAATCTCTAATTAAATTTTCCATTCGTTCAGACTGGGAGAGCATTATTGGAAATAAATTTTTTAACTCATCATCATTTTTTATCTTGTCATTATTTTCTATAGTTTCTAAACCCATTTTAATTGATTGGAGTGGAGTTCTTAATTCATGAGAAACATTAGCAACAAAGTCTGATTTTAATTGTTGGAACTTATAAAATTCAGTTAAATCTCTTATGAAAAGTAAACACACACTTTCATTAAAGAAAAAGTTTGTATTGTCATAAAATAAAGTAACATTTATTCGTTGAACGTTAGGGTTTCTTAATTCTACGTTAAAACTTTTTACATTTTCACCTTCAAATGATTTTTCAATCGCATTAAGTAAATCTGGATTTCGTAAATAATAACTAATGTTATCTTTCAATTTAATCTGAAATCTATCTTTGGCAGATTTATTATTAAATAAGATTTCTTTAGATTTATCCAGAATGATAACTTGTTCTGGGATGTAATCTAATAATTTATAAAGAGTTTTTTGGTAGAGCTTGTTATCAATTGGTTTTATATTTTTTGTTAAATCTTTTTCAACGTGAAAAGTAGGTTCAATTTTTTTTTCTTTCTTTATTAACAAAAAAAGTAAAAAAATAATTATGAATAAAAGAATAAAAGTTAAAGTGTCCATTTAAATTATTTTACTCTACCATAAACATCTTCATATCTTACAATGTCGGTTTCTTTTAATATAGATCCAACTTGAGCTTCTATAATTTTAACAGGCACTTTTCCATGATTTTGAATTCTATGAATTGCCTCTAATGGAATGAAAATATGTTCATTAGGACTCATTTTAAACTTATCATTATTTAGAGTAATTA
>Ga0181598_1000989_pt1 | contig 27978 bp, 25 predicted proteins | sample 041ome_4_FD_153295 | JGI IMG/M metagenome (GOLD analysis project Ga0181598, IMG submission 153295) | Coastal salt marsh microbial communities from the Groves Creek Marsh, Skidaway Island, Georgia - 041404US metaG (spades assembly) | ecosystem: Environmental > Aquatic > Marine > Intertidal zone >... | reverse complement strand
GGATGTTCTCGCTTGCTGATCGAGAGGTTAATATGCTGCGCACGACGACGGCGCTGCTTGGTGGGGCGATTGGCGGGGCTGATCAATTATCGGCGCATCCCCATGACTGCCTAACCGGCGGTGATGCGATGGGGCGCCGTCTGGCGCGGATGCAGCAGCATTTACTGATTGAGGAAAGCGGGTTATCGCGTAGCCTTGATCCGGCTGGTGGCGCTGGCTTTATCGAAGCCCGCACCAACCAGCTTGCGGTGGCGGCATGGGATTTGTTCCGGCAGATTGAGGCTGATGGCGGCGCATTGGCGGCGCATCATGCTGGCCGGTTTGCGGCATGGGCCAAAACTGCCGCCGGTCAGCGCCATGCAAAATTGGCGGCTGGTGACTTAACGCTCGTTGGGGTGAATCTACAGCCCGATGGCAATATCCGGGATGATGTTCTGCCTCACTGGATTTCGGTTCGGCGGCCAGCGGCAACGATTGAGGCATTACGCCGCGCCGCAGCAAAGACCCCGCCGCGTATTCTGCTGCTTCAGCACCAACCAACGCCAGTGCCACAGCTGGCTAAATTGCGGGCGCTTTTCGCCATTGGCGGGATGCAGCCGGTGCATATGCAGCTGGATGACGCAAGCGGCAAGGCGGTTGATAACGCCCGGCCGGATCTGTTAGTCTTGCTTGATTGCGAGTTTGACCAGCTTGATGCAGCGCTGCTTTCCGCACTGTCCGGCCTGCGCCATGCAGGCAAGGCAATGACCGCAGCCAGATTGTTGGATGCTGCTGCCCCTTTAGACCTTCTGGCGGATATTGTCGGCGTATCGCTGGCAGAATTTTACGAAGGAGATGCGTGATGTCGGCGTTTCCCGACTTTACCAAGATTGACTTGCCATCATCAAAGGCGCTAGCGGCGCGTGTTGGTGATTTGCCCCCAACGCCAGCGAATGCCGAACAGATTGTAATGCCGTCACTCGCGATGTGTGATCCCAGTCAGCAGGTATTTGCCGCCAATACGCAGCCCGGATTTGCACCATTTTTGCGCGGCCCCTATCCCAGCATGTACGCCACCCGCCCGTGGACAATTCGGCAATATGCCGGATTTTCGACGGCTGCGGAATCCAACAGCTTTTATCGTCGAAATCTGGCTGCCGGTCAGATGGGTCTGTCGGTGGCATTCGATTTGCCAACGCATCGGGGCTATGATTCAGACAATCCACTGGTTGCTGATGATGTTGGGCTGGCTGGTGTGGCGATTGACTCGATTGCCGATATGGCCATGTTGTTTGATCAGATTCCACTCGACCGGATGAGCGTTTCGATGACGATGAACGGCGCGGTGTTGCCAGTGCTGGCGTTGTTTATTGTTGCGGCCGAAGAACAGGGCGTGCGACCTGACCAATTGGCAGGAACCATTCAGAATGACGTTCTGAAAGAATTTATGGTGCGCAACACCTATATCTATCCGCCGGTACCATCAATGCGGATCGTGTCGGATATTTTTGCCTATTGCGCTGCGGAGATGCCGAAATTCAATTTTATTTCAGTTTCGGGCTATCACATGCAAGAGGCTGGTGCATCGGCAGATCTTGAGCTTGCTTATACGCTGGCTGATGGGTTGGCTTATATTCGCGCCGGTGTTGCGGCGGGGCTTGATGTTGACGATTTTGCCCCGCGTCTGTCGTTCTTTTTCGGCGCCAGCATGAATTTCTTTATGGAAGTCGCAAAGTTGCGGGCGGCGCGGCTGTTATGGTCGGAACTGATGCAACAGCATTTTGCGCCGAAAAATCCGAAATCATTGATGCTGCGCACCCATTGCCAGACATCCGGCTGGTCATTGGCGGCGCAGGATGTGTTTAACAATGTGCCGCGCACCTGTGTCGAGGCGGCGGCGGCGGTTGCTGGCCACACCCAGTCATTGCACACTAACTCGCTTGATGAGGCGCTTGGTCTGCCTACCGATTATGCAGCGCGGATTGCGCGTAACACCCAGCTTCATCTCCAGCATGAAGGCAATATGGCGCATGTCATTGACCCGTTTGGTGGCAGCTATCTTGTCGAAGATTTGACCCAGCAGCTGGCCGCCAAAGCACGCCAGCATATCGCCGAGGCGGAATCATTGGGCGGCATGGCAGCAGCAATCGAAGCCGGCGTGCCAAAATTGCGAATTGAAGAAGTGGCGACAGCCACCCAAGCCCGCATTGACTCTGGTACCCAGACCATCGTCGGGGTCAATAAATATCAGCCACAAGATACCGGTGCCGCCGAACAGGTCGAGGTAAGACGGATTGATAATAGCGAGGTGCGAAGCCAGCAGATTGCGCGTCTGAAAAAAATACGCGCAAACCGTGATCAAAAGGCCGTAGATGCGGCCTTGGATGGCTTGCGGCGGGCGGCGTCAGGGCGTGAAAACCTGATGCCATTCGCCATTGAAGCGGCGCGCCAACGTGCCACGGTTGGCGAAATGTCCGATGCGATGGCAGGTGAATTTGGCCGTCACCGCGCCGAGATTCAAGGTGTGCGCGGCGTCTGGAAACATCATATGAAAGACAGCGCAGAAATTGATGTGCTTAAAGACCGCGTTGATGAATTTACCAAATCGCTTGGCCGTGCGCCGCGTATTCTGGTGGCCAAGCTTGGTCAAGATGGTCACGATCGCGGGCAAAAGGTTATTGCGTCTGCATTTGCTGATCTTGGGTTTGACGTGGTAACCGGCCCGTTGTTCCAGACCCCTGACGAGGTTTACGACCTTGCTATTCGCCATGATGTTGACGCGGTTGGTATCTCAACGCTTGCCGCCGCGCATCTAAGCCAAGTGCCGGCGCTTCGCAAAAAGCTGGATGCCGGCGCTGGACGGCATATCGAGCTTGTTGTTGGCGGGGTGATCCCCCCTGGTGATATTCCAATTTTGGAACGTGCTGGCGCTGCGGCGGTGTTTTTGCCCGGGACAAAATCGACTGATGCGGCAATCCGGCTGCTTGACCTTCTGGCGCGGCGGCGCAATATCAGCTAAGCCAGTGCGCCATGCGGGCGTCAATGATGCCGAGGTGCATAATCCGCGGTTTAATTTTTTGAGAGTGAATCTGATAATGTCGACCAATAATGCCAGTGCCGAAGCTGAAGCTATTACTGATGAATTTGGTTTTTTTGACGATTGGGAAGATCGCTATCAGATGCTGATTGATCAAGGGCGCAAACTGCCGCCAATTCCCGAACAATATCGCAATGATGAATTTCGGCTTCGGGGCTGCCAATCGGTTGTCTATTTTGCCGCTGAACGGGGAGATGACGATAAAATCACCTTTATGGCGCAATCCGATGCGGCAATTGTTCAAGGGCTTGTCGCGTTACTTTTGCGCGTTTATTCAGGCCGAACAGCAGCGGAAATTCGTAATACTGAGCCTGATTTCCTGACCAAGATCGGGCTTGATTCGCATCTTTCAGCAACGCGGAAAAACGGCTTGGCAAGTATGCTTAACGCGATCAAATCAGCTGCCGCCAGCTAGCTGTGGCTCTTTTATCTTAACCTGCTGATCTAGTCAGGGCTACGCTCGGCGCGCGGTGTGCGGCCATAACATTCGCGGTAACATTTCGAAAAATGTGACGCCGAGACAAAGCCGCAAGCCAACGCCACTGACAGGATTGACATTGATGTCTGGCGCAGCAGATGGCGCGCGCGGGCTAACCGCAAATTCAGATAATAGCGCGTTGGTGTCGTATCGAGATATTTGCGGAACAACCGTTCAAGCTGGCGCGTCGAAAGATTGGTCTTGCGGGCGATATCAGTTTGCGCCAACGGCTCTTCGAGATTGTCTTCCATGGTTTTGACCACGGCCAGTAATTTCGGGTGACTAACCCCAAGGCGGGCGCGAAGCTCCATACGCTGACGATCGGTTGGTTCGCGGATTCGGTCATGAATGAACTGGTCGGAAACTTCGGCGGCTAGGGCTGAGCCATGTGTCTGGGTGATCAAATTCAACATCATATCAAGCGATGCTGTGCCGCCTGAACAGGTGACCCGATTGCCGTCGATCTCAAATAAATCATTGGTGATTTCAAGATGGGGAAATTCTTCGGACAATCCGTCGATATTTTCCCAATGGATCGTGCACCGCCGCCCCTCAAGCAGGCCAGCCGCCGCCATCACATAAGTGCCGGTGCAAATAGCGCCAATAACAGCACCATTTCGGTCGAGCCGACGGATTAAATTCAAAATGGATTTTGTGGTGTTCTCCCGCACTTTGACGCCCGAGCAGACAAACACCATACGGCAGCTTTGCAACGCCTCGGGGTCGATATCAGTCTGCACGCAAATGCCGTTACTAGCGATGCTGGCATTGCCATCAGGGCTTGCCACAACCCAATCAAACAGATGCTTGTTCGCCTGACGGTTGGCAGCGCGCAATGGCTCGATTGCCGAGGCAAATGCCAGCATCGAAAACTGGTTCAATAGCAAAAAGCCAATTTTCTGTGGCGCTGCATTATCGTGGTTGCGAAGCAACGCCTTAATCGTGCTTTCACCCATTGCTGACCATCATTGCAATGCGCATCATCTTTGCTCATTACCCTAAATTATTGTAACCTGACCGAACCTGACCAGAACTTTTGGCGCTAGCCTGCCAGTGACGGTGATGCCAGCATAATCTTCACATTCTCATTACGCTGCAAATTGTCGGAAATGAAACAAAATAATTCCATTTTGAAGTTTTTTTAACAGCTAGGCGTATCAGCCCAGCTATAAAATCGACGAATTTTGATGCGTTGGGCGTATCTGCAGGGCAATCAAACCTGTTCCTGTGATCAAAACTTTGCTATGCAGCGTCCATTATGAGCCAATATCCAGTCCCCATTCCAGATATGATTACCAGCACCGCGAATGACGAGGTTAAACGTCTGCGGGCGTTGCATGAGCGTAAATTTCGCAAGCAGACTGGCTGGTTTTTAGCGGAAGGCGCGCGGATTTGCCGTGAGGCAGTTTCGCTTGGATGGGCGATGCACCGGCTGGCCTTTGTCGCTGGCCGTGAGGATGACCGGCAGGTCAGGACATTACTATCCGGCCTTGTTGCGGCGAATGGCCGGGCGCTGCCGATGACCGAAACATTGTTGCAGCGGATCAGCCGTAAAGATAACCCGCAGATGGTGCTTGGTGCCTTTGGTCAGCGTTGGGACAGCCTTGATCAAATTGGCGAGACGCCGGATGAATGCTGGGTCGCGCTTGACCGGGTTCGTGATCCGGGAAATCTTGGCACGGTAATGCGCACGGCCGATGCGGTTGGCGCCAAGGGGATTATTTTGGTTGGTGATTGTACCGACCCCTATTCGGTCGAGGCGGTACGGGCGTCGATGGGCGCTGTGTTTAATGTGCGGATCATTGCCTGTAGTGAGGCGGAATTCCTGCAGTTTGCCGCAGGCTGGCAGGGCCATATTATCGGCACTGCGCTGCCAGCCGCCGTTGATTATCGCAGCGCTGATTATCGGGGATCATTGATCATGTTGATGGGCAATGAGCAGGCTGGGCTGACACCCGAATTGATGACAGCTTGCACGCAGCTGATAAAAATACCAATGCTGGGCCGTTCCGATTCGCTTAATCTTGCGGTCGCGACCGGGGTTGCGCTTTATGAGGCGCTTGCCAAACGCGGCTAGCCCTCTTTGGGTACCGAGCACCAGCGTGCAAAATTTGCCTGCGCCACATATCGTGCCTGCATTTCAGCATTTAAAGCACCAGTGACGCCGGTTTCCAGCGGCGATTCCTGCACGGCCAATTCACCCGAGGTGAGGCTGCCGCCCATGTCAGCCACCAGATCAGCAAGCGCATAATGCGCCGCCAAAGATGACGCCCGAATGGCATAAATCGTCAGCACCATGAACAGCGCATCACCCGATAATAGCTGCCGACATTTCTGCAATAATGGCGTCAGATCATCTTCGATCCGCCAGAATTCGCCCTTTGGGCCGCGCCCATATTTCGGCGGGTCAAGAATGATGCCGTCATAGGTTTTATCACGGCGCAATTCACGCTCGACAAAGCGGGTGGCATCATCGGTGATAAAGCGTATCGGCGCGTCCTGCATACCGCACAGATCACGATTTTCAAAAGCCTGCGCGATGGCTTTTTTGCTGGCATCAAGGTGCGTAACCTCAGCCCCAGCTGCGGCGGCGTGCAGGCTGGCAAGTCCAGAATAGGCAAACAGATTTAAAATCCGTGGTGGGCGCTTATACGTCTGGATAAAGGTGCGAATCGCGTCGGCGCACCAGTCCCAATGCGCCGCTTGCTCGGGGAAAAATCCCAAATGACGAAATGGGGTTGGCCGCGCCAGAAACCGCAAGGACTGATAGCCCAACTGCCATGATGGCGGCAAGGTTTCCGATAGCTGCCAGCCACCACCTTCGCCATCTTCTTGGTCGTTTTTACCGGGCACAAAAACCCCATCAGCAACCCATGCTGCCTCGTCAAGACGCGGTTGCCACATTGCCTGTGGTTCGGGGCGGATAAAACGATAGGGGCCAAAGCGTTCAAACTTCCGCAGATTGCCGCTATCCAGCAACGCGTAATCCAGCCAATTTGGGCTTGTAACTAATGATAGTTTTTGTTGTTCCATGCCGGGGATACTGCCGATAGATGCGGCAGATTGCAACCGATCAATCAGCCCCTAGAAGATGATTTAGCGGCGATCTTTATCATGATGACTGCGGGCCGATCGATGGCGGAGTAAAATTTTAATAAACTTCATATTGATAATAATATTTACTATTATTGCGATCAAACTGGTCTTTTGGCGCAAATTATTTCGGAAATACTTTCAATTTTCCGGAAAACATCTATGGTAGGGCGAAAATCCCCCAAGCGTGGTGACCATTGTCATGGTCGTCATGAAAATGAAAGCAGACGACCCCATGGATCAGATAGATAGACAGATACTTTCCCAGTTGCAGGTCAATGCCGCACAGCCGGTCGCCGACATTGCGCGCAAAGTCGGGCTGTCAGTGACACCATGCTGGCGCCGTATTCAACGGATGGAAGAAACTGGCCTAATCCGCAAAAGAGTTGCGTTGCTTGACCCGCAAAAGATTGGTGTTGGCATGTCGGTATTTGTGGCGGTTCGCACTGACCAGCATAACGCCGAATGGCTGCAGGAATTCGCCACAATGGTTAGCGATATGCCGGAGGTTGTCGAGTTTTACCGGATGAGTGGTGAGGTTGATTATCTTCTTCGTGTTGTTGTGCCGGATATGGCGGCCTATGATAAATTTTATCGCAAGCTGATTGCCAATGTGCATTTGACCGATGTCAGTTCGTCTTTTGCGATGGAAGAGATCAAATATACAACTGCGTTGCCATTGCCTGAACTTGATTAGCCGGGCTAATGTCGTGATCTGCCCGTGGCGTGACGTTTGATCGGTTTTGTGCCCATTGATTTTCCATTTAAGTTTTGGGTCGCATCAAAAAGTCTGCTAAGTCAAGCAATGCGCAGCGTGCTGACTTTTGATGGATTTCTATTATGACCTCTCCGAATTTTAAGATTTGCCATATTATCGCTGGTGCCCCAACCGGCGGTGCCGAGACCTTTTGTCTGGACGCGGTGAAGGCACTTCATGAGCGCGGTGTTGAGCAAGTCATGATATCGCGCCCTCATGACGCGTATGTTAACGCGATGGCCGAGCGCGGCATTCAGCATTATCTGGCCAGCTTTAACCGTTTCACCAAATGGTTTCAGCAGGCAAAAATCTCGCGCATCATCGCCGCGCATAACCCAGATATTGTGCATTGCTGGATGAACCGCGCATCATCGTTTGCCCCACAAGGGATTAAGCAGCCTGTTCTTGGCTGGTTTGGCGGCTATTACAATTTAAAGAATTTCCAGCGTTGTGACTTCTACATGGGTGTCACACGCGATATTGTGCGCCATATCGGAGAGGCAAGCGGTCATCCGGAAAATGCGTATCTTGGTCATACATTTGGCACGCTTGCTCAAGATCCACCGGTTTCGCGGGCAGAATTTGGGTTGCCCGAGGATAAGCCATTAGCATTGCTATTGTCGCGTATGCATTGGAAAAAGGGTGTCGATCTTATGCTTGAGGCGGCACAGCGCTTGCCGGGTATGGTGTTTTTATTGGCTGGTGACGGGCCAGATTTAGAAAAATACAAAGCGATGGCAAAATCATTGGGCGTCGAAGATCGTGTCTGTTTTCCCGGCTGGCGAACAGATCGCGCATCGCTTCTCAGTATCGCCGATATTTGCGTTCTACCATCGCGCTATGAGCCTTTTGGTACAGTCATTGCCGAAGCGTGGTTTGCTGGTGTGCCGCTCGTCGCAACAAGAGCCGATGGTGCCCGCCAATATGTCACGCATGAACAAGATGGTCTGTTGCTGGATATTGACGATCTGGACGGGTTGGTTCAATGCCTTGACCGCGCCGCCAACGATCAGGCATTGCGCAAGGCGCTGGTCAGCAATGGCCAGAAAACCTATGATGAACTGTTTTCAAAACAGGTGGTGATCGATAATCTGATCGCCTCATACAGCGATATGATCGCCCGCCATAAAAACGGCCGGTAAAAAAGCGCTGCCTCAATATCTCGATCTAAACGACAGCCTGCTATGGGCTATAGCTGGATATAGACTGATTTAATTTCGCTATAGGCATCCAGTGTGTAGGCGCCGTTTTCGCGCCCAAAGCCGGATTGTTTCGCGCCGCCAAACGGCAGGCCAGGTGGCAATAGATTATAGCTGTTTACCCAGACATTGCCGGACTCTAGCGCATCAGCCACCCGGTGCGCCCGCCCAAGGTCGCGGGTCATTACGCCCGCCCCAAGGCCGAAATCAGTATCATTAGCGCGCCGGACAGCTTCGTCTTCATCGTCAAAGATCAGAACTGACATTACCGGCCCGAAAATTTCTTCGCGAACCAACCGCATATTGTCGGTGCAATTGGTCAGAATGGTCGGCTGCATAAAATAGCCATTCTCAAACCCCTCGGGCCGCAATTGCTGGCCGCCGGTTGCGATGGTTGCCCCTTCGCTGGCGCCAATCTTGACATAGTCTAACACTTTGGCAAGATGGCGCGCCGAGATCAGCGCCCCCATCTGGATGTCACTGGCCATTGGGTCGCCAACGCGCATGGCCTCGGCCTTGGCGGTAAGCGCAGCAATGAAATCATTGGCAATAGACCGTTGGACGAACACCCGCGTTGCGTTCGAGCATACCTCGCCAGCGGTGTAAAAATTTGCGTCAAGCGCGGTTTGAACCGCAAGGTCAAAATCGCAATCATCAAACACCAGCAAAGGCGATTTACCGCCAAGTTCAAGCGTGATCTTTTTTAGTGACTGCGCTGATTGGGTCATGATCATTCGCCCAGTTTCAACGCCGCCGGTTAGCGATATTTTGGCAATGCCCGGATGCGCGCAGATGGCGCTGCCGATTTCCCGGTCGCCATGAATGATCTGAAACAGCCCGTCAGGCAGACCGGCGGCCTGCAGCAATTCGGCAACCTTATGCGCAACGAAAGGCGTTTCTTCGGATGGTTTTAAAATAAAGGCATTGCCGGCAGCCAGCGCTGGTGCCGATTTCCAACAGGCAATCTGCATCGGATAATTCCACGCGCCAATGCCGGCGCATACGCCAAGTGGCACCCGAACACTATAGCCGATGGCCTTGTCCCATTTGTTGAAATCACCATTTTGCGCGGTGATACAGGCGGCAAAATAATCAAACGCATCAGTTCCAGACGGCACATCGCCGCTAACCGCCTCGCTGAATAATTTGCCAACATCGCGCACTTCCAGATGGGCCAGTTCGTCATTTGCCTCACGCATCAGATTGGCGGCGCGATGCAGAATTTTTGCGCGCTCAAACGCATCGGTTTTTGCCCATGAAATCTGTGCCTCTTGCGCCACCGCTACCGCGTGATCAAGCATCTCACTGGAGGCGGGTTCAATCTGGGCGATTACCTCTCCTGTGGCGGGATAACGCTTTTCGATAACCGGCAGATTGCTTTTTACCGGTTTGCCGCCAATGAGTGACTGACAGATATGCATGATTTAGTCTCCCGTCTTCGTCGCTGGCTTGTTTTGCCTCGGTTGCCACAGATGCTGGCATAAATGCTGGCACAAATAATGGTTCGATCACCGTTGATGCCTATCATAATCGCGAATTAGAATCGTGGAAATTATAAAAATAATTTGATCTGTTCGGCTGGAATGGGGCAGTTTTGGTTAGGTGGACCGGTAAATTCGAAAGAACCGTTTAACGACTTGGGGGTAAGAATGTCTCAAATAATCGTTGATATTGATGAGGCCCGCCGCGATCTTGCGGCGATTTTTCGTTGGTCGGCACGCGAATCAATGCATGAGGGCATCGCCAATCACTTTTCTTATGCGGTTTCGGATGATGGCCAGATTTTTCTGATGAACCCTTATGGTGTGCATTTTTCAAAAATGCGGGCCAGTGATCTGCTGTTGCTTGATGCGCGAAAAACACCGTCGGATTATGCCGAAACAATTGACCCGACAGCATGGTGGATCCATGGGGCGATGCACCGGAATAACCCGCAGGCACGCTGTATTGTTCATTTGCATTCGCATTATGCAACGGCGCTCAGCGCGTTAAAGGATCCGAGCCTTTTGCCGGTCGATCAAACTAGCTGCCGGTTCTTTAACCGTGTTGCGGTTGACATCGGTTTTGACGGTATGGGACTGAATGACGAGGCTGAGCGGCTGTCGACCATACTTGGTAACAAGCGTATGGTGATGATGGGCAATCATGGCTTTATGACGGTTGCCGAGTCCCCCGCCTTGGCATTTGATCTCGCATATTATTACGAGCGAGCTTGTAGGACTTATTTAACGGCAAGAGCATCGGGTTTGGAGTTATCTGTGCTGCCGGACATAATCGCCGAGAAAACCGCAAAACAATGGGAAATTCAGGATCGAACAGTTCACCAGCACCTAAGGGCAATCCGCACGATTCTGGACGAAGAGGAGCCGGAATATCGCAGTTAAGCGAGATAATAAAGTCTCACAAACGGCAAAGCATCCATCAGGTTCAGCAATAAGTGAATGGTCAATGCGCTTTTGTCTGCATCTATGTCGTATGCTGGACATTACAGGAGTAGGGATGTTACCATGATTACTATAAACACAAAATATCCTTGGGAGGGATAAAATGAAAAAACTAATTATTGCGTCTGCGATTGCTGCGGGGACCATGCTGGGTGTCGCAGGACAAGCGTCTGCAGCTTGTGGCAATGTTTCTATTGCTGAAATGAACTGGGCATCAGCACAATTAATGGCTAATGTTGACAAAATAATTCTCGAGGAAGGTTACGGCTGTAAAGTTGATATTGTCCCCGGGGATACAATGCCAACTTTTACATCAATGAATGAAAAAGGTGCGCCAGATGTTGCTGGAGAATTATGGATCAACGCTGTCGCAAACCCACTTGCTGCAGCAAAAGCTGAAGGCCGCCTCCACACAGTTTCTGAAGGGCCAATCACTGGCCTTGGTGAAGGTTGGTGGCTGCTTCCGCATACACTTGAAAAACATCCTGAGCTGAAAACTGTTCTCGATGTTTTAGAGCGCCCAGATCTTTTCCCGCATCCTGAAGATCCGTCAAAAGGCGGTTTCCACACCTGCCCATCGGGCTGGGGGTGTCAGTTGGCAAATGCCAATTTATTCCGTGCGTTTGAAATGGAAAAAAAGGGCTGGCGTTTGGTTGATCCAGGCTCAGCAGCAGGTCTTGACGCTTCAATTGCAAAGGCCTCAGACCGAAAGGAAAACTGGTTTGGGTACTATTGGTCGCCAACCTCAATTGTTGGCAAGTATAGCTTGAACATGATGGATTTTGGCCTGCCATTTGCGGGTAAGGAAAACTGGGACGGCTGTATCGTTAAGGCGGAGCAAGACTGTGCTGATCCAAAGCCATCTGCTTGGACCAAGTCAGAGGTTCACACCGTGATCACTGATGATTTCAAAAAGCGGGTTGGTCCCGTTGGTGATTATTTCGCCAAGCGCATTTTCCCTGGCCCAGTGATGAACGCAACCTTGGCCTATATGTCTGATCAGCAGGCGACTGGCGAAGACGCAGCTATCGAGTTTCTGACGAAGCATGCTGATGTCTGGACAGGCTGGGTTAGCGCTGATGCCGCTAAGAAAATCAAAGCTGGTCTGTAAGACCATCACCCCCAAGGTTTAACAACAGTCTGCCGGTTTATGCCGGCAGGCTATTGGTCTCAGCTTTCCGAAAGGTATCCTCATGGATTTTTTTAACGAATTTCCAGAATTGGGCCGTGGTGATCTGCGCGATTTTAAGAAAGCTATCGATTTTGGATTTCGCAGTTTTTCGCGCGCCTACGGTGATGAACTTGAGAGTTTTTTTGATCCTTTATTGCAATTTATGATTTGGTTTGAGCGGCTATTAATCAGCTCGCCCTGGCCAATTATTCTCGCGGTAATCGCTGGGCTGGCTTGGCTTGGCTCGCGGAGTTGGAAACTGGTCTTGGGATCGGTTATTTGTTTTATGGTGATAGGCTATTTTGGCATGTGGGAAAATACCATGGCCACGCTCGCTATCATTTCAGTTGCTACGTTAATTTGTATTGGCCTTGGCATTCCCCTTGGCATCTGGATGGCAAAGTCAAACCGAGTTCAGGCAGTCGTTACACCTGTGCTTGATGTCATGCAGACGATCCCGAGTTTTGTCTATCTGATTCCTGTAGTGATGTTGCTGGGCATTGGTAAAGTGCCTGGATTGATTGCTGTCTGCATCTATGCAGCACCGCCGATTGTCCGCCTGACCAATCTTGGCATCCGGCTTGTTGATGAAGAGGTGCTTGAGGCGTCTGATGCGTTTGGCGCGAACTACAAGCAACGGCTGTGGGGGGTTCAGATCCCACTGGCGCTGCCGAATATTTTTGCTGGGGTAAACCAGACAATTATGATGGCGCTGGCGATGGTCGTGATTGCATCGATGATTGGTGTTCGCGGGCTTGGTGTCCCGGTTTTGCAGGCAGTCTCTAACCAATATCTTGCGCTTGGATTGATGAACGGCTTGGCCATTGTTGCCATCGCGATCATTTTTGACCGCGTTTCACAAAAATATGGCGAGCGCTTGCAGGCCTATCGCAAAGGAAACGGTAATGGCTGATACCAAAATTGAAATCAGAAACCTTTATAAGGTTTTTGGCAGTGACCCTGAAGCCGCGATGAAACATGTTCATGCTGGCCTGAGCAAGCAGGAATTGCTTGACCAGCACGGTCATGTTCTTGGTCTTCGTGACATTAATATCAAGATCAAGCCAAAGCGCATTCAGGTGATTATGGGCTTGTCCGGATCGGGAAAATCTACCCTGATCCGGCATATCAACCGGTTGATCGAGCCAACTGAAGGCGAAGTGATCGTCGATGGTGAAGATGTGTTGGCGATGTCGGCGGATGAATTACGCGAATTTCGTCGGCACAAGGCATCTATGGTGTTTCAGCGTTTCGGGCTTTTGCCGCATCGAACGGTATCGCAAAATGTCGCCTATGGCCTGAGCATTCAGGGTATTGCCGAGGCTGAAGCTGCTGAACGCAGCCAGCGTTGGATTGACCGGGTGGGACTGGCCGGATTCGAACAGCATTTTCCGGCGCAGCTATCAGGCGGGATGCAACAGCGCGTTGGTCTAGCCCGTGCGCTTGCAACTGACGCTGAGATTCTGCTCATGGATGAGGCTTTCTCGGCACTTGATCCCCTGATCAGAACCGATATGCAGAACATTCTCCTCGATCTTCAGGAAGAGCTGCATAAAACCATTGTCTTTATCACCCATGATCTGGACGAGGCACTGCGGATCGGCGATGAGATTTCGATCCTGCGTGATGGTGAGGTGATCCAGCAAGGTGACCCGCAATCGATCATCATGCGCCCGGCCGATGATTATATTTCTGACTTTATCAAGGATATTAATCGCGGCCGTGTGCTTGAGGTGCGGTCGATCATGGAAAAGGCAAACCGTGCGACGGGGCCTAAAATGGGCATTAAAACGCCGCTTGAGGATGCGTTGCAACAGCTGGTCAGTGCTGGCAAGGATAGTGGCGCGGTCATTGGTGATGATGGCAAGACAATTGGCAAGATCACCATGGCAAATGCCATCGCAGCGATGGCACGTCCTGATCGTGAAATAGAAGGGCCGCGTTACAAGTGAGTATTCAAGAAATTGGCCTTGATGGCATCTATAACCTTGCAAAAAAGGTTATGTTGGCAAACGGATGTGATACGGCAAATGCCGAGGCGCTTGCCGATATCATCTGCCGCGCCGAACGGGATGGATCGCATTCGCATGGGTTGTTCCGCGTTCCGGGTTATGTAAAGGCGCTGCGCAGTGGCAAGGTCGATGGCAAGGCCAAACCGACCATGAAACATCTGACGCCTGCGGTAATTCAAGTTGACGGTCACGGCTGTTTTGCGCCGCTGGCACAGTCCGTTGGCTTGCCCGCTTTGGCTGATGCAACAACGCAGATTGGCATTGCGGCCTTGTCGCTTGTCGGGGTTCATCACTTTGCCGCATTATGGCCGGAAACCGAATATCTGGCGGATCGCGGGCTGGTAGGCATCGCCTGTACCGCCTATATGCCAGCAGTGGCACCAGCTGGGTCAAAAGAGGCGCTTTTTGGCACAAACCCGCTGTCATTTGCATGGCCGCGTCCGGGGCATAATCCGGTTGTGTACGATATGGCGACAGCTTCGATGGCGATGGGTGATGTGCAAATTGCGGCGCGTGATGGCCGTGAGGTGCCGCTTGGAACAGGACTTGACGAGCATGGTGAGCTCACCACCGATCCGGCAGCGATTGCCAAAGGTGTGTTGTTGCCATTTGGTGGCTATAAAGGATCGGCGATTGCCCTAATGGTTGAACTGTTGGCGGCAGGCATGACGGGCGAGCAGTTCAGTTTTGAGGCACGCCAAACAGATAATAAGGATGGTGGGCCGCCGCGCGGCGGTGAATTGGTGATCGGGCTATCGCCAATGGTGATTGCTGGCGAAGGCTGGCAGGATCATGTTGAGGGATTTGTGCAGAAAATGTCAGCCATTGAGGGCGTGCGTATGCCAGGGGCAAGACGCCATAAAAACCGGCTTGATACGGGGCCGCGGCAGATCAATAGCGCCCTTCTTGAGACCATCAACAGCCTGCTCTAACCGCAGGATAATACGGGCATAGAAAAAGACGCTGATAGGACAGCGTCTTTTTTGTTTTGATCTTGTTGAAAAGAAGGTCTTTTAAATGCGTGTTAGCCTAGCTGTGGGCCAGCTGCAACCAGCGCCTTGCCAGCGTTAGTGTCGGTAAATTTCTCAAAATTTTCGACAAACAGACCACCAAGATGGCGCGCACGTTTTCCCCATTCGGCCGGATCATCAAAGCTTGAGCGTGGATCCAAAACCGTTGCATCAAGCCCGGCCAGTGTTTTTGGCATTCTCAAATTAAAGATTGGCAGGGTTTCGGTTTCGGCATTGTCAAGTTCGCCGTCAAAAATAGCGTTGATTAATGCGCGTGTGTTTGCCAATGAGATACGCTTGCCTTGGCCGTTCCAGCCAGTATTGATCAAAAAGGCCTTGGCGCCTGCATTGCGCATACGGTTGTTCAAAACCTCGGCATAAACCGTTGGGTGTAGGGTTAGGAAAGCGGCACCAAAACAGGCTGAAAAGGTCGGCTGATGTTCGGTCATACCGCGTTCCATACCTGCCATCTTTGCGGTAAAGCCAGAAAGGAAGTGGTATTGCGTTTCCGCATCATCAAGGATGGAAACAGGCGGTAAAACACCGAACGCGTCGGCTGTCAGGAATAGCACATGCTTGGCGTGCCCTGCTTTTGATACCGGCTGAACAATGTTGTCGATATGATAGATTGGATAGGATACGCGGGTGTTCAGGGTCAGGCTGGTATCACTGAAATCAACCTTGCCATCGGCGTCGACCATCACGTTTTCCAGCAACGCATCGCGGCGGATCGCGCGGTAAATTTCTGGCTCACTGGCCTCGCTTAGATCGCTGGTCTTTGCATAGCAACCCCCCTCAAAATTAAAGATGCCATCATCATCCCAACCATGTTCATCATCGCCGATTAGGCTGCGATTTGACGAGGCTGACAAGGTGGTTTTGCCGGTGCCTGACAGGCCAAAGAACAGCGCAACATCGCCGTCGGCCCCGCAATTTGCCGAACAATGCATCGACGCAATGCCCTTTTGCGGCAACAGGTAATTCATCACCGAGAAAAGGCCTTTCTTCATTTCGCCGCCATACCAGCTGCCGCCGATAAGCTGCATCCGCTCGGTCAGGTTAAAGGCAACAAAGGTCGGCGAATTCATGCCATGACGCTCCCAATCAGGATTGGTTGTCATTGAGGCATTAACCACAGTGAAATCCGGCGTGAAATCGGCTAGCTCTTCATCGCTTGGCCGGATAAACATATTTTTGACGAAATGCGCCTGCCAGGCGACTTCCATAACAAAGCGCACCTTCATACAAGTGTCTTTGTTGGCACCACAAAATCCGTCTACAATATAAAGTTTTTTGCCGCTCAGCTGTTTGGCGGCGAGGGCTTTTAGATCATTCCAGACGGCGGTATCAATTGGCTTATTGTCATTTTTTGTGCCATTGCCGTTCCACCAGTAGCTGTCGCGGGTGGTCTCATCCTTAACGATGAATTTGTCCTTTGGTGAGCGGCCGGTATATTCGCCGGTTAGAACATTAACTGCGCCAAGTTCGGTGAGATAGCCGCGCGCAAACCCTTCGAGACCAGGCTGAAGTTCGTCCTCATAGAGCTGATCATATGATGGGTTGTAAACAATTTCTTTAACGTCAGAAATACCGATAGATGACAGGAATTTTTCCACGAGTACAGCGCTCTCAAATTGTTGCATGGGGCTCTGGCGACAATGGCCATAAGAGTTGTAGCCCCCTAATCCGGGGCCGAAAAGAGCGACAATTATTAAGGTTCTGTGAACAGGTTGTCAATCCGCAAGGCGGTACAGAATGGCCTCGCTAGCCGGTGATTTTTAACGATGGATTGATCCGTTGAATCGCGGCTGGATTAATCCAGCAATACCATGATGATCGACAGCGCCAAAAGGCCCATCGCGGCCAATTCGAGACGGCTGACACGTTCTTTAAAATAGAGAATTGAAAAGCCGATGCTAAACAGTAATTCGACCTGACCAACTGCGCGCACAGGTGCAACCTCGTGGTTCAAAAAGGCGGCAAACCAGCAAATGCTGCAAATCGCCGCCCAGACGCCAGCCATCGCACCGCCGCGCCATTCAACAAAGCTAGCAATGAATTCCCCCCGCTTTACAACGTAAAGATAGCCACCAAAGCAAACTGCCTGAATTGTTACACCAATTGCCGCTGCATAGATCGCGTTGCTTAAAAGGCTGCCCCCGGTCATGGCCTGCATTGCCGCCCCATAGGACACGGTACAAAAGCCCAGAAAGGCACCGGCAGCAAGGCCGATTGCCATTTGCCGGCTCATGATGCTTTGCCGGACATTGGACAGTGACAGGTTGGTTTTCACCAGTGCCAGCATCACAGTTGCAAACACACCAAGCGCAATGGCAAAACCGGTTTGTACTGTCACCACGACGCCGAGAATCAATGCCTCAAAAATAGCCGTTTGCAAAACTTCGGTTTTAGAAAAAGCCACCGCAGCGGCAAAGGAACGATGGCTAAAGAGTTGGACCAAAAGAACGGTGAAAATCACCTGCGTCAGGGCGGCAATATTTATCCATGCCCAAAAGGTAAATGGCAAACCCGCCAGCGAAGCGCCGGTCAGTCCGGTATAGAAAATGACGCATAGCCACGCAATCGGACAGGCATAGGAAAAACGGATATAGGCGGCGCCATAGCTGCCTAGCGGTGCCACCATACGCCGTTGAACAGCGGTGCGAAGCGCTTGTGTTGCGGCCGCCAAAACGGCAAATAATACCCAAATTTCCATAGTTTCTTATACAGCCAATCTGGCTGCCGCCAAGCGTTGTTTTCTAAAAACCGGAAAAATGCATCCGAGGTACGCGCCATCGCCATTCGACAGCGCCGCGCTTGTCAATCTTGCCTTTGCGAAAAAAAAGCGTAATCTGAACAAGATTTTTCAGACAAACTGTTACAGATAACCCGCTGCTGATGCAGAGGTTAAAAGAGGCAATGATGACGGATATGCATTTTATTAAGGGCGCAACTTTAGCTGGCACTAGTGGCCGGTCGCAGGATGTGTATAACCCAGCGACTGGCGCGGTCATTTCGTCAGTGCCGCTTGCCAGTGCCGCCGAGGTCGATGCGGCTGTTGCTGTGGCCAAGGCCGCCTTGCCGGGCTGGGCGAATACCCCGCCGGCCAAGCGTGCGCAGGTAATGTTCAAATTCCGTGAATTGATTGTCCAGAATCTTGGCACGATTGCCGAAATGATCTCATCCCAGCATGGCAAGACGCTTGATGATGCCAAGGGCGAGGTGTCGCGCGGGCTTGAAGTTGTCGAATTTGCCTGCGGTATCCCGCATTTGCTGAAAGGTGATTATTCAGCGCAGGTCGCAGGCGCGGTCGATAGCTATTCGCTGCGCCAGCCGGTTGGTGTTGTTGCGGGTATTACCCCGTTCAACTTTCCGGCGATGGTGCCGATGTGGATGTTCCCGATGGCGCTTGCTTGCGGCAATACATTTATCTTAAAGCCGTCCGAGCGTGATCCGGCGGCGCCCCTTTATCTGGCGCAATTGCTGACTGAGGCTGGTCTGCCTGATGGCTGTATGAATGTGGTGAATGGCGATAAAGAGGCGGTTGATGCGCTGTTGGATCATCCGGATGTTGCTGCGATCAGCTTTGTCGGTTCAACCGCAATTGGCAAATATATCTATGGCCGTGGATGCGCGAATGGCAAGCGTGTGCAGGCTTTGTGTGGTGCCAAGAATCATATGATCATTATGCCTGATGCCGATATGGATCAGGCCGTTGATGCGGCGATGGGTGCGGCTTATGGGTCGGCTGGTGAACGTTGTATGGCGATTTCTGCAGTGCTTGCGGTTGGTGATGACACGGCTGACCGGTTTGTGTCGGCACTAGCCCCAAAAGTACGCGCTTTGAAAATTGGCCAATATGATGAGGTAGGGGTCGAAATGGGGCCAGTGATCACGCGCGAGTCGAAAGACCGGATCACTGATTACATCAATCAGGGTGAGGCCGATGGCGCTGAAGTTGTTGTCGATGGTCGCGGTCTGTCATTGCAGGGCTATGAAAACGGGTTTTTTGTCGGTGGTACGCTGCTGGATCATGTAACGGCGGATATGTCGGTTTACCGTGATGAAATTTTCGGTCCTGTTCTGTCAGTTTTGCGGCCAAAGACCTATGAAGAGGCGGTTGGCCTGGTCATGAGCCATGAATATGGAAACGGCACCGCGATTTTTACCCGTGACGGTGATGCCGCTCGTGAATTTGCCAATAATGTGAATGTCGGCATGGTCGGGGTGAATGTGCCGATCCCTGTGCCGGTTGCCTATCATAGTTTTGGCGGCTGGAAAGCCTCGATGTTTGGCGATCATTCGATCCATGGCATGGAAGGTGTGCGCTTTTACACCAAATTGAAAACCGTTACGGCGCGGTGGCCTAGCGGGATTAAGGAAGGCGCCGTATTCAATTTCCATTCGGGCAGCGAAACCAAATAAATCCCGATAAATACCCACAAATATTATGACATAAATATTATGAGATAGATATTATGACATATGCTGGGGCTGGGGCCGGCCGGTAAGGCAGGCAGCGGTCAAAATCACGAACAATTCAAGCCCGCGGTCACATGGCTGCGGGCTTATTCTTTGGCAAGCTGTTCGAGGCGTAGCCGCGCAATCTTATGCACCTGGCCAAGTGCGGTGGCGAATTCCGCATCGGCATTTTGCGTAATGCGTTGCTGAAAAGCCGATAATATGGTTGCCCGATCAAGCCCGCGAACGGCGATGATAAAAGGGTGGCCAAATCTTTCGCCATAGCGCGTGTTTAAATCCTGAAAAGCGGCAAATTCGTCGGCGCTACATTGATCAAGTGCCGCGCTGGCCTGCTCGGCACTTGACGAAGCGGTTAGTGATCCGGCGATGGCCAATTTGCCAGCGAGTTCGGGATGCGCGCATAGCAGTTCCATCTGTTTGTCAAAGCCGGCGGCATCAACGATATCTGCCATCCGTTTTGCCAGCACCGCTGGATCGGCGTCCAGCCGGTCAACGCCCATGTCAAACAGCGTGCCAGCAACCCACGGCGAATGTTCGTAAATGCCGCCAAATGCCGCGATAAAATCGGCGCGAGATAACTTATGCGGTGCGGGTTTGATCATCATTTGGGTATCGCTCCAAGGGTGGAAAGGCTGGCCGAAACCAGACGCGCCTTAACGGTGACATATCTTGTATGATGGTCAATTCAATTTGCAATAACAATGCATAACTGCCATCGTTAGGTTGTGAAGTGGAAGGGTAAAGGCTAGTAAGTGAGGTGTGATGGGGCGATTAACAACACATGTTCTTGATACGGCGCGCGGCTGTCCGGCCTCGGGCTTGGTGATTGATCTGTTTCGTCTAGGCGGCGGTGCGGATGAAAAGCCGGTTCTGATTAAAACCACCGAAACCAACAATGATGGCCGATGTGATGCGCCATTGCTGGATGGCGAGGCGTTGCAAAAGGGCCGATATCAGTTACTGTTTCGGGTAGCGGCCTATCTTCGGCGTGCTGGGGATGATCTTCCCGAAATTCCGTTTCTTGATGATGTTGTCATCAACTTTGGTATTGATAATCCTACACAGCATTATCACGTCCCGTTATTACTATCAGCCTACGGCTATTCGACATATCGCGGCAGTTAGACCGGAGAGCTAATGCGAGATGAAATTCGCTTTGTTTTAAACGGCAGAATTCAGTGCGTTGCTGGCTACTTGGGTTTTATGAATTAGGCCCACTTTTTTTGAATTTACAATCCTGCTCCCCCGCTGATATCGCAGAGTTCTGACAGCTTCTCGGTTAGAATGATCTCAAATTGTTCCACTAGGCGAGATACTGGCCGATCTAAAGGACGAAGTAGATGGATTGAGTGAAAAACTTTTGGGGTGAAAAAAACAATTTCGAGTTCGTTTTTGTAACGGGCTGCGGTGATAAAATCGACCAAGCCAATTGCTGCGTTTCTTCGAACAAAAGCGCAAACGGACTCGAAAGTTTGGGCTTCTATACAAATCTCTGGAAAAGTAAGGCCGGATTGCGAAAACCGCTCAGAAAATTGGACCATTGTTGGGTGTGTTGCCGAGATAGTAACCAATTTCTCGGAAGCTAGGTCCTCTGGGCGCAGGACTTTTTTGTTTATGGGCTGGCTTTTTTTTGGAAAAATTAACACACATGGTATCTGAAAATCTCTGACCCTCAAATTTCTTGGCTCGGCAAGCCTCGTTGTAATAGCAAGATCAAAGTCATGAGTTGAGAGTAGTCCGCTCATCATCTCGGACCGGCGGGCTTGTAAACTCACTCTGACACCCTGACGTGTCGCCAAAAACTCACTGATCACTCCGGGCAAGAAATCAATGGCAATGTCTGGATACGACACAATTGAGAGATCGCCATATCTGTCTTCTTTTATTTGTTTAGCCCGTTGTTCTGTTAATTCGACTGTCTCTAATGCGCGGTTAATATCAGGTAAAAGTGCATTAGCTTCTGGAGTCGCGACTAGTCGTCCATTAATCCTCTCAAAGAGAGCAAAGCCCAAAACACGCTCTAAATTTTGAATCAAATTCGTTGCCGAGGGTTGCGCTATGCCAAGGGCAGATGCCGCTCTGGTCATGCTTCCCGTGCTCATTATTGCTCTGAAGCATTCCATTTGACGGATGTTGAGCATACAAACTCCATAGAATTTATCTATTAAATATAAAAAAAATATTATTATCTTCTATGTATTCTTTTGTCTAACGTTTTAGCCTAGGTAAGATTTTGACCTCGAAATAAATTATTTTGGAGTTTTTCAGTGCAATCTAGAGGCCGTGTGTTTGAGTCTACTGAATTTGCGTTGGCACCAGATACCCTGCTAACTCCGCAAGGTCCCATTAATGATGCCGTGCTGCATGTCATAGAAGGTAAAATCAATTTTGTTGGAGATACAAAAGAATTTCAGGCAGTCAACCCAGACTTAATTATCCATCGTTTGGAAAAATGCGCAATAATTCCTGGATTCATAGACTCACATACTCATTCAGGCCAAGCATTTGGTAAAGCAATAACAGGTGGGGAGCCCGCTCAAATATGGCGTAGGATTTGGGTTCCTATGGAAACCAGCTTCGATGAGCAAACTGTCTATGTATCTGCGAAATGGATGTTCCTTGAGGCGCTGCGTGGCGGTTTTACTGCTATTGTAAATTTTGCAACGATGGACACTAACAAAACTCTTGCTGTTCACCGAGCTGCAAATGAAGTTGGGATTCGCTTAGTATCCAGTACTGGTGTAGCATTGCCAATCGAAAGGTCGGACTTACTTGATTCAGTTCATGTAAATGCGGCGATCGACCTTGGCCTTTCGAGGGCAGAGGCCCACATCAAAGCATGCTCAGCAGAGCGTTTGATTAGCCCTTCTATTTGTGTTCCAGCTGTTCAGTCGGGCCCAGCCGATTTAATACGAAGCCTGTCAGAATTTTGCGAAAATAATGAAATTCTTTTTCAAATCCATACGAATGAGCATCACGTAGAAGTTCATTGGTGCGTAACCGAATACGGTATGCGACCGATGGAGTTTTTTGCCAAATATGGAGCTGTCGGTCCGCATACTTTGCATCACCACTGTACTCTGGTAACCGATTATGAAATCGAACTTTTGCGCGATACAGGTTCAGGAGTATCATACAACCCGCTTGCAAGCGCATGGAAAGGTGACAAGGTAGCGCCCGCACTTGCTTTTCAGTCGAGAGGTGTTCGGTTTGGTATTGGGACAGATAGCACTAGATCAGACGCATTCCGACTTTTAGAGGTCGCGGAAACTGCTCAAAGATTCTCTCAGGGAATGCAATTAGCTGATTTTTCGTGCGGTGCCGCTTATACATGGCTCAATGCAGCGAGTCTGGGAGGTGCACAGGTGTCGGGCCTTGGTAAGATAACGGGGGCATTGTCGCCCGGTCTAAAGGCTGATTTTTTAATTTTAGATGCATCAAGACCAGAAGTTTTACCTTCGTGGGATTTTGAGTGGGAGCTGGTCCGACTTTATAATCGTGATCAGATTCAGGCGGTCGTTATTGATGGCAGATTGGTAATGGAATTTGGTCAGCCAGTCGGATGGAATGCGGATGAATTTATTGAGGCAGAGGAGCAGCGAGCTCGTCGTGTAGTAGACGGGGCGCCTATTATTCGAAGGCATGGCCCAGCTTTTAAAATTAAGAATAGAAAACTTTGAGGCTGCTGAGATGCAAACTTTATTGAAAAGCATAGGTCAATTTAGTGTCTCAATTTCAGGTGTAGTGCTTGTATGGTGGCTTTTTGCCAACTCTGGTGTTGTTAGCCAAGACCTTTTCCCAACGCCTCTTCAGGTTTATCAAGCAGCTATCGAACTTCACGCGGATGGCGTCCTTTTAAAAGATTTAAGAGTTTCTTTGGGTAGAGCAGCAACAGGATTTTGTATCGGTGCGTCGCTTGGTGTCTTTGTTGGGTTGTTGACGGCTCGGGTGCGAATTGTCGCCGTTGCGCTCGAACCCTTTCTGAATTTGTTACGACCAATACCAGCAATAGCATTGGTTCCAATTGCAATTGTTTGGTTTGGTATTGGTGAAGGATCTAAGTATTTTGTTATCTCCTATACAGTATTCCTTGCGGTGTGGCTAAACACTCATGCCGGTGCTTCTGAAGTTGCGGGCACATATTTACGCGCTGCAAGGTCGCTTGGGGCTAGTAGGCTAAGAGAGTTTTTCGAAGTCATAATTCCTGCTTCTGCGCCACACATTGTGGTTGGGCTAAGACTTGGTGCAGCACTCGCTTTCCTTAGCCTCATAGCAGCTGAGTTGAGCGGTGCTTCGTCGGGAATTGGTTTTAGGCTTCAAGATGCGCGGCAGTTTATACGGACTGATCGCATGTTTGTAGGTCTTATTGAACTCGGGATTTTGGGTGCAACGCTAGACTACATATTTGTGTTTATTAGTCGGCGCCTGGTTCATTGGGAGAGTGCCTGATGAGAAGCATAAGATATTCTAATAACGGTAAAGGGCATATAGAGCTCAAAGACGCAAGTGTAACCTTTTCTGGTCCTGGTGGTCAGAAAATTGAGGCCCTTTCGGCCACCAATTTAAATATTGAACCGGCGTCCTTTGTATCTCTTATTGGGCCGTCTGGGTGCGGAAAATCGACTATTTTAAATTCTATCGGAGGCTTTGTTGAATTGAGTAGTGGACAGATACTGCTCGATGACGTCCGTGTAACTGGGATTAATCCAGAAATCGGGGTCGTGTTTCAGCAATACGCCCTCTTTCCTTGGCTTACTGCCCTTGGGAATGTGATGTTTGCTCTCAAACGGTTTCGCATGAGCAAAGATGAGAGGAAGCAAAGAGCGTATGCGGTTCTGAAAGACGTTGGGCTTCAAGGGCGAGAAAAATCATACCCGGGCCAGTTGTCTGGGGGCATGCGACAGCGTGTGGCTCTCGCTAGAACATTTGTTTCATCTCCAAAAGTGCTTCTCATGGATGAGCCTTTTGGCGCCCTCGATGCGCAGACGCGTGTGGTAATGCATGATATTTTGCTGCGCATCTGGGAAGCACAAAAATCCACAGTTATCTTTGTTACACACGATGTGGACGAGGCATTGGTTTTGTCAGATCTAGTCTATGTAATGAGCACTAGCCCTGGCCGAATTATTGATTGCATCAAGATTCACACGGAACGGCCTCGTAAGGTCGGTACCGTTGATGAAGAGTTTTTAAAAAATCGTAACAGGATTACGAATTTGCTGCGTGGATCGCATGCGGCTGAAAGGCAGATTTAATTACTAACTATAGGAGGAGTTTATGAACAGGTTTTTGAAAAATATTCTGCTTACTATTTGCCTAAGTTTATTCGCTACTGCCGGTTTTGCGAAAACCACTAAAGTAGTTATTGGGGGTGGCCCTTACTTAGACATTCCGCAACTATCAGTAGCGATGGATAGTGATTTGTGGTCGAAAAATAATTTAGAGGCTGAGGTTATCCCCTTTCGATCGGGGCGCGCAGCTTTTGAAGCTCTACTCGGTGGTCAGCTTGATTTGGCATTCATGGCAGAATTTCCTGCCGTTATTGGAGCAATGCGTAAACAAAATTTCAGGATTATTTCTGAAATGTCGCAGTACACTGCCACTCGAATAATTCATGGCGGCGACGCTTCTATTGACTCGGTTGCTAAATTGGCTGGGAAGTCTATTGGTGTAACAATTGGAACAAATGTAAACTTCATGCTTGAGAATGAGCTTTCTGCTGCCGGGGTCAAAGCTGAACTTGTATCTGTTGGCCCCCCTGATATTGTCCCCGCTTTGTCCAGAGGAGATATATTTGCAGGCGCAATGTTTCCCTCTTTCTACGCCGGCGCAAAGAAGGCTCTGGGCGATCGTTACCGGGAGATAAGGATTGACAGCTATGGCACCCATTTCATTCTAGTCGCGACCAAGAAGCTCATAGACGAAAACCCCGAAGCTGTAAGGGGAGTTCTGCGTGCTCTTTATGATGGAGAAAAAATTGTGCGCAGTAGTCCAACAGAATCTCACAAGGCGGTTTCACGCGTTTTGGGCGGAACGTTGAAGCCAGATCAGGTTGCTAGTGCTTCAAAAAATTACCGTTTCAATATGAGCCTTGATCAATCGTTGCTTGATCTGATGGTCAGAGAGGGTATTTGGATACACGGGAGAGGTTCAATCAAAGCCAGTTTACCAACTGCTGATTCAATACGCCCTTATATTGATGCAAGCTTTCTTCAATCTGTAGACTCGGGTCGTGTAACATTGAAATGACTGAAATAGTATCTCAAAATTTTCTGGGCCGGGCAAACCTGGCCCAAAAATTTAGATAGATAAGGTTTTATAGGCCATTCCAGAGTTTTTTTTAATATTATCAATTTTTGTTGCTGCCCTTCTGCAAACAGTAACCGGCGTGGGCTACGGTGTGATTGCCGGCCCCGTGCTGCTCGCAGCTCTCGACAATAGTGAGGCATTTCAGATTGTCACTTGGCATAATCTTATGGTTGCTTTAGCTGTTGTGCCCCGCCAAATAAATAATATTAATTTTAATCTGCTTAAGAGCATTTCATTTGGAGCAGCTCCAGGAATATTGGTTGGTTTCATAATTCAACTTTCTGTTGAGCTATGGGTTTTGAAAGCCTTCTGCGCCACAGCAATATTAATTATTGCAGGCGCGTTAGTTCAAAAAATGTTCTTGGAGAGAGTCGCAAGTAAAAGAGTTATAAAGAAAAAATATCAAGCTATTCCGATTGGGCTCTGCGCTGGTTTGATGGGAGGAATGTTAGCAATGCCTGGGCCAGTCCTTGCAGCTTGGATGTCGATTCACCATCTCAAAAAATTAGAAATCAGAGCAACTATTCTTGCATTCTTTATTTTTGCCTATGGCGCAAACGGTGTTTTATATTTTTACTCTGAGTCTTTGAACAAAGAAATTGTGTGGTTATCGGGAGTACTCTCGCTTCCTTTGATAGGAGGCATTTTAATTGGCAATCTTGTCATAAACAAAATATCGGAAGAAATATTTCAATTCCTGCTTCTTTTTGTTTTATTGATAACGGCAGTTTTTTTATTGATCAGCATTTTTGTATAGCTGCAAAGGGTGGTTAGAAACGTGATATGAGAACGGAAATTCGTTTCTTGTTAAATGGTGAACCACAATATGTGTCGGATCAGGATGGCGATATTACACTGCTGAGCTGGTTACGGCAGAATCCTTCATTGCGCGGTACTAAGGAAGGTTGTGCGGAGGGTGATTGTGGGGCCTGCACCATTGCTATTGCTCGCACTGATCCATCTGGGAAACTAGTTTACCGGCCGATAAATGCGTGTATTTTATTTCTTGGCATGATCGATGGCGCGGCGATCCGAACGGTCGAAGGGCTGGCAGATCCAGATGGTAATCTACACGCTGTACAGACTGCAATGATTAAGGCTGATGCGTCGCAATGCGGCTTTTGCACGCCTGGATTTATAATGTCGCTCTATGCTGCATGGCAAAATGGCAATGGCCTTGCGCCGGATGATATTGACAACACGCTGGCCGGTAATCTTTGCCGTTGCACCGGTTATCGGCCGATTGTGGCAGCAGCGGCGACGCTGGATCGTGCCAGAAATTCCGATATGGAAAACCCCGATATGGCAAATGATCGGACGATGCTGGCGGCACTTGAAAATATGCCGGATAGCGCCGTGGATCTGTGCCTCGGCGGTCCGTCTTGCCGGTTTCTTGCACCGGTGACACGTGCCAGCTTTGCCAAGGCTTACGCTGAAAATAGCGAGGCGACAATTGTTGGCGGGGCAACCGATGTTGGGCTGTGGGTAACAAAACAGCATCGCAAGCTGGGCTGTATGATCTGGACGGGTGGTGTTGCCGGGTTTGAGCAGATTAACGATGATGGTGATATACTGCGGATCAATCCCGCGGTTACGCATCAGCAATTGCTGCAGAAGATTGCTGATGATGTGCCTGAAATTGCCGAATTGCTGCGCCGCTTTGGGGCGCTTCAGGTGCGCAGCAGTGGTACGGTCTGCGGCAATGTCGCAAATGCATCGCCGATTGGTGATTTGCCGCCGGTGCTGATCGCGATTGGCAGTCAAATCGAGCTGAGTACCGCCCATAAGAGTCGCAGTTTTGATCTGGAAAATTTCTTTCTTGAATATGGCAAGCAGGATCGCCGCGTCGGTGAGTTCGTCTCGGCGGTGATAATGCCGCGCGGGCCACACCCCTATCTTCGCTGTTATAAAATATCGAAACGGTTTGATCAGGATATTTCAGCGGTG
>Ga0181598_1000986_pt1 | contig 28068 bp, 17 predicted proteins | sample 041ome_4_FD_153295 | JGI IMG/M metagenome (GOLD analysis project Ga0181598, IMG submission 153295) | Coastal salt marsh microbial communities from the Groves Creek Marsh, Skidaway Island, Georgia - 041404US metaG (spades assembly) | ecosystem: Environmental > Aquatic > Marine > Intertidal zone >... | reverse complement strand
TGTCGTCGTTTACGTCGTCTCTCTCGTATTCTCTCTCAGCGAAACGTGTGTTTCGGCGCGGAGCATCAACCAACGCTACTCATACCAGTCGTCGTCGTCGCTTTCGAAAGATTTAAAGAGAAAACAACAACGAACAACAACAACAACAACAACAACAGATGTCCGCCTCCAATCCGGAGCAATTCTTAGTAAAAGAGAAACAACAGAAAGAGAAGGAGAAGCGAGTGCAAGACTTGCTGAAATCGTATTACCACGAACAGCAACAACAGCAACAGCAAGAGGAGGAGGAACAAGAACAAGAACAGAAACAATCTTTCTCGAAGAAGACGAGGGAGATTAAGGAACAAAACGAGCAAACGAACGATGGAATGAAAAGTTGGACTAAAGAGGAGGAAAAGGCCCACGCGGGAGCGACATCGACTACGTCTCAACTACATAGCGATGAGAACAAGAAGAAGAACAACAACAACAGTAGCATTCAAAACAAAAATCTCATAGAAATGCTAAAAACGAAAACGATCGGAGAGTTACAGAACGAATACGTGAACGTTTCCCGAGAGATCAAACGTCTCGAATCGCACGGGACGCACTCGGTGTACGAAAACTATTCAAAGTTTATCAACGCGGCGGACTTTATCGAAAACGCGCGACCGGAAATTGAGCAGTTGACGAAGAAGGAGAGCGTGAAGGTGGAGAAGGCGACGAAGGAAGCGGCGGAGGCAGCGAGGAAATTGAACGAAACGTTAGACGCGAAACGTTTTGAAAGCGAAAGAGCGAGGGAGGTGCAAAACGTATTGTTTAATATCCAAGAAGCTTTGAAGGCGCCAGCGACGATTCGAAACGTTTTATTTGGGTCTGTTTCTTCTTCTTCGGAAAGCGCTCGCGTGGAGAAGGCGGTGAGAATCATAGCGAAGACGAAACCGATGCTCGAGAAGTTTTCTTCTTCTCCTTCTTCGGGCGTTAGCGGTGAACAACAACACAAGAGCGGGAAACTTTTCTTGGAAGCGAAGAATGAAACGATGAAAATCTCGGATGCGATTGCAAGTTTGTTGAAGAAACGAGTTCGTTCGAGCTATCATGCGACGGCTTCGCAAACGGTAGGCGTCGGCGAGGGAGGTAAAGATGATTCCAACGCGCTCGAAAATCTCGTGAACAAGCTTTCCTCGCACTCGTGCGCGGAGTGCTTAAAGTTGTTAGGCGTGCCTCGAGACGAAGTTCACGAAGAATTCTTATACGCAGAGAAGGATAAATTGGAGAAAATTTTAACGGATTTAGAATCCGACATCAGGAAGAGTAGTAGCATTCGTAGCGATTCAGGTGGAGCCGCCGAAACGTCCACGACGGTGGACTCGTTATTCAAACCAAAGCTCGGGAAAGTAAACGAGCTATTTTTGAACGAGTTCCAAAAGTGCGCGGCATCGTATTTGGAAGTTTTCCCCGAGGATAGTCGTCAGCCTTTAGTTGACTTTGCTAAAGTTGTTTTCCGCAGATATTTTGAGCTTTTGAAAGTTATTTTTATCGACGGGGAAAGCGCGACCAAAGAGGAGGGGAATATGGGAAATTTGTCCTCGGTGCGACACATGTGCGCGGCGTTGGGTAACATGGCTGCCGATTTGGCATCTGCGCATAAGCTACTCCCAGAGTGTGCTCTCGGCGATCGAGTGACAGAAATTGTAGAAAAAAGTATTCGAAAACGCATCGAAGACGCGCATTTACGACGAGAGTCCATCTTATCGGAGAAAATTTCGCAAATCGAACAGTTGTTGTCGTCCTCGGGGAGCAATACAGCTGCGGCGTCGCCAACCATCGTCGCCGATGCCGTCGAGGATTTCTTGAGCACGCACGAAACTACAGCTAACATCATTATCGCGGATATTAAGGCGTTTTCGGAAGAGCGTCCTCTTTTGTTACAAAGTTGGAGAGACGAGTTTGGTAGATTTTCACGCGCCTTGTTCGCGACGAGTCACCACGCTCTGTGCGCGCGACTGGTTGGATTTGGTAGTTGTCGTGCCAATTCTTCTTGCATTCCGTATTTATCCCCGTCGCAAGGATTACCAAATAGTCCATACTTGCAACGCAACAACAAGACTAACGGAGGTTCCTCGACGGCGGCCTCTTCGCTCATCGCATCTGTCTTGCTCTTCAAAATTGGCGACGAAAGCTACACACTTGAAAACGGACTCGCAAAAATTTTTCCTTCTCATGTGGTGAGCGAAAAAGGGAAGAGGAGTGCGGCATACGACGAAAGATTACTTCGCGCAATTGCAATGGCTTGTTTTCGAGATTGTTTTCGAGAGTTTTTGATGCTTTCGACGTCAAAGTTAGATGCGTTGTTGATCCAGTACGAAAACGCTTCTATAACGGACTTATTCGTGGACGCGTTGGAAAAAATCAAGCACGACGTGAAAAACATTGAAGCGTCGCCAACGCTCGTGCAGATGTTGAACTCCTCGACGTCAGAACCGTTAACTAACGATGTGGGTGTTGTGCTAGATGAAAACGCGTTCGATATCTTCGAGTGCAAAAATAAGTTTTCAACCGCGCGAATCGTTCGGAGGTGCGTGGAAAGCTCGCTCTCCAACTTTCAAGACTATATCTTTACGAATGTTCCTACCTTTACTAAGGAAACATTGAAGCATTTCGAAGGGCAATGCGATGCTATTGAGCAAGAGTTGAATAGAGAGTTCCACGAAAATACGGAGACGCACGAGACGTGTTTTGCTTCGCTGAAGACTCTGGCTCGCAAACGCGACGTCGACGGAGCGGCGCACGCCTCGTCTGTAGAAGCTTCGAAGTTACTGAAAGATATTCAAAAGATCTAATAAAGAGTTCTTCTATACTCTACATAATGTAATATCACTAAATACTTCTAACGATGCTATTGCTTTTTCCTAATTCCTAAAGATCAAGTGCACACGTCGAGCACGTTTGCCACGTGCAAGATTTTCCAAGCGTTTGTTTCCATCGACCAATCGTGGAATATGTTTCCGCTGTGCACCTTTGACTTTCTACCTCCGTATTGATCTAAGTTCTCCCCCATCGCGTTTCTCTCCTTCCACACGCTAAAACCATACACGGATACTCTCCTACATTTAGAGAGGAAATAGAATAAACCGTGTGCCCCCGTGGTGAGTTGCAACCAATTGTCGTAATTTTTACCTAAACCTAAACGTCTGCTTTCGTACCTCATTTTATTCATCTTGGCGACGTACCCTGGTATTTCTCTATCGCTCAACGCTTTTGTCTTTATTCTGCGCTTTTCGCATGCCGACTTTATCACGTTTTGTTTCGCTGGGAACCACATGACGTGATCTTTCGCATGGGCACCCATCTTCGCCGATCCTATGCAACAAAGTCTTTTGCTCGCTTCGTGTCCGTTTACCCAAACATCCGTTCGATTTCCCACGTGTTGTTCAAATCCACCAATTGGTGCCATGTTGAATCGAACGATGACGTCGTGATTGTTGATATACTTGCCAAACTTCTTCCTCAAAACAGAACCGCCGTTACCGACTAACGCGCACGATTCGTATTGATATTTTTTACTACTACCACCACCACCACTTGTCGTTGTCGTCATAAACCCAGACGTTTTGGCGATACCTTTCGCGGCTTCCACCGCATTTATATTCACGCAATCCTCTCCTCGTTTCGTAGTCTCCACGCATTTTTTTAGCATTTTCTCTCCTTCATTTTTAAACGCGATTCTAGGCTTTGCGCCTTCGCCAAAGTTTTCGTGCTTGACGAAACCCATCTTTTCGTCGCACCCGGTTGGCATGGTCAACCCGTTTCTATTTGCAAACGCGCGCGCTCTGGATATTAATAACTGCCGTCTTCTTCTTCTTCTTCTGTCGTGATTATGAAAGGTATCAGGTTCGTCTTCGTTCTCGTCGTCGACGTCTTCTAAAACGTTTTTACTCGTCTCCTCCTCCTCCTCCTCCTCCTCGTTGGAGAAAGAGGCGTCGAAAAACACCGCCAAATCGTCCGGCAAAAACGCCTTTGGCGCGTTCCCGCACGCCTTCCCTCTTCTCACACTCGCGTCACCAATACCGTTGGTGGATGAAATAGTAGTAGTAAATCCCCCCGCGTCATCGTCTTCCTTGTCCCTTTCTTCTTCTCTTCTTCTCAACGCGATTTGCGCATCGTCAGATTCGTCGTCAAAGAGATTGAACGAAAGACACAAAAAGAGGAGGAGGAAAAGGAGGAGGAAAGCGCAGGACGACGACGACAACAGCGAAGAACATCTTTTCTTACTCGTTTTCGTCGTTTTCGTCGTCGTGTTTGCGTTCGTAGTGCTTCTGCTGTGAAATGCTCGAAGCAGCAGCGACATATCTCACAACGTCATTTTCGAGAGCAACAGAGAATCCATTTCTCCCCTGAAAAGAATGTTCATCAAAAGAGAGCAAAAAAAGGCAAGAATTCTGAAGAAAATTTTCATCTAAAAAGTCTCGTCACAAAAGGGCAAAAAAACACAAAAAAAAATTCAAACGAGTGGAGAAAGTCAACACACGTAAACACACAAAACAACATCTTCTACAACAACAACAAGAACAACAACAAGAACTTTAATAATTAAAGATGATGGAAGAATCCTTGCACACGATCCGAAAACGAATCATCAAGTCCTACGTGACTCGATTACTTTTAGCCGGACAAATGAAGGTGAGCAACAACAACAAAGCATCAGAGATTTTTCGACCGGAATTGAGCACGAAGACGTTGGTGGAGGAGATTCACAAGACGAACTCGGACGCGATGAGGATGGCGACGAAGATGGAGGAATATCCGTTCACGATGAAAGAGTGCGAGCGAGCTTTGGATGATTTGATCGCGAAAGAAGAGGGAGAGGAAGAGGAGGAAGAGGACGATGGAGGAAAGAAAAAGAAGGCGAAGAAGGACGAATCGTCCAGGACGCCTGTGAGAGCAACCTTGAAAGAGAGAAAAGCCGCCTGGCTCGAGAAGAAGAAAAAGCTCATCAAATGGTCCAAACGGTACGAGAAGAAGAATGGTGAAGAAGAAGTGGCCGTTTTCAGCTACGGGTACACGACTGTGGAGAAGAAAATGAAGGAAGCGGCGGCGGCGGCAGGGTCGTCTCTTGAGGCGGCGACGGATCCGGTATACGTATCGCAAAAAAGGAAGAGCAAATTGGAGAGAGAATTGATTTTGAAGCACGTGCTGACGGGGAGAAACAGTTATTGGGGACGCCACGAGGATTCCGATGATGAGTTGGATACTTTTGCGGCGGCGACGACGACAACACCGAAGAAAGCGCCGGGACCGCCGAGAGCGGTGCCAAAGAACAGCCCAATTCCAAAGCCTTCGCCGACGAAGACGTCACCGACCACAATGAGAACAGCAAGGAATGAAAAGCCAACGTCAGTTCCTCCAGATCGAGTCAAAGCGTTCGCGCGCGTGCTCGATCCAACCGTCCCCGTCAATCAAGTACAAAATATTCCGAGACAACCCATTTTGGAGAAGAGAAAACGAGTACCGGCGACCGCGAATAAGGTGGACGATCCGCTGAGATGTAGCACTTGCGGTAAGGTGTTTCCTACTGCGCATGGATGTAGTTTGCACGCGGCGAGGTATTGCAACGCAGCAACGCCGTCGGTGGCGGATGCTAAAAAAGAGGTTCCCAAGAAAAGCGCTAAAACGATCAGGATGGAGGAACTTATAGAAAAGAAGGCAGCGGATGAAGCTGTAGACGGCGTGACGGAAAAAATGACGAGTTCTTTGATAAAAAAGCATAAAGATGCTAAGAATGGACAGGTGAGCGCTCGAGATGATGTGAAGAAAAAGAAGAAGAACCAACGTAAAAGCAAAATCGACCCGGATGATGGAGACCACTTTGCGCAAGTCAAATGGATCGGTGAGAAGATCCCCCAACAAAGTAAATTGACTTCCAATCGCATGTATTATGAAGGATTCATCAAGTCTGACGTTGAATACAGAGTTGGTGGGTGCGCGTACTTGCTTCCTGGCAATCCTGAAGAGCCAATGTATATCGCCCAAATCGAATCTTGTTTCGAAGATAATACCGGGAAATGGTGTGAATGCAGATGGTTTTGGCGCGCGCACGAACTGACGGGCGCCGGTGAAAAATCTCTTCCGCCAGTATCAAAGAATGGGAACGATAAATTTGATCCCGAACGCGAAATCATGCTCACGCAGACCGTAGACAAGCAACCAATGACGTGTTTAGAAAACAGTTGCCAGGTGTACGGATCGAGAAAAGAAGCAGACGCGAGCAAGAAAACGGAAGAAGGCGGTTCAAACTTTGAGCAATTATATTGCAATTGGGCGTATACGGTCATTTCTGCGACGAAGCAAGGAAAGGTAAAAGGAGTCTTTACAAAAGTGTCAAAACGTAAGGGGGGCAAAGGATTCGAGTTCCCAAACGCGGTTTTTAGCGAGAAGAAAAAGAAGAAGTAAACCGTTTCGTAGTCGTAGAGAAAGAGAGTGCAGAGCGTATTTTTGGATCTAAATCCAAATTTTGTAACCCCCCGTAGTAGTAATTCACCTAATTGACATAGAACGAGTGCAGTTTCTCTTCGAACATTGAAAGACTTTCCGCGCAACTCTTGCGTTTCTTGGCCGATACTACCGCGGTACCACCACCATTTTTAACATTCAACGGAACTTCAGGATGAAATCCTCCACTCAAAGTGCTCGCCACTCTCGCGCACGACCCCGCCGCAGTTCGCGCTTTAGAAAAGAGAGAAAATTTACCCTTACTTTTGCCGTCGTTTTCCTCCTCGTTACCTCCCTCTTCAGTTGCTTTTCTCTTCAAGGATGTGGGAACTACGTCTTTTTTCGACATTTTGTGTGCAAATTGAAAGATATCGTCGAATTCATGGTTCAAGACCGCTGTCGCAGCTCCCGCAACCACCGGATTGAAATGGTCCACCAATAAAAATAACTCCCAAGCCGTCGCCACGCCTCCATTCGCTTTCTCTGGATTAACCGAATCACTATTGAAGCGATTTATTGTAGACGACGACTTCTTGTTCTTCTTGGACTTGTACTTGATACGATCGCTCAATCCACCACCTGCAGCTGTAGGAGCAAACTTTCTTTCCTTTGTAAAATCCAAGATGTCTCTCGTCTTTGGCGCTCTTCTCAGGCATTCTGCCATCGTGAGTAAGAGTCCAAACGCTTCACCGCTTTCAACCGTCTCCACCGAGACGTTTGTTATTTTCTTTATAAAAGCCATCGCCGTAGATGTATTCATTGCCCCAAACGCTTGCGAAGCGACCCTCTGCGTCGACGCAGAGATGTTCTCTCCCAACGTTTGCGAGTTGAGAAACGCCGCGACGGCATCTACTCGTAAAGAACCCTTTGCCTTTGCTTCGAATTCATCGTATGAGTGATCAAATCTAGTTTGAAATTCCTCATTATCATTATCTGGAGGTTGCGGCAAACCCAGACTCTTTACGAATTCCATGCAATCGTTTGTTGCTTTGTACTTGTCGCAACACAAAATTTCAGAAAAAACTTTGTTTCGCGTGGAGGATAAATCCACATCCGCCAACGCGCTCTCGATACCGCCTCCTGCGAAAGAATCTACCAAGCATAGCACAACTCGACACTTATCAGCAATTGTGAACCGTTTCGACGAGAGCGCTTTCGTAAAAAGCGAAGATAAGTCTGCCATATAATCGACATCAATTAAGCGAGAAATATTCGGAAGATTTTCCAAGGTCGGCGCGAGGAGCGCAAACGTGCCTCTCTTGCGATTTTGATGCATGTGTCTACGCTGGTTCGCCACAACAGCCTCGTCGTAATCCGAATCTGGATCTGAGTCGTCCGATGAGTCACTGTTATTTGCAGTACCAACGCTGTCGTCAATATCGTCGGTGGCTCTTTTCAACACCCGCACGTACACTTCGAACACTGCTTCAATCATCTTGCTCTGGATTTTAATCTTCTCCTTCCAGGACTTTGTCTTCCCACCTTCGGCTTCGTCTAAATCTTTCTTAATCGATTTCTCTAATCTTCTCTTGAACGATTTATCGTCCGAATCGGAGTCATCCTCGTCGTTGTTGGCATTAGGATCGCCAGTGAATGGTTTCATTCTATTTTGCTCGTGCAACGCTTTCGCCATTTTCGCTCTTTGCTTTCGACTCAATTCACGTTCACCTGCTCTTTCTTTCCTCTCTTGTTTTCTTGTCATTTTCTGAAACCGTTCTTCTTCCGGTTTCAAAGCTGACACGGCTGCGTTGAGATTGATGCTTTTGAACCAGGCGATGGATTGCGGCCATATTGATTTCATATTCTTCTTTACGAGTTCAGCCATGAGTTGCAATATTTCAAGCGTGTGATCTCCGTTTTCATCTCCTCTACAAATTTCCGAAAACGCCTTTGAGGCTTCTTCAGCAATCGTCACGTCGCTTGACGTAAACGAGGAGGAGATAATTGCTCGCAATATCTCGCCTCTGTAGTTTGAATTTGGTTTTTTTGACAAGAATTGAATCAAGCACTTCCCACTCACCGAAGGCGAAGGACCGGAAACAATCGAATTGGCACCTTTTTTCGCATTCTTCGTTAATAAACGAAGGAAAGATTTGTACGTCTTGCACAAGAGGTCTTCTTCTTTTCTTTGCTTCTTGACCTTATCAGATAGGCCTTCTAATTCATTTTTATCTGCGTTTATCTCGCGCAGTCTGTAATCCGGAAGAATATCAAGCAAAAGTAGCGTCATACTAGCGCACGCGTCTTGCGCCACTTCCTTCGAATGTGGATCGTCGCACAACGTTTTAATGAGCTTCGCGGCATCTTTCATTCTCGTTTCTGGCTGTTCGATTGCTTTTTGACAGAGTTCAGCCATGAATTGACGACAAGCTAATCTTCGTCCGGATGGATCCGCCAAGTATTTTTTCGCCGAGAACGTAAAATCCACGTTCTCATTTTCCATCTGGTCGTCACTTGATTCGTCGTCGTCATCGTCATCATCGCTATCATCTTTTGAATCCTCGCCTTGTGCGCCCTTCTCTTTCGCTCCTTTCTTTTTATCGTCCTCTTCCCACCAATTTACTTTCTTCTTCTTCTTTGTAGAGGCGTCCTCGTCTGAAACGTCTTTCTGTTTCTGTTTCGTCTCCTTCTTCGCTTTTTCTAATCCTAAATCCTCGTCATCGAGCGATTTCTTTCTACTGTTGCTATTGCTACTCTTACCACTATTGTCGTCGATATTCTGGAACGCTTCAAACTCGTCCGTTCTTCCTCTTTTACCCTTCGCACTCACTTCGGTTTCTTTTAAAACGGGCTTCTTCACGAGAGTTCCATCTAACCGTTTTACTGGAAGGAGCAAACGCACGTCGCCTTCTTCATCGTCGTCGTCGTCGTCGTCGTCTTCATCACCTTTATTTTCTTCTCTCATCTTCTTTTTCTTCAACATTTCTCTTTGTTTCTTCTCCCACGCTTCCTTTTTCTTCGCTTTTTCCTGTTCGAAGAACATGCGCTCTACGTTATCGTCGTCGTCGTCGTCTTCATCGTTCTTCGCGTCTCCGTGACTTTTATTCTTCTCATTCTTACCTTTTTTCTCTTCTTCAAGTTCTTTCGAATTTGCCAGCAATCGTTTGGTGAACAGCGCGTTTTTAGTCACAAACTCGACGTCTTCCTCGTCAATCGATAGGCTCTCTTCTGTATCGGAGGATTGAGTACTTTTTGTCGTGTCTCCATCGCCTCCTTTTTTCTTCGCGTTGTTGTTGTTCATGCTTCTTTTGTTGCTCTTCTTCGCGTTCTTCCGCTTAGCCTGAAAGAAATGAAAGTCGTAAACGTCCTCCAGGTCAGCGCTTTGGTCTCATCATCCGATGATATTAAAATACGAGACGGCGTTACGAAAAACGATGATGATGATGATGATGCGTTCTGGCGGCCGAAAGATGAGAGATTTCCAGAACGCAACGCAACTTGACGACGAAAGAGTCGTCAAAGAGAAAAGAAAAGAAAAGAAATAGGAATCGCGCGATACCTTATTCGGTGAGGAAGGAGTTTTAGCAGCAGCAGCACCCGGTGACTGCTTCTTCTTTGATGCGGTCCCTTTTTTCCCCATTTTCTCTTTTGTCTTGTTGTTGTGCGAAACAACTGTGAAGAAATACGAGAAAATGCAGAAGAAGAAAAAGCGGCAGAAGAACAGAAGAAGGAATTTTTTGGTTTTTTGGTTTTTTGCCCCATTTGTCGCACTTTTTCTCGCGTCTTTCTTTCTCTCTCTCTCTCTTTTGTCTCTCTCATCATCATCAGTCTTTTCTCGGGAGAAAAAAACACGCCGACGCGCATCATCTCACTCACACGTCGCGCATGCGCAGAGGAAAACTCGTCGCAGAACTGTGTTTTGGTGGTGGTAATAAATCTTTCGTCGTTTCCGTCGTCGTCTCTCGATTCTTTCTTCTCGAGAGGAGGAGTTCTCTGAAAAAAACGAGAGACAGTTACGTTCATTTGAGACGGCCGCACCCGGCTTTGAAAAACGCGTTCAGAACGCTGACCAGTGCTGCTGCTGCTGCTACAACTGATACCACAACTGCTACCGTTTGCGGTTTCGATTGTTCTCGTTCATTGGGGGATATAGGGAGACGTGAAACGAGAAGGAAAACGCACAGCGCCTCGATGGCTTGGACGAAGGATATGAACGAGAACGAAGAAAAAATAGAGGTGCCAGAAGGTTTAAAGCTGAACGCTGTTCGGATGGTCAAAACGGCGTACGAAACGTGCGCGAAAGCGAACAACTACGAAACTAAAGAAAAAGGACAAGAGGAGATGCCAAACGTTATATCCGAAGCAACCGCACAGCAATTCGTTCGAGAACGAATCGAAAGCGACGGCGAGAGCGACAACCGAAGACGAAGAGAGTATTTGAAAGCAATAGCCGAGGACGTGAAACTCGCGTCAAAACTCATAGCTTTAGACTTTGTCGTGTGCAAAAGAGCACTGGTGGAAGGAGCAATGACGCTCAGTGAAGTAGCCGAAATGGCGAAGAAGGCGAACGAAGATCATTTTTGGCGGAAAACAGTCATAAGAAGTGTTCACGAGAAATTGAGAGATGGGGCAGAAGCGAACGAGGAAGATTTACAACAATACAGCAAGGCGGCAGCGGCAACCGGAAAGAGTAAGTGGGTGAAAAATGCGCTCACGTGGTCTTTCGAATTCTTTGAACATTATTTCGGAAAGATGGAAAGCAATGTCGAACACGATGGTGACGAGGATGGGAGGCAATACGCAAAGAGTCGAAGAAAATTGATAACAAGTCTCGGTGAAGATGTAGGAAAATTAGCGCCAACTCGAATAGCTTTTCGTCGGGGTAAACGCAAAAGAGACGGAAGTAGCGAGGGAAATAACGAAGAAACAGCTCGCGTCGTGGAGGCGCGCAACGCATCGATAGATCGCAATAGGCGGTACGGTAGAGTAAATAGAAGTAAAAGTAGTAATAGCAGCGGTGACGGAAACGATGATAAAAACGGAGAGACGTTTCGGCTTTTAGATGTGGGTTCGTGTTGGGACTTTTATCGCGAGTACGAGCGCAAAAGTACGCACTTTGGCAGCTGCAAAGTCGTCGCGTTCGATTTGGCACCGGAAGATGGAGCAGAGAATGTCTTAGAGGGTGATTTTCTGAACGCACAGTTTTTTGACCGCATCGAGGACGAGAACGGGGCTGAGACGCTGCTCAAAACATCTTCCTCCTCCTCTTCGAAACGACTTGAAGGGCTTAAATTGTCCTCATTCAACATCGTGGTGCTTTCGCTAGTCCTCACGTACGTTCCGACGCCCGAAAATCGATTTCAGATGATTATTAACGCTCGAAAATGCTTGAAAGGAGATGGAGATGGACTCTTGATGATTATCGAACCGCACGGCTTCGATAAATCGAAAGAAAATTTAGTTGCAAAAACCTGGCAGCAAACCATTGAAAACGTCGGATTTAAAGCGCTGGTGAACTCCAAAACGCGAGATGGTTTACATATATTGATTTTTGAAACGTCTTCATTGCCCACTTTATCCGCTGTACGCGGGGGAAAACTGGTGATGGCGCTTGACGAAGAGTATAAGAACAAGTGATAAAAATTCTTTAAAAAATTGGGGTGTATGTTGTTCCACATTTACAAATTCTACTCTCGCACACGTAAACGGTTCCTAGGTACCATGGTACAGTATATGTTGATGTATACTGCTAATTTATTTACCGCCATCTCTATTCCACTGGATGAGGTCTTCAAACGCTTTTCTTTGCTCTTCGAAGCTTCTAACAGTTGCCGCGTTTCTCTCCGGTTCTAAAAATCCCGCCGCTTGCCAAAGTTGCGCAAACTTTTTCTCTGCTCGCTCTAAATGATCTTTCGTAGCGCTCTGGTTTTTTATTATCTCTTTAACCGCTCGATAAAAGGGCAGGGATACGAAATAATGATCCGCAGATTCCTTGTCCTTGTTTTTAGATAGCTCTTGAACTTTATTCTTTAAAGCTCTGACGTTTGCATCATCGAAACACAACTCTGGCGAGGCTTTGGATATTTTCTCGCACATTTTTGTGATCGCTTTCAGTTCATCTTCGCGTATGTAATCGAATTCCCAATCCTCGCTTGGCGCTAAAAATAAACGAGTCCCTTGGAGGAGTCTCGAACGAAGCGATAATTCGGGCGGCTGGTCCCATCGAAATAAAGAATACAGCGTCAACGGATGGACGTTTACTCTATCTCCAATCCCGAGAAGCTGGTCGTCATCCAAAGCAAAGTACGCCGGTCCTTGCACCGTATCCACTCGAACGCCTCTTCTTCCGTGGCCGTATTTTAAGTGATGTTCCTCTTGCTCCGAAAGTTTTACCGTGCCTCCTGCTGTTTGTTCGCCTTTCTTCTGTTTCTTCTTTTCTTTCTTCGCCGGTCTCTTTTGGAACTTCACCGCCAAAGCGTCGTCGTCGTCGTCGCTGCTGTTGTCGTCGCGCGTCTTTGCTTTCTTCGAGGCACGTTCTTCTCGTTCCCGTTCAACGACTTCCTTCTTCAGTTGTCGCTTTTTCTCCTCTGCCGAAGTGTCCACCGAAGTATCGATAGAGGGGACCCTGTTCGTAATCGTCTGAGCCGGCACTCGCGCCGCGTACGCGTCTCTTCTCGGATCGTTCGGTGCAAACGTGCGCTCCTTTTTCTTTGCAATTTTAGGTATGCGCGCTGAAGTCGTGTGCGCCGAGTCGTGTGGCGTTAGCGCGTTTGTCGTCGTCGTCGTGGTAGGAATAGGCGCCGTTGGTGTTTGCACGTCAACAATCTTATTCTTTTGGTGCTCGTTGTGAAGACGAGGGACTGCATTCGGTGTCGTCGTCGTCGTCGTCGTCGTTCCGGTACTCGCGTTCCCTGCCGCGCGTCTCATCATGACCAGCGTCTTCACATCGTCCACCTCGCCATCATCATCGGGGTTGGTATTTTGATGATGATTAGGTAGCTGTGATTGTCGTCGTTGTTGTTCTTGTGATTGTTTGCGTTCGCGAGCCAATTCCGCATTCAAATGTTTGTTCTTCAATTTTTCAGAAAGATTTTCCTCTCGTAAACTCTCCATCTTCTTCTCTAAAGTCGACACTCGCATCATGACCGTTTTCAACACGTGCGCCGTCTCCAAAATCTTATCCGAGAGCAATCGCGTCTCTTGCAAGAGACTGCCTTCGCTCGTCGATCCCATGATATTGATTTTATTTCGAATTCGCGTCCTAAGATTCCTTCTCTTTTCTGACGAAAGAAAGCAAAGAAAGGTGTTTGAAATGACCTGATTTTGGTGGTTTTTTAAGTGCTCAAATTTGCTTCACAAAGAAAGAGAGTAAATAGTATACTTCGTATATAATAAAGATGATGAAATAACAACATTAATATAAAAGCTAAAGCGTAGTGTGTGTGTGTGTGTGTATATATGTAGTATTTAGCGCACCATGGCGGTGTTGAGAGGCGCAGAGTTACCCGAACTCATCTTTTTGCTCGCCGGTAAATCCGGAACGGCAAAGGCGGCGTTCGTCGCATCCACCCCGCCTCTGACGACTGCATCCACGAGTTTGCACGTAGAAAACAGCTTCTTGGCGCCGAAAACAGAAGCGTTCGATCTTCGCAACGCTCGTCTCAAACTTCTCTCCGTATTTTCTTTGCTCGTACCAAATCCAAAAGCGCATTTCACATCGTCTCGCGAACCGATGGAGTCGTTCGAAGCGTCGGCGTCTTCAACAGTTAATCTCATATCCAGACTGACATCTAAGATGCGTCCTCTTCGGACGTCGCTAAACGTCAACGAGATCTTCCCGTCTTCTTCCAACACTATGTTTGAAATGCTTGTAAACGCGTCTCTGCACTTTTCGCACTCTTTTACAATCGCCTCGGCGGCTCTCAGTCTCGGGCATATGTTTTGTAAAACGCCGGAGCATCCGGCACCAGGAATGATAATCTTGGATGAGCTTTGATCCCCGATGTTCCACGCAAACGGTGCACCAGCTACGGCAGCGGCAAATTTCTTCACATTCTCAATGCCTAACGGCGAATCGCTGTTGATGTTGTTATCGCTGGACGATTGAACCAGAGTGCACCTCCCGGCGCCGGTTCGCGCATCTAAAGTGACCAAAAACAACTCGCCAACTCTCAAAGTCAATTCCGCCGATTCGGCGCCATCGACGCGTTCCAAGGAAAACGGAGCTAAAGATGCGATGATAGAATAGTCATCCGCCAAACTTTCAGCTTTCTTTGCTTTCTGAGAAAGACGAACACGGCTCGCGAGTCTCATTTTTCCTGGAGTCTGTGCGTTATTGGCAGCTATGGAAAATCTACTATTACCATTTCCAAGAGCCTTCATTGAAGATGCCGTAATCATTCTAGTGAGATTCATCGTCAATTCCTGATTGTTTTCTAAAGTTGGATCGTTCTGTACGGCAATTCGCATCTCCTCGACGCGCTCTTTCAACGACTCGACTTCGTTCGGGAGCGCAACTTGCTTCGCCTGTTTCTCGGCAACAGTCGTTTCGAGCTTGATGTCTAAGTTATTCGCGGCCTGTAAAGCTGCTCGAGAATCTAAAACTGCATTCATAACGTCCGTGCGAGTAGCATCCGGTTTCTTCGCATTTTCGATAGCGAGCATTTGCTCGGAACGCTTTTTACGCAAAAGTTCGAGTTTACGTTCGGCGATGTGCCTCAACTCGACGAGACGTTCGCGCGACTGACGCACGGATTCCTTGGAGTTTTGGGCAATTTTTTCGTGCGCACGCAAGGCTTCATTGACCGTTGTTTCCGCGTTGAGCTTTCGACGATCAAAGCGTTCGTTCGCTTCCATTTTGCATTTTTTCTTCAGCGCTTGACCAGCTCTTGAAACTTCTCGCTTGTGCTGGGGATCGTCCGAAGAAGCTAAACGAAGGAACATCGGTTGCGCAATTTCGACTTCCGAGCGTAATTTCTCAACCTCTGCGGATAACGAGTGCATTTTTTCACCAAGATCCTCGTGAAACGATTCCAACGCTTCAATCAAAGGATTCACGAGACAGACAATCTTCAACCCGTCTTCACACGTTTCTGGAGGCGGAAGCGTCGCTAACTGACCAAACGCGATTGAACTTCGTCGCATGTTCTCCGCCGGAACGAACGAAACTTGACACGCGTGATACAAATCGGAGAGTTCCAACGGTTTCGCGTCTTTCGCTAATAACGCATCCGGAATCGGCGGTAATTCGACGGGTAATCCTTTCAACGCACCTTTTCTCGCCGGCGTTCCAAAGTTTCGCGCCTTGTCATTATCGAACGTTGGCGTGTAGTGACCGTGGAGCTCGGATCTATCCAGTAACATCAAAGCAGATGAGCGTCTATTTCTGTTGTATCTCGCACCCGGCGTGTTGTACATTTGACTTTGACGACGAAAGATATCGTCTTTCGTAACCGTGACCGAATGCATATTCGTGTCATTTCCATCAACTTGATAATTCATTCGCATCGTTTGCAAAGCCTCCTGACCGTGCTGTTGCTTACGAAGCGCTTCTGCCATACGAAGAGTAGATTCACCCGGAGTGAAACCATCGTGTTCGCTCTTTGCGTTTGAACTCGGAGCGTCGAATGGCGTTTGAAGTTGCGTAGTATTCGCATTGGCCACGTTACCCCCAAGGGTCATCGAAGGTGTTTCTTGAGCAGAAGATGATAACGTGTTAGTCGAATTCAACGGCTGCGTTCCGGTCAATCTTCGAGTCGCGTTGGCGCCTGCTCCATACAAAAATTCGTATGTCTCTGTTCCCATCTCCTTGTTCGCTTTTGCTCTCAAGTCAATCTCGTCGAAGTCTTCATCGTCGTATCCCATAGTCACATTCATTGTTCCAGTATTTATCGTCGTAGTGTTGTTGGTGGTGGTATTATTCAATCTCGTCGTTGTGTTCATCCTCGTCGCCGTCGTCGTCGCCGTTGCCGGCGTGATTGTAGCATGTTCTCGAGAACTTCCATCTTTATCGACGAGATCCGGATCAAGAGAGCTATCAAATCCAAACGTAAAACTCGGCGTAATCGGTTGCTGCTTGTTATTGTTGTTGTTGTTTTGCATCATCGAATCATCGACAGAGTTCGTGACGTTCAATTTTTCGGTTCCTCCCGAGGTATACTGCGATGCTATCGATTGGTTGTTGTTCACCGTGACGTTCAAAACACTTCCGAGAGTAATTTCATCTTCTTGTTGCACTACTTGCTCTGCGGAGACATTCGCATCCACGCTCCGATTTTCAGTGGCGCTAATATTCTCTTTATCGTGTTCTTCATCTTCGTCCAATAATCTCGACATTGATGGCACCGCCTCCGTAATCAAGGCTGTCGTCGCGCCTTCATCACCTCTTCCTCCCGCACCAACATTCTTATCCCTTCCTTCTTCTTCGTCATCGTCGTCCTCTTTTTCGTCTTCTTCGACCAAATTGGCCATGCTCGGAATAACCGACGTCGTCAAACCTTCGGTGGGTTGATAGCTAAATCCAGTCGTTGTCTGATTCCTCGTGACGTCGTCATCCACGTCTCCATCCTCTTCTTCCTCTTGCAACGGTTCTAAACCACTCAACTGGAAATCAACGTCATCGTTCACGATTGATGAATCGTTCAATAAGCTTTGGTTGAGCATAGTCTCATCTAATGCTGCTCCTCCTTTTCCTCCTCCCGCTGTTCCAAACGAATCGCGCGTCTTTGTGTTCGAGTTGTTGCTCTCCTGTACGGGTTTTATAAATGTGATAAAGAGTTTCATGATGGTTGGTCAGTCGATGTGTCTGTGATATTCTGCGTCGTCGTCGTCAAATATATCGCGAAAACGAAAACAATGGTTGGTGGATAAACGAGAGAGAGAGAGAGAGAGAGAAGAAAGAAGAAAGAAGAATTCACAACTTTTGTTATTTGTTCCCCTTCTCTCTCTCTCTCTTTGAGTAAAAAAACAAAATTGTGGGGTAGTGTCCCTCTTCGTTACGCACCTTGTAATACTCTCTCACTTCCTCCAATTCTCTCGGCTGAGCGAACGAAACGCGTCTCCCTCCGAGACTTTGTCTTCGTTTCTTCTTCGCTTGGAACGAAGGCGATTGCGCTATCGTTCGCGATTGCGGATCAGCGACAACAACGCCCGCAGTTTGAATTTTTTGCGCTCCTACTAATTCTCTCGTCGTTGTCGTCGTCGTCGTATTATTATTATCGTTTTCCATATCTACTTCTTCTTCAGTGTTGTTGTTATCTTCTTCTACTTTTCGCCTGGTCGACGCGTTCGGGGCTAACGCATCTCCGAGAGCTTGCTTTCGTTCCCGCTTTAGTATCTAATTAGAGAGAGAGAGAGAGGTGAGTTTTGGTTAAAATTGAAAGAGTTTTCCCGTTTGAATTTTGGCCTCTCAAAGAAGGCGAGAAATGAAAAGTGCGATACATAACGAAGAAAGAAAAAGAGACACACGACGCACCGATGATGGCGTCGTCGCCGCGCTGTTGCCATTGTTGTTGTTGTTATTGCTATGAGTTTTGTTCTCTTTACTCGTGTCGTCGTCCATTTTCGACGACGCGTGCGTGGTGAGAGGGGCAACTTTTGAAAACTTTTCTGAATCTCCGCTTCTCTTTTCCCTGAGTTTAGGGTGCTCGGCTTATTTAGGGTGTCCAAAATTCAAAAATCGGAAATATGAACCACCGTGGTGTTCACTTTCGGTTTTGTTCGCGCGAATGGTTAGTTGAATAATAAAGACTGTTTTGAGGGACGATATCTTGTAAGCGCGCGTATTTATGTACCAGAAGCAATCTCTGTTAAAGTTTTATGGTGCGTTGTTGAAGTATGACGGAAGAAGATTCGATGAGAGGTGTTCTCGTGCGCGCAAAGAGAAAAGAGAGTAAAAAAGAGAGGAGAAGAAAAGAGAAGAGAAAAAAAATTTCTTTCTTCTTCTTCTTTCTCTTCTCTTTTTTCTGGAAAGACCAAAACGAGAGAGACCTCCTCTGTTTTTTTGCAAGAAGAAAAAAGAAAAAAAGAGTCGAGTCACTCATCAAAACCAAAGAAAGAAGAAAGAAAAGAAAACCATAATAAAATATATTCCTCGCGCGCGAGTAGAAATGTCGAAGCGGCTTCAAGTGCAGAGAAGAAAACGCCCACGAGGAGGATACACAAAGCGCGTTCGTCGTCTGTTTTGATGATCGGTTTTTATATCGCACGTCTGCGCGACTTTTACTGCGCAGACAGAACACGTATTTTTTCTCTTTTTGTTGTGTTCGAAGGAAGAGAAGAAAATTTGTCCTCTCGCGCGTCTCTCTCTTTCTCTTGTTCTTGAAAACCACCCAGCAAAAACGAGAGGAAAAGAGAAGAAATGAAAATGAGAAAAAACTCATCAAAAAAAATATTATAAAAAATGTCGCGGCTCGTGCGCTTCGTAAAACGTCAGTACTCTCGTTCAGAGTTCACCACGCGAGGGATATATTCGTAATGAATCGATGACGATCCAGCGTGTTCTTCATTTGAACCAGAATGTATCTCTACATCACCGTTTATCCTCCTCTCCTTTTTTGTTTATGTTTTTTTTCTTCTTCTTCTTCTTCTTGTTTTTTTGGGACTCTTGCAAAGGAGGTTTTTGCCTTTTCGATCAAAAAAAGAGAAAGAAAGAGAAGAGCTTTTTTTTGCGTTTCTCGTCCCTCTCTTTTCTCGTCCTTTCCGGCGCCTTTGAAAGAGACAAAAAAAAAGAGAGCTCTTTTTTTTCTTCTACTATCTGACGCGAACAAACGAACGAACGCGAATGCGTCGCTGAGATTGAAAAGTACGACAGGAGGAAGAGTCCAAAAAGACGACGCTCGATTGAAGAAGGTACTTTTCCTTTTTTGTTGTGTCGTTTTGTGTTCTTGTTTTTGATCAGGATGTTGTTTCGTTTCGAGAGGAGAGAGAGAAAAGGGAACCACCAAAAAAGCCCAAAAAAGGAAAGAAAAAATTCTCTCGTCGGTCCAAAAAATTCGGGTTCCTCTCTCTTCTTCTTCTTCTTCTTTTTTCTGTTCCAAAAACGCGAGCCGCCAAAGAACGAAGGGGGTTACAAAATAAATTCTGGATCGTGTCGAAAACTTTTATCGCTCAATTATAATTGGGCAATTCAAATTCCAATTGGCGTCATAAATTTAAACACACGTACACATACCTTATATATAAATATGCCAGCTAAAGCCGCCAAGAAAGCCGCCCCGAAGAAGAAGCCAGCCGCCAAGAAGGCCGGCGCGAAGAAAGTTGCGAAGAAAGCCACCAAGAAGGTAGCGAAGAAGGCTGCGCCGAAAAAGAAGGCAGCGAAGAAGAAGGCCCCGGCCAAGAAGAAGGCTGCCAAGAAGAAGGCGCCGAAGAAGAAGGCTGCCAAGAAGGCTGCCCCGAAGAAGAAGTAAGCGTCGTAAACTACAAAATGCACTTCAATACGGACACTTTACAAATGGAAGGATGGATGGAATCCGGTCGTGTATCTCACCCGGCGACAGGATGTTTTTAAAAAATCAAAATTAGATCGTTGGAAAAATAACAAGATTCAAATTCTCGAATTTGAACCGCGATGTTTTTCTTTTGTAATAACAATCTAAACCAGAAAAATATATACATGTCAGGATATCTAATGAACCACCACAACATACACTATCGATCTATCACGTTTTTGTTCTCTTTTATTGAATTCTATGGGCCTTCTAAAAATTTCGCGCTTTGACTAAAAATTTGTTCGAATTTGAAATGCCTTCTCTTCGAAAACTCGCCGCGATGAAAAAGACACAATCGAGAAAAACAAAAATATTACATAACGAGCGTGAACGCGTATGGAAAGATGCTCTGACGTATTCGCATCATCTCAAACGACGTAAGGATATACTTTCTATCATCTCTAGAAGTTTCAAGTCATTTAAATCAAAATTAGTTCTTAAAAGCGACGCAGAGTTCTTTACGCGGGTCAAACGCGAGAAACCGAGCGAGACGGCTCGCTCGGAGCTCGCTTATTTGTCCCCAAAAATCACCAAGTTGGAACAATCTTTATGAAGCGAAATCCACGTTCTGGTGACAAAAAACAAACTAGGATCGATATCCTGCGCTCTTTTTTGGCGTTTTAGAGGTTTCCTTTCCGAAACTATCGGTCCGGAGTTTCCGCGCTCGTTCGAACGACGCGGGTTTTATCGTTGCGACGAAACCGCGCGTTCATATCAAATTTTCGTCGTTTACTCGCGCAGAACGACGGAGATGTCCTCGAGTGACAAATATGCGACTCGTTTTCTGCTTTTATGCGCGTTCTTTCACCGAAAATCAACCGCAGAATCGCACTTCAATTTTTTTTCAAGCGCGACTTTTCTCGTCTTCCTCGTTCTAAAATCGATCCAGCAACACTCAAAAGAAGAAGAAGCGATAAGAATTTCACTCAGAATCGCCAACTTTACACAACAATGCTCATCCTATTGATGATCATATCGCACAAACGAAAGCACATTCGAAAAATCTAACTTAGCGCTCGCTTTTTTGTTCTTAGTCCGGACATTGTTAAGCGGTCTAAGGATGTCTATTTTTCGGTTGAAAACCCGACAATTCAATTTGAAATCGAACGCGATTCAATCGAAAGAAAAAAAAAATTGTTCTTCATCGATCGAGTTTGTTTTTTTTTCTCTCTGTCCTCGTCACTCACTCAGCCAAAAACAGCCTGTTCAAACACGAGAAGAAATTTCTTCTTCTTCTTCTCTTTTCCTTGATTGTAAAACAACCTTTTCCTCCAAAAAGAAAAAAAAAACTCCGAGTTTTCCATCGAAGAAAGAATCAATCACGCGCGCTTGAAAATCAAAACCTTACGCACGCATCGCCCGCGTTAACACCGTTTTCGCGTTCCGTGCCTTCTTTCATCTGTTTTCTTGTACACGTTCCGGGAGTGGGAGCAAAGTTTATGAGCGGTTTTTTTTTCTTTTTGTGTTTTTTCTCGTGTCTTTTTCTCTCGAGAAAAAATTGTTCCTCTTTTCTTCTCTTTCTTCTTCTTTTCTTTCTTCTTCTTTCTCGAGAAACTCTCTTTTCTGGGGGTGAGAAAAAGAAGAGAAAAAATATATCTCTCGAAAGAAGCGCGCGTTTTCGTCCAGAGAGAGAGAAGAATATTCGCACCACCACTTACGCTCGAGAGGTACAGAAGGAAAGGAAACTCTCGCCGTTATTACTTCTTCCTTCTCTCTTTTTGTCGTTGTTGTGTTGTTCGTTTCGCGGCGGGGAACAAAGTGTGTCATCAGTTTGTGACAAAAAAGGGGTGCTGGAATATTTTCGGGACGACCGACCAAAAAGAGAAAGAAGTGAGGAAAAGCGAAAAAGAGGGGGGAGCGGATTCAGCTGAAACTGCCCAAAGCCCAAAGGGAGAAAAAAGATTCAAAACACTTGTCTCCACACAAAATTATTTATAACATATACGCGATGCTGTGCTTACCATCAACCAGCGGCAGACCAAACGTATTATCGTTGTCTCGGGGCAATAATAATGTTTATTCTTCTTTTTCTTCTTCGTTGAGAAAGAGCAGGGGCCGAGAAGGAATAAAAGCTTCATCAGCGAGTTCAAAATCATCATCGGCAAAGATGAGGGGAACACAAAAAACTTCTTTCACCTCTTCTTCTTCTTCTTCTCTTTCTTCTTCTTCTCGAAAGAGCTTCGACACTTCGATGGGTAGTAGCAAAAGTAAGAAGAGAGAAGACGGAATCAAAACGTCGTTTTCAGCCAGCGCTTCTGGGTTCTTCAGCGCCGCGAATAACGAAGTGAACAACGTGAAAAAGCTCGACCAGTCCGTGAGCTTATACGAAAAGCTCGAGCGAGAAATTCGAACTTCGGACGGGAAATCGTTATCGCTTTCCGACTGCGTGATAAAGCTCGCGCTGAACGAACCATCGGTAACGTTGAGAGACCGAGTTATGGTGAGTTTGTGCGCTGAAGCTATGTCAATTATCCCAGAGTGTGGATTAGAGAACGCGTCATTGGTGATATCCATGGCTTTAAAGCACGCTTTGGTTGAAAACGGCATCGACGAGAGCACAGTTGAAGTGAAAGTTGGCTACGTGAAATCTACGAAAAAAAACGACGGAGGCGTCCGATGTGATGCGCACGTTTGGTTGGAGGTGGACCAAAGAATAATAGATTTGAGCGTAGATGGGGTTCAAATCGTGGAAATGGCCAGGAAAGCGGGCATTTCGTACGAGGATGTCGGGAAAATGGCCGAGCACTTTTCGCCGGAAATCGCCAAGGAAGTGAACAAAGATATTCGACCGGCTACGGTTTTAGGCATACCAATCGTATTAAACGAGTGCAGAAAGAACAGACTGATGTTAAAAGAACCACCCTTGACGGTGGAAGGTGCAGCAAACGCTATTGAAACGGCAAAGAAGTATCAGCAAGCGATTCAGACCATGTCTGTGAGCGATATCGAGAAGAATTTAGAGAACAAGGCGGATTTGAAGAACGCGTTTTTACGGCTATCTGGGATTAAAATTGAACGCGTTTCATCCGCAAAGAACAAATTCCACGCTTTTGAAGACGCCGCTGAAAAGATGGACAAAGCGCTCCAGACGCTCGATCGTTTGAAGGGAGCAGGACCGCGGTAGTAACTTCTCGCGACGACAAGTACTTGTATTCTTATAATAGAAGGCTTTCGCGGCAAAAAAAAGGAGAGACCGCCGAAAGCACCTTATGTAAACTATAATCGAAAATACTTCATCTTATATATAATAATAATTATTAAAAACTGTTGTCGCGATCACCTTCGTTCTCTTTTCTTTTTATTCTTATACGTGCCGTTGTTTTATACTTTCCAGACAAAAGCTTGGCTTGCTTTTTTAAGCCGTCGTTTCTTTGTCTTTGTGTTGCTGCTGCTGCCGTTGCTGCTCCTCCTCCCCCTCCTCCTCCTCTCCTGTTTCACTCGTCGATCCTCTCGCAGTAAATTTGCTACTGCTACTGCTATTACTATTGTTTGCGGTGTCCGAAGTATCCGCGCTATTACTATTTTTCGATGATGACGAAGACGAAGTACTTGTTGTATCCTTGCTAGCGTTCTTTTCCGCTTCAATCTCAGCGTATCGTCTCAACAACTGTTCTTGTTCTTCATTCATATCGACCGTTTTCGGCACTTTGACTTTAAACCTGACGTACATGTCTCCCTTATACATGCCTAAACCATCGAGTACTGTAGGTAAACCTCTCCCTCTCAACCGGACGCGATCGTTGTGTTGAGTTCCGGGCTTTACTTTCACTCTCAAAATATCCTCGCCTGGGGTTGTAGTTTTCACTTCGCCACCAAAAATAGCCTCCGTGAGATTTAACGAAACCGAAGTGACGATATCAGCACCTACTCGATCAAACTTCGGATCCTCTAATACTCGAACGGTAACGTATAAACTTCCTGGTTGTCGTCCTTGCACTTCCGGATCGATACCTTGTCCGTGCAATCTCAATCTCTGTCCGTCTTCAATCCCGGGTGGGATATCAACCACAACGTCCCTGCCTTTCACTGTTTTCCTCTTTCCATCCTTATCTTGAACGATAGTATCTGGCACTCTCAAAGTCTTTTTCGCTCCAAAATAGACTTCTTTTAGAGTAATCGTCGTTTGACCTTGCACATCGAACGATTGACGCCCAAACGGAGACTGTCCTTGCCCGCCGCCAAACATCTGCCCAAAGAGAGACTCGAAAGGATCTCCGTCGCCCATATCACCCTCGTAATGCACTCTAAATCCTCCCCCAGGTCCTCCAAAACCTTGAAATCCTTGGAAACCACCGCCTTGACCGTATGCACTTTGTCCCCCTCCTCCTCCACCACCACCACCTCCTCCATTTTGCATTTGTTCGTACGTGTCGTGCCCCACCGCGTCGTACGTCTGTCGCTGGTTTTGGTCTTTCAAACACTCGTACGCCTTCTGCACTTCTTGAAACTTCTTCTCCGTGGCATCATCTTTCGCTTTTCCGGAAGAGTCTGGGTGGTATTTCTTCGCTAATTTATAATACGCCTTCTTAATCTCGCCTTGAGAGGCGCTTTTTGGAACATCTAGAGTATCGTAATACGTCTTCGCGAACAGAGACGTAGAGGACGAAACGAAGGTTCTTCCTCCTCCTCTTCTACTTCCAAAAGAATTTTTTTCTCTTCTTCCTCTCGATACGTCGTGTGTGTCGTTCAATAATACTCCACCTCTTCCAGAGTAGCAGCGTTGGCTTTGGTGATGGTATCTTCGTCGACTACTGCTGCTGTTATTACTCGCAGCGCTCCAACTCCTCGTCTTTCCGTCGCGAAAGTCAGGCAAAGAAGATGATTGTTCTTCTTCCACCAGCTTGCCGCCAAAAGAAGAAAAAGACTGCCGAATTATCGTCGTCATCTTTTGAGAAGAAGACATCTCCGTCGTCGAGGCGACCATCTTCGTGAACAACGCGGTGTGCGCGCACCTCCGCATGATGATGATGATGATGATTACGAAGACTCTTCTTACTCTCTTTCACTCAACGCGCGCGTGTGTATCCCGATTATTATTCTTGTGGAAAAATTTATCTCTAAATTCTGTCTTCTTGACAAAAGTCCTTCTTAACGATGAGAGTCTCGAGTCTCGAGGGATGAGTTCTCCCTGCTCCTCTCTCTACCTGTCTACTCATAGTCTCTCTCTCTTATTATATCACCTCTGGATAAAGTGTTCTGCTTAAAAAAAGTTTACCTCAAATCAAAAGAGGAGAAGCACGCACGCACTCCTTCGCACTGCGTTCTTCTGTCTCTATAATACACGCACAGACACCACACACGCGCGCACGATCCTTTTTCTCTTCGAGAACGAACGAAGAGTCATCTTCATAAAGGACGCAGAGAGAGCACAACAAATAAAAAATGATGTCGGCGACTTGTTTGACGGCATTACCAACAACACCATCGGCAACGTCGTCTTCTACTTTAAGCATGAAGCGTTCGTCGACGATGACGACGACGACGAGAACGACGACGAGAACACAACAACAGAACAACAGAGCAGGAAATACTCCGAAAAGAGATACGAGGGTATACATGGGCAGAAAAGCCGCGAAGGTTGCACAAACGAAGAACAAAAACGATGCCATTCGAACAAAGTTGTATGGGAAGTTTGGGAAAGAAATCGCGCGGGCGGCGAAAGAAGGCGGGACGGGGACGGATAACGTGCGTTTGCAAGGCATTTTAAAAGATGCGAAAAGAATGTCTGTGCCAGCGGATTTAATCGAGAGAAACTTGAAGAAGGCGGGCGAGGCAAAAGGCGGCGATTTCATGGAGTTGACGTACGAGTGTTACGGACACGGCGGCGTCGGCATCGTCATGGAAGTGTTATCAGATAACGTGAATCGATGCGCCGGAGACATCCCAGCGGCGGTTAAGAAAGGTGGCGGGAAAATGGCCGAGTCCGGTTCGGTGTTGTTTAACTTCGAACGAAAAGGTCTCGTGTATTTGAAATCCGGGGACGAAGATGCGATTTTTGAAGCAGCCATTGAGGCTGGCGCAGACGATGTGAAGGAGAACGACGAATTTTCCGAGGATGGTTACGTTGTTATCGCGGAATACCAGTCATTTGCGAGCGTGAGAGATTCGTTGATTGATGGTGGATTTGATGTAGACGCCGAGAACTCTGGATTAAAGTTGTTACCATTAGCAAACGTAGAAGTTTCTGAGGAAGATGCGGAAGCCAACGAAGTCCTGTTGGATAAAATTTTGGAAATTGAAGACGTCGATGCCGTGTTCACGCAAATGGATAGCATACTTTAAATCAGTTTTTGTTGAAGTTGAAACTACATATATACAGTATATATAGATTGACATTACAAACGAGCTTGCGCGCAACTCTCACTCACTGCCTGAATTAACTCTAAATTTAATACAGCACGCAAAAATAACCACCGTGAATAAAACAGCGCTTTTACTTTCCTAAGAGGCCTTCTCTGACTCCTTCTTCGTCAGGAACGATACCTAAAACCCTTCGAGGTATGCAAGGCAATATTGTTTTTGGGTTGAAGCCGGTCTCCCCCGGTCGTAACTGCGCCTGCTCGTAAAAAATACCACTCGCCATGATCAAGCACACCGCCCCCGCGCCTTCCAGTGAGGCATGGTTTTTCCAGATGAAAAAGTTCACAACCTCGGCGAGAAACTTGTTGCACGTCGCAACAACCGCACACGAAGTTGCACTCAACGCATCTCTGATGAGCATGGTAAAAAGACCCATCCCAACGCCAAAAAAACACGAGCACACCAACGCAATAAGTCCTCGGTTTCCAAATTTCAACGCGTTTCCGTTCGCGTCCATGCCATTTTTCACGTTTTCAGCTTCACCGGTAAGGAGAGACAAAACGATACCGACCGGTATCGACAAAGTGTTCACCAAAAATGTTCTCGACCACGAGTTCATTTGATATCTATTAATCGTATCTTTTGCAACCCCCCCTTCGATGCACGCCATGAAAACAAAAACTGCGCAGTACAGGTATGCAATTTTTTCCGATTTAACATCGCCAGATACGTACCAAACCGCCCCGCCGGTGATACCAGCCATCGCACAGAGTGACTTCAAGCTTGGAAATGTTCTCCCCATGAACATATAATCTAACATTGACAAGACAATGGGTGTCGTCGACTTGAACGCGATAAACGTCTCTAAAGGAGCGACTTTCATCACCCACATACCCGAGCTCAAAAGAGCAAAGAAACACGCCACGAACGGTAAAAATCCAATACACGTTCTCATGTTGATATTCTCCAACTTAATCATTCCAAACATGTGCGCTAAGCCGAGCAAAAACGACGCCGTCGCGAATTGAATGACCAAAATAACATTAGGGACAGGGATATCGGTGACGGCAATTTTATTCACCACGGAAAGTTGCGACCCGATGATGCAATCTGTTGTTTTAATACACACGAGAGAGAAAGAGAGAGAGAGAGAGAGAGATCAAAGTTGTAATTTAGCGTAAGAAACAACATCGCGTTGAAGGTGCGAACGAACGATGCGTAAACGCGACGATGTTTTACAAACGAACGAGAGAGAGAAGAGGAGAGAAAAAGAGATCCCTCTCAAAATCCTCCTCTAAAATCTTCCCGCGGCAAATCCAAGGGACGTGCGGTGCGCACACGACGCATACTTACAGCAAGTGATGATACCCAAAACCTTCATGTTTCGCCACAGATACGTGGTATCGCCGTAGTAATCGGCACCATCGACGTATTTCTTCCCTGGTTCCGCCATTTTGTGTGATGATTGATGTACAAACACACACGCTCGCGCGGAAACGAGAGGAGGAGAGAATGGGGAAAAGGCTGGATGAAAATTTTTGGTGTTGTTTTGGTCTCGTTTTTTGGGAGCTCGAGAAACAAAAAAGGGAGCAAAGAAAAGCAAAGAGAGAGAGGAAGACGGAGGAGTAAAATACTTATTTGTTGTAATATATCTCAATATAAAACACACTGACAACCAGGCTACTAGATAAAGCTAAAAACGACTATAACTGCTGTGATGTGAGGAGTCGATGGCCCGCACCGCGCGATTCGTGAAAGAGTTTTTTCTCTCTAAGCGCTCTCGAATAAAGGTAGACGAGAAACGGATGTAGCGAGAGAAAAGTTTAGGAATACGAATCGCGAGCGGAGCACAACGCGCCCCCGATATACA
>Ga0181598_1000973_pt1 | contig 28312 bp, 27 predicted proteins | sample 041ome_4_FD_153295 | JGI IMG/M metagenome (GOLD analysis project Ga0181598, IMG submission 153295) | Coastal salt marsh microbial communities from the Groves Creek Marsh, Skidaway Island, Georgia - 041404US metaG (spades assembly) | ecosystem: Environmental > Aquatic > Marine > Intertidal zone >... | reverse complement strand
CGCCGACTTGTTGCCCGCTTGCGGCGGCTGGGCCGTCGCCCGTTTTTATTGTTTCAATTTGCATCTCTTGTGCCCCTAATTGTGTGGAAATGAAAACGGCGGCGCACAGCGCAAACGCGCGTTGAATGAGGTTAAATCGCATCAATACTTCCTTTTTGGGTCGAGTTTAGGGGCGATTAGAAATGGTTACCAGCGGTTTGCCAAGATTTTAACATATCTTGACGATCTGCCGCAGCTGCATAGCCGCGTGCCGCCCACATCAAACCCCGATCCAACATGTCATATGCAGGACCCGTCGCAATGACGTTTTGTTTGTGGCCCAAAGCATTGTAATAGACCCGACCCAATCCCCAATGACGCGTCCAAGCAACAGGCATATCAACGGGGCCGTTTGGTGTGTGATACCAATCAACGCTTGGAAAGCGCGTCGTCGCCAACACGTGATTTGCGGGATCGACATGCAGATAATACTGTTCGCTTGAGACATCGAAATCATCAATGCCTGTGGTCAATTCATGGTCTCGGTCGATGATGTTCACGCGATAGGACACGCCATCACCACCCGGATGCGCGACCCAATTTGCGCCGGTCATAAATTGCCACAAGACGTTTGCGCGAAAGGCATCGCACATCCCGCCATGGCATCCGGCCAAACCTGTGCCCTTGGACACTGCATTCGACACGTTGATCGCGCGTTCTTTTGTCAACTCGCTCATGGTCCAGACCGGTACGATCAGATCATAGGTCTGCAACGCATCTGCATCGTCAAAACACTCAAGCGTGTCGAACATATCGACGGCGACACCCTTTTGGGTCAACATATCTTGGAATTGTGCGGCAACGAGATCAGGTTCATGACCGACCCAGCCCCCCCACGTGATAAGTGCTTTCATAATTTTCTACCCTGTTGTGTTTATTCTCACTGGTACTCAATCAAATTTCTTGCAATTGATCCAGACAATGATTTGACTATTGTCGAACAAAAGCTTCATTTCTTTGGTGCCCAATGACCGATCAAGACTTTTTATCCCAGATGTTTCATGCAGCGATTGCAGCAGCCGATCCAAAAATCGCGCTCAAAGGGCATCTGCCGCCAAAGCCCAAAGGCCGAACGATTGTCGTCGGTGCCGGCAAGGGGGTCGCACAATTGGCCGCCGCATTCGAAGATGCATGGGGCGATCCGGTCGAAGGTGTCGTCGTAACCCGATACGGGTATGGCGCACAGTGCCGACATATTCGCGTTCTCGAGGCAGCGCATCCTGTGCCTGATGCGGCGGGGATGATTGCCACACAGGCGCTTTTTGATGCGGTTGTGGGGCTGACGCCGGATGATCTGGTGATTGCGTTGATCACGGGCGGTGGATCGGCGTTGTTGCCCTGTCCGGCGCATGGTTTGACATTAGAAGACGAACAGGCGCTGAACACCGCACTATTGGCGTCTGGTGCGCCAATCGGTGTGATGAATATGATCCGCAAGCAAATCAGCGGGATCAAGGGCGGACGGTTGGCGATTGCAGCGCATCCCGCGCGTGTGGTCAGTTTGATCGTGTCTGATGTGCCAGGCGATGCATCGGCCCAAGTTGCCTCGGGCCCGACCGTGCCCGATCGCACGACGCGCGCCGATGCCTGCGCGGCGATCAAAAACTATAACATCGCGTTGCCTCCCGCTGTCGCGCACAGTTTGGCGACTTCGCCCGAGGATTGTCCAACCCCCGATGACCCAAAGTTGAAACGAAATATCGTACATGTGATTGCATCTGCACAAAAATCTCTGGAAGCGGCCGCAGCATTTGCCGAAAAGAACGGGGTGCGCGCCATTATTCTATCTGACGCGATCGAAGGCGAAGCGCGCGAGATTGCAAAGATGCACGCCGCGATGGCCTGCGCCATTCGAATGACCGAGCATCCTTTTGTCCCGCCTGTCGTATTGTTGTCGGGGGGCGAGACCACGGTGACACTGCGCGGTAGTGGCGGCAAAGGGGGGCGGAACAGCGAATTTCAATTATCGCTTGGCATTGCATTGGATGGGGTGAAAGGTGTGACCGCTTTGGCCGCTGACACAGACGGGATTGATGGTTCGGAAACAAATGCAGGCGCGTTTGTTGATGGCACAACCGCCGCGCGTTTGCGGGCCAAGGGGGCGGACCCGCTATCATATCTGTCGCAAAACGACAGTTGGACCGCTTTTTCGACGCTGGGCGATTTGTTTGAAACGGGTCCAACAGGCACCAATGTGAATGATTTTCGCGCGGTGTTGATCCGTTGAAAATAAATAAAACCAATGGGGTTTCCTGCGTCCTTAAAGTAATCATTGATTTTGGGGCAGCGCGCAAAAGAATGGCGTGAATGTTCCAAGACCTTGGTGCTTTATCTTATTTCCAAAGCTTTATGTATATACTCTAAGAAATTGTAAATTAAGCCCACAAGATCATTTAATGTAAAATATGCAGTCTAAAGACCGTCTGCCATGTACTAATAGCCCGTCTGCATGCTCTGTCTTCGTAATCATCTTAATCCTGAAAGCGCGAGGTTTGAACCGACTGTGGCAGCGCGGGTAAATCATTGCCTCGAAACCCTGTGCCTTAATTTGATAGAGACGGAAGATCGAAATTATGGCTCGGAAGCGTTATTTGGACGAAGATATTTTGAAGCTGCTACGTGAGATCGCAGTTCATATTAATAGTGGCATGGGGCTGTCTTAGCTCAGCGAGATGACGTCGCTGCAAAAAAGAATGATCGGCGCAAAAAGAGTGTAGCAGAACTTGAGTTGGACAAGTTGATCCTCAAGGAAAGCTTGGATTGTTAAAGACAAAGGTCTGACGCAAGAGCGACAACGTCAGGCCGTCATTCGTAAAAGTCAAAAGCTCAACACATCTAAGCGCCTATGGCGACGCGAAGGGTTAAAAGCGCCACAGACACAATCCAAGAAGGGGCGATTATTGCTGAATAGTGACTTAGGTGTTCGGCTCAAGCCCGAATATCCCGGCCACGTCTGGTCGTATGATTTTGTGCACCATCGAACGGATGATGGGCGCGCTTTTCGGAAATTGAACATAATCGATGAATATTCGCGTGAAGCACTTCAGATCCGTGTCAGGCGAAAGCTCAATTCGATTGATGTGATTGACGCGCTCACAGATTTATTCATTCTGCGCAGTGTTCCCAAATATATCCGTTACGACAATGGGTCTGAATGTATTGCAGAAGCTGTTCGCAGGTGGATCAACGCCGTCAGCGCGCAAACGGCTTATATTGAGACAGGTTCGCCTTGGGAGAACGGGTATGTTGAAAGCTTCAATGGCAAAATGTGTGACGAACTTTTGAACGGGGAGATATTCTATACACTCAAAAAAGCGCACATCCTCATCAAGCAATGGCGCATTCACTACAACACAAAACATCCTCATTCCGCTCTCGGATATCGCCCGCCAACGCCAGAAACAAACATCCCGCCAAACACGAAGCCGATCTTGCACTAACTTTCAAACCGGATCAATCAACTGGGGCTGGTCAGCAAGTCATTTCTATGACTTCCGATGTTTTTGTTGTCGTTGAAATGCAAATTCTTAACGTATGGGCCACCGTATTATCACGTTGTCAAAATTGGGCATAAAAACCCGGTATTCTCTGCCATGGCATCGCGCTATGATGCTCGGGTGCTTTGCGCACTTTGGGTAAAACATTGGCCTCTTGCACCGTTGTTGTTGGGTTTTCACCTGACCGCTTCGCTACGTCCAAACCGGTTTTCAATCGCTGTACTACCCGTTTTGCAGTTTCATGTTTTTCGGTCCAAATAGGCAAGAGACATCTAAGGATTTCAGGCTGCCAAATGCTATCAATTGGCATGTGACGATCTTCAAGCGCAGATTCTCGCGCCTATAGCGTCACGACATCAGCGCCCCGCAAACCAAGATAGGTTCGTAGCGGCGCACCCGTGGCGTTCTTGGCCCCTTTGACTGTGACGCGCTCAATCCAGCGCCCCGCTCCCGAAGGGTCAACGACCAAATAAAGCCCGCCACCATCGCGATGACGACCCGCGCCAAGATTCTCAACCAAACTCTTGTTAAGCTTGTCGCTCAGTGCTGACATGACTATTAAGTATCACTATTTGTACCACACAGGGTATCAAAGCCACGATATTTGAATAAAATCCAGCGTAAAGAAAGACTGGTATTAAGTCATTGAATATAGGTCATTTTGCGACAATTAAAGAACCACAAACAATCTGAATAAAGGGATGGCTGGCGGAGAGACAGGGATTCGAACCCTGGGTACCCGTTAAGGCACAACGGTTTTCGAGACCGCCCCGTTCGACCACTCCGGCACCTCTCCGATGTGGGCTCATTAGATTTAACTGATGGGGCGTGCAAGTGGTTTTTCGTGTTTTATCACCTGCGCGTGATATGGGCTTGGCAATGAATGCTCCGTTCCCCATATTAGGACAAGTCAGTTGGGGAAGGATCCGGATATGTTACGGTCGTTGGTTCACGCGGTCAGTGTGATTTTGTTGGTGGGTGTCTCGCATCAGGTGCGGGCCCAAGACGATACGACCGCCATGTTGTTTGATGCGTTGCGCATGGATATCTTGGAAGAGGTGATCATTACCGAGGGCCAGGGTCACATTCGCGAAACCGCGGAAACCTATTTGGATCAGCGTCGTGTTGATGGATTTGTCCAGCAAACACAGTATATCTATGATCCACAATCCATCCGCGATCGGATCTATGCCGGAATGCGCGATGGATTGACCGAAGATCAGCGCGCTGTTGCCTTGGCGTTTTATCAATCTGATCTCGGCACCTTGGTTGCGGAATTAGAAGCGACCGCACGTCAAGCGATTTCTGCGGACGAGGTGGAAGAGGCCGCATATTCCATTGCGCAATCTGCCTCAGAACAGGATGATCCGCGCATCGCCACAATCGAACGCGCGATCGAGGATCTGGAATTGGTCGAAATGAATATGTCGGGCGCTATGAACGCCCAGTATAGTTTCCTGATGCCGCTGACCAAAGTGGATCGCTTGGGGCTGTCCCAAGGTGAAATCCTGTCGATGTTGGACGAAGCGGCCGAAGATACCATGGGATCGATTGCAGAGTGGCTTGTTGCGTTCATGTATATGGCATACGCGCCCTTGGATGATGAACAACTGGATCAATACGTGTCTTATCAGCTTTCTGAAAATGGCGATGCAGTGAACAAGGCGCTTTTCAAGCTATTTAATGAGATTGAGCGCGACAGCTCTGCCGTATTAGGCAAAGAACTGGCCGAGGCGCTACAATCCCAAGAGTTATAAGGCAAGCGGACCGGCAAAGGGTTGACTTTTGCCCCATAGCACGACATAGACGGGTTTCATGGCGGGAGGATTCCCGCCTTTTGCTGTAATTACGTCGTAAGACGCGCTGTTTCAGGCGGTGGCTTCCACCAAAACACCCGATTGGGGGCCGAAAAACGCGGAACTGAAAAGGAAACTAGCATGTTTGCTGTCCTCAAGACTGGCGGTAAGCAGTACAAAGTCAAAGCGGGCGATATTTTGCGCGTTGAGAAATTGGCTGCAGACGCAGGTGAAACTGTACAATTTAATGAAATTCTGATGATCGGCGGCGACGCTCCTGTCGTTGGTGCGCCTCGCGTTGCGGGTGCGGCTGTTCAAGCAGAAGTCATTGACCAAATCAAAGGCGATAAGACAATTAACTTTGTCAAACGCCGTCGTAAACACAGCTCACAACGGACAAAAGGCCACCGTCAACAATTGACATTGGTCCGCATCACCGAAGTTCTTGCCAAAGGCGCGGACAAAAGTGGTGTTAAAGCAGCCGTAGGCGCAGGCTCTGTCGCCACAGCGGCCGAATAAGAAGGAGTAACCCCCCATGGCACACAAAAAAGCTGGCGGTTCATCCCGTAACGGTCGCGACTCAGCAGGTCGTCGTCTAGGCGTAAAAATCTTTGGCGGTCAAGCTGTCAACCCAGGCAACATCATCGTGCGTCAGCGCGGTAACAAATGGTGGCCAGGTGAAGGCGTCGGCCAAGGTAAAGATCACACAATCTTTGCAACGACCGAAGGCGCCGTCAAGTTCCACAAGGGACTTAAAGGTCGCACATTCATTTCCGTTCTTCCTGTCGCGGAGGCCGCGGAATAAGCCGAAAACCGAAAATTCGTTTTTCATAAGGGGATCGGCACACAGCCGGTCCCTTTTTTAATTTAAATAAACTTTTGATTAAAAATTGGGTGTTACAAAACTCTGTTATCCCGCCGGAAAATGCATATGTCGTTTAAGTGAGCGCAGCATATGTCGTTAAGGATCACAGGCACCAAAAATCGATATGCCAAAGAAAAGGAGGCATAGATGAAAATTGAAACAATCCCCCCGCAACCGACGGTCATCACCGCGCGGTTCGAACTGCGGCCATTACGCGCGTCAGATGTTGGGCTTATCGAATTTTATACGCGTGAGGAACGCGTTGCACGACAAACCACATCTATCCCGCATCCGTTGCCGCCAGGCGCGACCGAGGCCTATGTGAAACGTGCGATGTCATCGGATCGCGATGCAGATGTTTGGGCGATTGATGCCACTCGCGATGGCGGGTCAGAAGTCATTGGTTTGGTGTCATTGGAACGGCTTAGCCGCAATCAATCCGAATTGGGGTATTGGGTGGCACCCGCCTTTTGGAACCAAGGCGTGGCCTCCGAAGTCGCAACAGCCGTGATTGACGCAAATCCGATGGGGCATGATACGATCTTTGCCGCCGTGTTTCAGGATAACCCGGCCTCGGCGCGGGTGCTTACCAATTGTGGTTTCGAATATATTGGCGACGCCGAAGCCTTTAGCGTGGCGCGCAATGCCAAGGTTCCGACTTGGACTTACCTGCGTAAATTCGCAAAAGGCCGCTCTAAATGATCCGCATGTCAGGCAAAACAAAACGTACATCCGCAACACCGGCGTTTTGTCGTGTGGTGATTGCAATGCGTGCCCTGATACCCCCTTTGTGACGCTGCCCAGTCGGGTGGGAATTTCGACAAAGGGGGGCCAAAAGCCCCCCTTTTTCTTTATTAGGATGCCATGAGAAAACAAATAATAACGGACCGATTATATTTGCGTCCCCCCGTGATCGAGGACGCGCATGCGGTCAAATCACTCATCTCTTACGATGTTGCACAATGGCTCACGCGGATGCCATGGCCCTATCACCTGTCTGATGCAGTAGAGTGGTTGACACATGTGCAATCCGCCCCATCAGATCCCATTTGGGCGATCACGCGGCATGGCCAAATTATTGGCATGATTGGGCTTGATGGTGAATTGGGCTATTGGCTTGCCCCCGAATATCACGGCAAAGGCTACGCAACAGAAGCCGCCCGTGCCGTCTTGCAAAATTACTTTGCCAATCCCTATGCCGCACCTTTGAAATCAGGCTATCACCTTGGCAATGATCGCTCTGCAAATGTTCTGCGGAAGCTGGGGTTTGCGCCAAACGGTGTGACCATGCGCTTCTCATGCGCGCATGAGGCAGATGTCAATCTGCAGACCATGCTATTGACACCCGAACACTGGCACGCCCTCAATCCTGTCCATGTAGAAACCGAACGATTGTTGATCGATCCGGTGGTTTCCGACGATTTTGATCCGCTGTTTGACATGCTGTCTCGCAAGGACGTCGCTTGGCAATTGGGCCGCTGGCCACATCCGCTTGATCCCGATCTCTTGCGCAAACGCATGAATGCGATGCGCTGGAGCGGTGGCTGGACGGCGACCTTTGCGCTGCGAACAAAATCGCGCGACTTCATTGGTATGGTTGGATTTCACTCCCCCACCAACGGCGAGGCGGATGATATGTCGCTTGGCTATGCTTTACATCCCGATCACTGGGGGCGCGGATACATGTCAGAGGCGGTCAAAGCCATGATCACATTTCTCTTTGACCGCTTCCCCATTTCACAAATTCTGGCTAGCGCTGTGATTGATAACCCCGCATCGCAAAAGGTGCTGATCAAAAATGGATTTACTGAATATGACCGCGTCCCTTTCATCCAGAGGTCTCGCAGGTACGAAGTGATCAGCCTTGAATATCGCCTCAAACGCGATCATCTTTCATCTTTGTAAAAATACTCTGCGGGGGTGTGGGGGCGCAAAGCCCCCACAAAACGAAAGCAAACCCATGACCAACATATTCAAAATTGACGATATTGCCCTGCGCCATGTGCATCCCGATGATTACGACGCGCTTTTCGCGTTGAATGCGATTTGGGACATCGTGAAAAACACCGGCTCTTGGTCCTATCCGCCCGATCCAGATCAGGTACGCAACCGATGCACGCCGATTGACGCAACCGACGGCATTCGTGGCGTGATCACGCATCAGGGCCGTGTAATCGGTCAGGCGGGATTGGCGGGCGATATGATCTATTATGCGCTTCATCCCGAATTTTGGGGGCAGGGGATCATCACGCGTGTGGCCCGCGCGTTGGTCGAATATGCATTTTGCAATACCTCTCTTGATGTCATCACATCCGGTGTCTATTCGGACAATCCCGCGTCGCTGCGGGTGATGGAAAAACTGGGATTTCGCGAAATAGATCCAAACACGTGGTATTCGCGGGCGCGACAGGGAACGGTGCAGTGCCGCAATTTCGCACTGACCCGCATGGATTGGGCGTTACAAAACCCACCGATCTTGCATACGGACCGCCTTGTCCTCACCCCGCTTACCTTTGATCATCTCACCCAATTCGCCGAGATTTTAGGGCATCCCGATGTTGCCCCCATGATGATGCCTGCAACGGTTCCATGGCCCATTGATGATGCCGCCGACATTCTGTCGCGCTCAATCTATCTTGGCCGCTTGGGGTTTCGCATGGCGATCCTTGCGGAGGAACGCATGGTGGGAACCTGTGGTATCGGGCCAAGCGGCTCGGTAATGTTTGCCATTCATCCTGATGCTTGGGGACAGGGGTTTGCGACCGAGGCAATGCAATCGTTCATTTCTCATATTTTCGCGCGGTATACTGTTGATCAAATCACCGCGGATCATTTCACGGACAATCCCGCATCGGGCGCGGTTTTGCAAAAGTTGGGATTTCATCAGACAGGTTTCGGCACGGGCACCTCTGCAGCAAGGCTTGAGCCTGCGCCCGTTTTGGAATATGCCCTGCGTAACCCAAATGTTAGGATAACATCATGAAGTTTTTAGATCTGGCCAAAGTCTATATCCGGTCAGGCTCAGGCGGCGGTGGCTCGGTCAGCTTTCGTCGGGAAAAGTTTATTGAATTCGGCGGCCCTGATGGTGGCGATGGCGGTCATGGCGGGTCAGTCTGGGCCGAAGCTGTCGATGGTTTGAACACCTTAATCGATTTCCGCTATCAACAGCATTTCTTTGCCGACAATGGCCGCCCCGGCATGGGGCAACAACGGTCCGGCGCGCGGGGCGAAGACATTGTCTTGCGCGTCCCTGCGGGAACCGAAATTATTGACGAAGACATGGAAACCGTAATTGCGGATTTGGCCGAAGTCGGTGAACGTGTTTTGTTGGCCAAGGGCGGCAATGGCGGTTTTGGCAACTTGCACTTTAAATCTGCAACAAACCAAGCACCACGTCGCGCCAATCCCGGACAAGAAGGGATTGAGCGTACGATTTGGCTGCGTCTGAAACTGATTGCAGATGTGGGCTTGCTGGGCATGCCGAACGCGGGCAAATCCACATTTTTGGCGGCAACATCGAATGCACGACCAAAGATTGCGGATTACCCCTTTACGACGCTCCATCCGAATTTGGGCGTGGTTGGAATTGACGGCGTAGAATTCGTTGTCGCCGATATTCCCGGTCTGATCGAGGGCGCGTCAGAGGGGCGTGGTTTGGGTGATTTGTTCTTGGGCCACATTGAACGCTGCGCGGTCTTGTTGCATTTGGTGGATGGCACGTCTGGTGATTTTCTAAATGAATACAACGTGATCCTAAACGAACTTGATGAATATGGCGCGGGCTTGGCAGACAAGCCGCGCATTACCGTATTGAACAAAGTTGACGCGATGGATGACGAAGAACGGGCGTTCTTTAAAGAAGAGCTTGAGCGCCTGTCAGGCGGCCCTGTCATGTTGATGTCCGGCGTCAGCGGCGAAGGCGTGGATGACGTATTGCGCACGCTGCGGGCCAATATTGACCAAAGCCGTCTGCGCGGATTGATCCAAGATGAGGACGACGCAGAATGGCAACCCTAAGCGAGGCGAAGCGTCTTGTTGTTAAAATCGGATCAGCCCTTTTGGTTGATCGTGCGACGGGTGCGTTGCGTCTTGATTGGGTGAAATCCTTGGCTGCCGACGTGGCGCGGATCAAGGCACGCGGCACGGATGTGGTTTTGGTGTCGTCTGGGTCGATCGCGTTGGGGCGCGGTGCGCTCCACCTGCCCAAGGGCAGCTTGGCCTTGGAACAAAGCCAAGCGGCAGCGGCCGTTGGTCAAATACGTTTGGCGCGTGCTTACGAAGAGGTTTTGGAACCTTTTGGGATCACAACGGCGCAAGTTTTGGTCACGCTTGAGGATAGTGCGGATCGGCGGCGGTATTTGAATTCACGGGCGACCTTGGAAATGTTGTTATCCTTGGGTGCGGTGCCGATTGTGAATGAAAACGACACCGTGGCGACCGATGAAATCCGTTATGGTGACAACGACCGCTTGGCGGCGCAGGTGGCTGTGACGGTGGGCGCGGATCAATTGGTTCTGTTATCGGACGTCGATGGGTTTTATTCTGCGAATCCCCAAGTTGACCCAACCGCAAAGCGTTTCGACATTATCGATGACATCACCCCCGAGATCGAGGCAATGGCAGGCGACGGTATTTCAGGCGTATCCAAAGGCGGCATGAAAACCAAGCTGATGGCAGCAAAAACCGCGGTTGCGTCGGGCTGTGCCATGGCCATAACCGAAGGGTCTGTTATGTCCCCATTGCTGGCCTTGGAACAGGGGGCAAATTCCACTTGGTTTATGCCCACTCTTGATCCGCATGCCGCGCGCAAGCGGTGGATATCGGCCATGAAACCGATGGGTCAAATCCAAATTGATGCGGGTGCGGTCACCGCACTTGAACATGGCAAAAGCCTTTTGCCCGCTGGCGTGATCGCTGTGACCGGTCGGTTTAGAAGGGGCGACGCAGTGACCATTTGCACCGCAGAGGGTCATGAATTGGGCCAGGGGATTATATCATATCCCAGCGACGAAGCCTTGGCGTTGATTGGACGCAAATCATCCGAGATTGAACAGATCTTGGGCTATCCGGGGCGCGCGGCCTTGGTGCATCGCGACGATATGGCAATTTAGGAGAGAGCGATGAGCGATATTCACGCAGACATGATTTCAATGGGCAAACGCGCCAAAGCGGCGGCGGCAGAGTTGGCCTTTGCCAGTGCAGAACGCAAACACGCCGCCCTGATTTCGGCTGCAGATGCGGTGCGCCAATCGATCCCGCATATCATCGCCGAAAACCAAAAAGATCTGGCCTTTGGTCGGGAAAAAGGTCTGTCAGATGCCATGATGGATCGGTTGATGTTGGATGAAAATCGCCTGCGTAATGTTGTGGATGGTTTGCGCGCGATTGCCGAACAAAAAGACCCTGTTGGCGAGGTGATCGAAGAATGGGATCGCCCCACAGGGTTGCAGATCAAACGGGTGCGCACCCCATTGGGTGTGATTGGTGTGATTTATGAAAGCCGCCCGAATGTGACCGCCGACGCAGGCGCATTGTGCCTCAAGGCTGGCAATGCCGTCATTTTGCGTGGCGGTTCCGAAAGTCTGCACAGTGCGACCGCGCTGCACGCGTGTCTGTTAAAAGGTCTGCGTGATGCGAAACTGCCCGAGGATGCCATACAACTGGTCCCGACCCGAGACCGCGCCGCCGTTCAAGAGATGCTCACAATGACGGATTATATTGATGTGATCGTGCCACGGGGCGGCAAAGGGTTGGTTGGGCTTGTCCAACGCGAAGCGCGCGTCCCTGTCTTTGCCCATTTAGAGGGCATTGTTCATATCTATGTCGACAAAGCTGCCGATGTCGACAAAGCCATGCGCGTCGTGATCAACGCCAAAACACGGCGCACGGGGATTTGCGGTGCGGCGGAATGTTTGTTGATTCATCGTGATATTGCCGATGGGTTGGGACGTGATGTGATCGCCGCGTTGATGGACAAAGGCATCGAAGTGCGCGCCGATCCAACATTGCAGAATATTGCAGGAACCGTTCCTGCACAGGATAGCGATTGGGGCTGTGAATATCTTGATAGTATCATCGCGGCAAAGGTGGTTGACGATGTCGACGGGGCGATTGCCCATATTCGGAACTACAGCTCATCCCACACCGATTGTATCATTACCGAAGACCTTGCCGCACGCGATCGGTTCTTTGAACGCTTGGACAGCGCTATTTTGATGCACAATGCCTCGACACAATTTGCCGATGGAGCAGAATTTGGCATGGGTGCGGAAATCGGAATCGCGACAGGCAAAATGCACGCCCGTGGCCCCGTTGGGGCGACCCAGTTGACCAGTTTCAAATATCTTGTATCCGGCGACGGGACTATTCGAGCCTAAGGGTCAGGGTAAATACATCATCCTTTTGTTCAAGCGCGGCTGTGATCCCCATCTCTGCGGCCAGTCGCGGCAGCACTGCGAATTGAATATCTGACGCGGCGGGTGGATCGAGTGGTTCAGGGGCGTTCAAGTGCGCCCATTGCGCAATCACGTCCCGTGGTGATTTTGGCTGAGCGCGTATTTCCGAGAGGCTCACCCAAATATCGCCGCCGTGGGGCATTTGTTTTTCAAAACACAACAGCGCCAAAACAATGATCTGCGCGTCCGTGCGATCAATAGATGTCGGGATCGACCATGTGATCCGATAGCGTGGCGCCGAAAAAAGCGGGGCGCAGATCGTGCACAACGCGTTCCCGTCCATCTGCACCCCACGTTTTTGACCACCAAAAGCCAATCGGAAAAATTCGACCCGCGCCCGCGCATCTGTGGCCGAGGCTTGAACCAAGCCGAATTCAAGCCCTGTTGCGGTTGATTGCGCTAAGGTCATCAGTTCAAGCCCATTGTGAATTGCCCCAATCGGGTTTATCAAATCATGACAGATACGCGATGCAATCAAATGGGATAGATCAGCCTTGGTCATTGTGTCCCCCAAACATGGCGGCACCGCCCGCGATGGACAAGAGTATGGAAGATTTAAACACATTTTTGGAACCGGGCATGTTCGTGCGACATCCCGCACAACCCGATTGGGGCTTGGGCCAAGTCCAATCGCGGGTGAATGGAAAAGTCACTGTGAATTTCACAGAACAAGGCAAAGTCGTCATTGATGGAACCTTAATCGCGTTAGAAGTTGTCTATCGCGATATATCCTGATCCAGCTTTGTTAATACATGTTTAAGTTGTGTTAAATTAGATACATTTGTGTCATTCTTGCCAGTGGTTGATACGAAGGCTAAAACAACGACCAAGACGGAGGAACGATGACACACTCAAAGCCGCGCTTTCGCGTTGCATTGGCAACCACACAAGATGACTTTATCGCAGCCCAGCAGTTGCGATATGACGTTTTTGTGGATGAATTGGGCGGCGCCGGGCCAATGGTGGATCACGAGGCCCGATTGGAACGCGACGAATTCGATCCCTATTTCGATCATCTGCTTTTGTTTGACGACGCGCGTACATCGGGTAACCCTGTGGTGGGGGTCTATCGTTTGCTTGCAGATCACAAAGAACGCGACCTTGGCCGATTTTATTCTGAAGATGAGTTTGACCTCACGCCCTTGCGGAGGTCAGGGCGAAAGTTGTTGGAATTGGGCCGATCTTGTGTGCATGCCGACTATCGCGGTGGGAGCGCGATGATGCATCTTTGGCAAGGTCTTGCAGACTATGTCGCGCGTCATGAGATTGAGATCCTGTTCGGGGTGGCAAGCTTTCATGGGACGGATATTGCCGATATCGCGCCGGCTTTGTCATTGTTGCACCACAAACATCGTGCGACACAGTCGCTTCGACCGCACGCGATTGGGGCAGATGCCATTGACATGAATATCTTACCTTACGAGAGCATTGACCGAAAATCCGCAATGCTTAAGGTGCCTGCGCTGATCAAAGCCTATTTGCGTCTGGGTGGCATGGTTGGGCAGGGTGCCTTTGTCGATCATGCGTTTAACACGACGGATGTGTGTCTGGTTTTGGATAAGGCCCAGATGAATGAAAAACAAAGACAGATTTATGACCGAGCTTAAACACGACCCTGACTGGCTTAGCACACCTGAACCCGAAATGGGGGATATCACCATCTTTGGTTGGATTTTGGTTCTGCTGCGTGGAATTCCGATGGGAACGGTGGTGTTCGGGGGATTAGCCCTGTTGTTGATGGTGCGCATGATCGAACGGCCCATCTTCGGCGTTGCCCGCCCCATCACGCCGTATTTGACCCAGATTGTGTGCCGTATTTCGCTGATCATCATGGGAATAGGATTTTCGGTACGCGGGGCACCGATGACGCATAAAGGGGCGATTGTCGCCAATCATGGTGCGTGGTTGGATATATTTGTGTTAAACGCCAGCCAACGCGTTTATTTTGTATCGAAGGCTGAGGTTGCACAGTGGCCTGGTATCGGGTGGCTGGCGCGTGCGACTGGAACCGTTTTTATCAAGCGCGATCCGAAAGAGGCCAAAGTGCAAAAAGAGCTGTTTGAGCAGCGTTTGATGGACAATCATCGTTTGTTGTTTTTCCCAGAAGGGACATCAACCGACAGTTTACGTGTTTTACCATTTAAAACAACGCTTTTTGCGGCGTTCTTTGATCAAAAAATTCGCCACGATATGTATATACAACCTGTCTCGGTAAACTATTTCGCGCCGAAGGGCGCCGATCCAAGATTCTATGGATGGTGGGGGGACATGGATTTTGGCACCCATTTGATTTACACGCTGGCGCGTCTGCGGCAGGGACGTGTCGAGGTGGTGTATCACGACCCACACAAAGTGGATGCCTATCCATCGCGCAAGGCAATGGCGGCTGCCTTGGAAAAGGATGTGCGATCTGGCCACGCATTTGACGGGCGGTTTTAGCGGTAAGGTTTTCGGATCGCTTGCGCGATCCGACAGATGCGGGGACTGCCGTCCCCACACCCCTGCGAGTATTTTTGCAAAGATGAAAGCCGATTAGGACATAGCGGCAATAAATTCTGCCAAGGTGTGTGCAGGATCAGGAGTTTCCCAAATTTCATCCCCGAAGGCAAAGAAATCAGTGATGGGTGCCAAGTCACGTACGATGTCGAGGGTTAATCCACCTTCGGCGACGACGGGGACTTCGATCATTTCTGACCACCATTCGAATACATCGCGTTCTGCCAAAGTGCCATCGCCCAATGAGGATCCGCTGAGGGGTCCGAAGCTGACATAATCTGCGCCACCTTCGCAAGCATTCATGCCATCGTGACGCGAGGGGCCACAAAAGGCGCCGATGATCGCATCATCGCCCAATTCCTTGCGGATTTTTCGCACCAAGCGGCCGCCGTCTTTGAAGTGCACGCCGTCAAGTCCCAACCGTTCAACCATCAGGACGTGGGATTCGATTACGACAGCGACGTCGTGTTGGTGACAGATTTCGCGCACCGCGTCGGCACATTTGATAATGCGTGCCTCATCACGGGTTGACAGCGCCACGCGCACGCAGGCCACATCATGCGCGGCCAGAACGGAATTTAGCTGTGCCGGAAATGTTTCAATGTCGAAATCATGTGGCGTAATGAGATAGATCTGGGGCTGCGTTTGGTCGGACATGGGGACTCCTGTCAGTTTTTTGTCTTATTAACGTGGAAAAAAACGTTTGGCTATGGGGATTAGGTGGAAATGGGGTTTTCATACGGCCGTGGGTATCTTAGATCAGCATGAAAACCAAAAGGGGAAAGCCATGCCGTCATTGACACCGCAACCATCTATTGTTTTGGTGCGCCCGCAAATGGGCGAAAACATTGGTGCCGCGGCGCGAGGCATGTGGAATTTCGGGCTTGATCGGATGCGTGTTGTCGCACCGCGCGATGGTTGGCCAAGCCAGAAGGCGGTCGCAATGGCAAGCGGTGCAGGCAGGCTTTTGGATGAGGCGGGGCATTACAACACCGTATCCGAGGCGATTGGGGATGCGCATTTCACATTTGCCACCACAGCGCGGGGACGGGGTTTGACAAAGCCGGTATATTCACCCGAGGCGGCCATGCGTTTGGCGGCCGAAAAAATACGGGATGGTCAATCGGTTTCGGTCATGTTTGGACCCGAACGTTCGGGTTTGGAAAACGATGACATTGCCCAAGCGAATGCGATTATTTCTGTTCCCGTAAATCCCGACTTTCCATCGCTAAACCTTGCGCAATGTGTGTTGCTTGTGTCCTACGAATGGCGCCGCGCCCGCGAAAGCGTTGAGGATATGGTAATGGAAATGGCAAAAACGGACTGGGCGCAAGCGGTTGAAATTGAAAAGCTTGCCGATCATTATGAACAGCGTTTGGATGAGGCTGGGTTTTTCTTTCCCGAGGCCAAGGCCGCAGGCATGAAAACCAACCTGCGCAACCTTTGGTCGCGTATGCCTTTGACGCGTTCTGATGTACAAACCTTTCATGGGATGTTGCGACAATTGTTGCGGCGTCACACCTAAAAGAACCAAGTGAACCTTTTAACAACGGATAAGGCTATGACGAAAAAGCGAGCAATCTTTGAAGAGGTCGGAACAGAGCAGCCCAAGACAGATCCGCAATCCACCGTGGGTGTGATTGATCGCGGTCGCAACCTTGGGGCGCGGCGTGGCATTCGGGCGTGGTTGATCATTCTATTTGCCTTGGTCGCGCTGATGATTGCGGTGGGGGGATTGACGCGACTCACCGACAGTGGCCTGTCAATCACAGAATGGAAGCCTGTCACGGGCGCCTTGCCGCCCATGTCCGCCGAGGTCTGGGAACAAGAGTTTGAAAAGTACAAGCAAATTCCAGAATACCAATTGCAAAACAAAGGGATGTCACTTGACGAATTCAAAACCATCTTTTGGTGGGAATGGGGACATCGTCAATTGGGCCGTTTTATTGGCCTTGTTTGGGCTGTTGGGTTCTTTGGATTTTTGGCCACTCGGCAAATTCCGACCGGATGGACGGCAAAATTGCTGTTGCTTGGCGCGCTTGGCGGATTGCAGGGCATGGTCGGTTGGTGGATGGTGTCCTCTGGATTGAAAGGGACAATGTTGGATGTGGCCAGCTATCGCTTGGCGACGCATTTGGGATTGGCCTTTATCATCCTTGGGTTCATCTCTTGGTTTGTGTTCCAATTGGGCCAAAGTGAAAAGGATCTGATCCAGCGTCGTCGCAGCCGCGAGGCGGGATTGTTCCGCATTTCAAAGGGTTTGATGCATTTTGCGTTTTTGCAGATCATTCTTGGTGCTTTGGTGGCGGGGATCGATGCAGGGCGCAATTATATTGATTGGCCGTTGATGGCAGGTGGATTTTTCCCACCCGATATGTTTTCCTTGACCCCGTGGTGGCGTAACTTTTTCGAAGACGATGGATTGGTGCAATTTACTCACCGGATGGCAGGGTATGCATTGTTTATCTTTGGGATTGTGGTGTGGCGCATTTCGCGGCGATCAGGAAACACTCAGGTGCGCTTTGGGTTCAACGCTGTGATGGCGATGATGTTTATTCAAATGCTTCTGGGTATTGTGACAGTCATGTATTCGGCCCCTTGGCAAATCGCGATTGTGCACCAAGTCGGGGCTGTGATTTTGTGGGTCTTGATCCTGCGCGCGCGCTTTACCGCGGGCTATCCAGCAGTGCAATCGGTTCGAGGGTAAAGATATGACCGCTTTTGATGATCTTCGCGCCTATCAACGGCAAACTGAAACGCTAAAATCCATTTCCGGGCTTTTGTCATGGGATATGGAAACGCAGATGGCGACGGGATCGTCGGACAAGCGCGGCGAACAGTTGGCGGTTGTGTCGGGTCTGGTGCATGATCGTAACGCCGCGCCGCAACTGCGCGATCTGCTGGATGCGGCACGCGCCGAGGTCGTGCAGGCAGGGGATCTGCGTCATTTGGATCTGATCCAGATCGAAGCGGATGCCGCGACGCGCATCCCCAAAGATCTTGCGATGGAGCTGTCGCGGGCGACTGTCAAAGCGAACCAAGCCTGGGCTGAGGCACGCAAGACCGATACGCCATCGGTGTTTTTGCCACATCTGAACACCGTTGTACGTTTGCTGCGTCTTCGCGCCGAAGCGTTGCGTCGTGACGATGATCCGGTGCTATATGATGCGCTGCTGCGCGATTATGAACCTGATGCGAAAAGCGCAATGATTGATCAGATGTTTGCGCAACTGCGCCCCCGTCTGGTCGATTTGCGTGCTGCGGTCATGGCGGCACCTGCCGCGCCAAAACTGTCGGGGCATTTTGACAAGGCGGCGCAGGTCGATTTGGTGAATGATCTTGCCACACGCTTTGGGTATGACATGGCACGTGGCCGCATTGATGAGGCGGTGCATCCCTTCTGCGAAGGGTCGGGCAGCGACGTGCGTGTCACGACACGCTATGACGAAGCGGATCCGCTCAATGCGATCTATTCCATCATCCATGAGGTTGGTCATGCGGCTTATGAACAAAATGTATCGCCCGACTATGATCTGACGATTTTTGGGCATGGGTGTTCGATGGGGGTACACGAAAGCCAAAGCCGCATTTGCGAAAACCAAATTGGTCGGTCCCGTGAATTCACAGGATGGCTCTATGGTCGGATGCGCGATGCGTTTGGGGACATCGGGGTTCACAGCGAAGATGAATTTTTCCGCGCTGTCAACAGATTGGCCACCGGATACATTCGAACCGAAGCAGATGAGGTGCATTATAACCTACATGTCATGCTGCGCTATGATCTGGAAAAGGCGATGATCGAGGGCGATCTTGCCGTCGATGATATCGAAACGGCATGGAATGATCGCTTTTTCGCCGATTTTGGCGTGGCTGTGGATCGTCCGTCAAACGGGTTTTTGCAAGACATCCACTGGTGCGAAGGATTGATTGGCTATTTCCCAACCTACACTTTGGGCAACGTATATGCAGGGTGTTTGTTTGACGCGATGAAACGTGACGTGCCAAGTTTGTCGTCAGACTTGTCACATGGGGATATCGGCGGGGCAAGTACATGGCTGCGTGAGAATATTCATGTTCATGGGTCTGCAGTGCCCTCCGTTGATCTGATCACCAAGGCCTATGGCGCCGCGCCCAGCGATGCGCCATTGCTTGGCTACCTTGAGGATAAATTTCGCGGGTTTATTTAAAGATATTCCAAAGCTCTGAAACGAAAACCCCGCCGAAAGGCGGGGTTTTTGTTTGTAGATATCGACCTTTATTCGACGGCGGGTGTTTCACCCATATCCTCGGCGTCTTCGTCGCCTTGGTCGGCAATGCGTGCAACGGATACAACCATTTCACCCTTGCCTGTGTTGAACACGCGCACACCGCCCGCAGATCGTGACCGGAACGAAATCCCGTCAACTGGCACGCGGATCGATTGGCCCTTGGACGTGGCCAACATGATTTGATCTTCCATTTCAACGGGGAAGGATGCCACGATGTCACCGCCGCGCATTGCCTTGTCCATGGCTGTGACGCCCATGCCACCGCGTCCGCGTACAGGGTAATCATGGCTGGATGACAGTTTGCCCTGACCGCCAGAGGTGATTGTCAGGATCAGGTTTTCGATTGCTGACATTTCGGCATAGCGTTCTTGGGAAATGGTTGCATTTGCATCTGTCGCGTCGTCGTCATGTGCCGTTTGATCATCATCCACAACACCTGCCATGGCACGGCGCATTTTCAGATATGCGGCCCGCTCATCTGGGGTCGCTTCAAAATGGCGAATGATCGACATCGACACAACGCGATCGTCGCCATTCAATCGAATGCCGCGTACACCAGTCGATTTGCGACCTTTGAAGACCCGCACATCGGTTGAGGAAAAGCGGATCGCGCGACCAGAATTGGTAAAGAGCATGATATCATCATCCTCACCCGCAATACGCACATTGACCAATTCCACGCCTTCGGGCAAATCCATCGCTATTTTGCCATTTGACCGCACATTCGTGAAATCCGACAGCGCGTTGCGGCGGACATCGCCGGCCGAGGTTGCAAAGATCACCTGCAGGTTATCCCAATCATCCTCGGGCACATCGACGGGCATAATCGCCGCAATTGAAACACCCGTCGGGATCGGCAGAATGTTTACGATTGCCTTGCCTTTGGCCGTACGTCCACCCAAAGGCAGACGCCATGTTTTCAGCTTGTAGGCCATGCCATCCGTTGTAAAGAACAACAGCTGCGTATGTGTATTCGCGACAAAAAGGGTGGTGACGACATCTTCGTCCTTTGTTTGCATCCCGGCCAGACCCTTGCCGCCGCGGCGCTGCGCGCGGAAATCAACCAAAGGCGTGCGTTTGATGTAACCACCGGAAGTGATCGTGACAACCATGTCTTCGCGTTCGATCAGGTCTTCGTCTTCCATATCGCCCGACCAATCAACGATTTCGGTACGACGTGGCACGGCGAACTGATCTTTGACTTCTTGCAATTCGGTGCGAATGATTTCCATGATCCGTTCGCGGGATGCCAGAATATCAAGGTATTCGCGAATTTTACCGGCCAAGTCTTGCAATTCGTCGGTGACTTCTTTCACACCGATTTGGGTCAAACGCTGTAAACGCAATTCCAAAATGGCGCGGGCTTGGGCCTCAGACAAATTGTATGTTCCATCTTCGTTCACCGTATGGGTCGGATCGTCAATTAGTTTGATATATTCAACAATGTCATATGCAGGCCAACGGCGTGTCATCAGTTTTTCACGCGCATCAGCGGCGTCATTCGACGACCGAATGGTTGCAACGATTTCATCAACATTCGACACAGCCACCGCCAAACCACATAGAATATGGCTGCGCTCGCGGGCTTTGCGCAATTCATAGGCTGTGCGGCGCGCGACGACTTCTTCGCGGAAGTCGATGAAATTGGTCAGGAAGGTCCGCAAAGTCAGCTGTTCAGGGCGGCCACCATTCAACGCCAACATGTTGCACCCAAACGATGTTTGCATCGGTGTAAAGCGAAACAGTTGATTCAACACCACGTCAGGTGTCGCATCACGTTTCAATTCAACAACAACACGCACACCATTGCGGTCAGATTCGTCTTGAACGTGGGCGATGCCTTCGATTTTCTTTTCGCGCACCTGATCCGCGATCTTTTCGATCATCGTCGCTTTGTTCACCTGATACGGGATTTCGTCAATCACAATGGCATAGCGGTCTTTGCGAATTTCCTCGACACGGGTTTTTGACCGGATGATCACGCTACCGCGCCCTTCGATATAGGCCTTTCGCGCGCCAGACCGGCCCAAAATTATTCCGCCAGTCGGGAAGTCTGGGGCAGGGACGTATTGGATCAAATCCTCTGCCTCAAGATCTGGATTGTCGATCAGCGCAAGCGTTGCATCGATCACCTCGCCCAAATTGTGGGGCGGAATGTTGGTTGCCATCCCAACCGCAATACCACCGGCTCCGTTGACCAACATGTTTGGAAAACGGGCAGGCAATACCGTCGGTTCACGGTCTTTGCCGTCATAGTTGTCTTGGAAATTGACGGTATCTTTGTCGATGTCTGCCAAAAGGAACGCAGACGGCTTGTCCATGCGCACTTCGGTATAGCGCATCGCCGCGGCGTTATCGCCATCCATCGACCCAAAGTTTCCCTGCCCATCTAGCAGAGGCAACGACATCGAGAAATCTTGCGCCATACGCACCAGTGCATCATAGATCGCACTGTCACCATGAGGGTGGTATTTACCCATAACATCGCCAACAGGTCGCGCCGATTTGCGATAGGATTTGTCATGTGTGTTTCCGGTTTCATACATCGCATATAAAATGCGGCGATGAACAGGCTTGAGGCCGTCGCGCAAATCAGGGATGGCGCGACTGACGATAACGCTCATGGCATAATCAAGATATGATGTTTTTAACTCATCCGTGATAGACACGGATGGACCATCAAAAGCCATGCGTGCGGGGCGGTTATCATCATCATTTTCGGGTGTTTCTGGCGTATCAGTCAAGGAAGCTCGCTCGTTTGTGAATTCTCAATATATTGTTAAGTAAAACTATAACAGACCATGCATCTAGTGTGCAATGGCTGATGCCCCGTGCGCGCCGATTTTTTGCGGTTTTACATTGATTTTGGGGGCTTTGCCCCCGCTGATCAAGATCAGCTCCCCCAGGATGTTTGGGGGACAGAAAATGAAAGAGATGTGTTCATTTTCTGTCTAGAATTATCCTCGCCGAAGGCGAAAAAAAGGGCTGATATCTGCTCTGTTCTAGGGAATGATGCGGGTGTATTTTGCGCCCTCAAGCGTAACGCCCAGTTTTAGACCAGAGTGGCCAAAGACATAGGCCACGACCTCTGACAGCGCCGTTGTGGTTTCCGCGCGCAAGGACTCTCCACGTTTCGGGAACGCATATTCAATGTCCCCGCCTGCGGCCCATCCTTGGGATGAGCGGAACTGTTCCAAGGACTCTTGCGTCATGAAAAATAGGACATGCGCGTATTGTTGCGCCCCGATTTGCAGCCCGATGTTTGCGAAAGTGGTGGAATAGTAATCAACTGTTTCGCCGTTGATCAAAAGCGCACCGCGCCCATATCCGCCGCCGTAGCCAAAGCCCGCTTCGGTGATCAAGGGCATGACCAACATACCTGACGATTTTTGCGCCAATTCTGCAGTTGTTGGGAATTCACTGTACATGGTTTGCAACGTGCGTTCTACACGTGCGTCGATCTTGCCAGAGGCATTTTGGTTGAAACGGTTGCCAATGCCATTGCTGCATCCTGCCAATGCGGCACCTGCAATCAACATTGCAACCCCGCGACGGGTGAATTGTGTCATTGTGTATCCTGCTCTTTTTTGTTTTTGTGCCACAAATATACACCCAAGCATCGTGGGTGTCATCCTTTGAATCTACGCTTTGGCAAGCTTTCGCGCGGCAGCGGGGGCGAAATAGGTCAAGATGCCATCGCATCCCGCGCGTTTGAAGGTCAAGAGGCTTTCCATCATCACCTTATCTGCATCAAGCCAGCCGTTTTGAAACGCGGCCTGCAGCATCGCGTATTCGCCCGAAACTTGATAGGCATAGGTTGGTGCGCCAAAGCTGTCTTTGACGCGGCGACAGATGTCGAGATAGGGCATGCCAGGCTTGACCATGACCATGTCTGCGCCTTCGGACAGATCACGCGCGACCAATCGAAGGGCTTCATCCGAATTGGCGGGATCCATTTGATAGGTTGTTTTATCACCCTTGAGCGCCCCCGACGCGCCAACCGCATCACGAAACGGTCCGTAAAATCCACTTGCATATTTTGCGGCATAGGACATGAGCAGAACGTTTGAATGTCCCTCACGTTCAAGCGCTGTGCGCAAGGCCCCAATGCGGCCATCCATCATGTCAGAGGGGCCGATGATGTCTGCACCGGCTTCTGCTTGGGATAGGGCCTGTTTTACAAGGGCTTCGACCGTTTTGTCGTTCACGATGACGCCGCCTTCGACAAACCCGTCATGGCCGTTGATGTTATAGGGATCAAGCGCCACATCCGTCATCACAGCGATGTCTGGCACAGCTTTCTTGATGGCGCGGGTTGCGCGGTTTGATAGGTTGTTCGGGTTCCATGCCTCGGCGCAATCTTCGGTTTTTAGCGCGGGATCGGTATAGGGGAATAGGCAAATCGCGGGGATGCCAAGGTCGAACGCCTCTGATGCGGCCTCAACGATTTTGTCAACGCTGCGGCGCATCACACCGGGCATAGAGGCGACGGGATCTTCGACGCCATCACCATCACAGACAAACACCGGCCAGATCAAGTCACCAACGCCCAGAGTGTTTTCCCGCACCAAGGCGCGGGTGGCCGCAGATTTACGGACACGGCGAAAACGCGTGTGGGGAAATTGACCTTGGACGTGGCTGAACATTTGGGGGATCCTTTCGTGGGTTTGCGCCACAGTGCCACGGATTGTGCAGGTGGGCAATATCCCAGATGCACGATCACTGCACCTGTCGCGGTCTGTGGCGTGAATAAAAAATCATACTTGCACAAGGTGTTAGCATGGTTAATTGTAATGAAAGGGAACCGATCAGGGTGCGACGTGCAAACACTTCATTTCTATTCATTTGACAATATCTGGTTTTGGATTGTGTTTATACTTGCATGGACAATCTCTACGCATCGTGTTTTGGGAACGCCATATTACTATTGGATTTCTGCACAACGCGGCAATGATGATATGCGTGCCTTTGTGTCAATCACTGCGCCTCGTGCGGCGCGTATATTAATTGATAATGCGCAGATCAAATCACCTGCATTGGTATGGGGGGCGATCGGATTTGTTGGGTCATGCTGGGGTGTTTCGGCGTTCAAATATGACCATGAATTCCTGCAAGCCACGTTTTTGTTGGCAATCCCTTTGATTTTGGTCTTTCCCTTGCGCCTGTCCTTGGCCCGCGCTATTTCGCAGTGTGATAATGATTTTGAGGTTATGTATCCGATTGTTCGTCGGTATCGCCGCATTCATTTGATCATTTCTGCGGTGGTGATTTTCGCGGTCACCCTGTATGGCATGTTTTACAATTTTCTACACAGCGGTGTTCTGATCTAAGTCGGCATCGCAAGATGGGACAGACCGATGCAAGCAAGTCAGATCAAGGTTGGTGGCGCACCCGAAGGGTTTGATGCCCGACTGATCCTGCGCGAAATTGAAAAATCATCTGGCCCTGTTTTGCACATTGCACGCGACGATAAGCGTTTGAATGCGATGGTCGAGGCGCTGCGGTTTTTCGCCCCCGATATGCCGGTGATGATTTTTCCCGCATGGGATTGTTTGCCGTATGATCGTGTGTCGCCGAATGCGGATATTTCCGCGACGCGCATGGCAACATTGGCGGCGCTTATTCATGGGATGCCTTCAAAATACCTGCTTTTGACGACATTGAACGCGGCCATGCAGAAAATTCCTGCGCGTGATGTCGTGGGGCAGGCATCGTTTCGCGCCGATGTGGGTCGCCGTATTGATGAAAAGGCCTTGCGTGAATTTTTGGTGCGCATGGGCTTTACCCAAGCGCCGACCGTGTTGGAACCGGGTGACTATGCGATCCGCGGCGGTATTATTGATATCTACGCACCAGGTGAACTTGGACCGGTGAGATTAGATTTATTTGGCGATGTCTTGGACGGGGCGCGTCGGTTTGATCCCGCCAATCAACGGACCACGGAAAAATTGACATCGATTGAATTGGCCCCTGTGTCCGAGGTCATACTGGATGAACCTGCCATTACGCGGTTTCGGCAAAACTATCGCATTGAATTTGGTGCAGCGCGAACAGATGATCCCCTTTATGAGGCAGTGAGCGCCGGGCGCAAGCATCAGGGCATCGAACATTGGTTGCCGTTTTTCCACGCTGATCTCGAAACGATTTTTGACTATATTCCTAACGCCACAATCACGGTGGATGATCAAAGCACGCCAACCCGATTGGCCCGATGGGACACGATAGAAGATCAATATGAAACGCGTAAACATGCGATGGGGCAGAAAAATCGCGTTGATACGGTCTATAAACCTATTCCGCCTGCGTTGCTCTATCTTGATGACACGGCGTGGGAATCCAAGATCGCTGCACGACGCGTGTTGAATTTTCATCCGCTCGCACAAGCCAGCGGACCAAATGTCATTGATGCAGGTGGGCGTATCGGGCGCAATTTCGCGCCAGAGCGACAACAGGAAAACATAAGCCTTTTTAGTGCTTTAGCGTCCCATATTAAACAAAAACTGGACAAAGGTCCGGTCGTCATCGCAAGCTATTCCGAAGGTGCGCGTGAACGATTGACGGGCCTTATCGAAGACGAAGGTCTGGCCGAAGTCATTCCCATTATGAATGGCACCCGTATCGGAAAACGCGGATTGCATTTGGCGGTTTGGGCCTTGGACCATGGGTTTGAAACACCTGATCTGACGGTGATTTCGGAACAAGACGTCTTGGGGGATCGCCTGATCCGCCAGACCAAGAAACGTCGCAAGGCCGATAATTTCCTAACCGAAGCACAAAGCCTATCGCCCGGTGATTTGATCGTGCATGTAGATCACGGAATTGGCCGGTATCACGGACTTGAGGTGATTACAGCCGCTGGCGCCGCGCATGAATGTTTGCTGATCGAATATGCCGATAATGCCCGTCTGTATTTACCCGTTGAAAATATCGAGCTTTTGTCGCGATATGGCCACGAAGAGGGATTGCTTGACCGATTGGGCGGTGGTGCGTGGCAGGCCAAAAAAGCCAAGCTAAAACAACGCATTCGCGATATGGCCGAACGGCTGATCCGTGTTGCCGCCGAACGTGAATTGCGCAAAGCACCCGTGTTAAACCCGCCCGAGGGTATGTGGGAAGCCTTTTGCGCGCGCTTTCCCTATCAAGAAACGGATGACCAGCTCAGCGCGATTGAGGATGTCCTAACCGATCTGGATATGGGGCGTCCCATGGATCGATTGATCTGTGGCGATGTGGGGTTCGGCAAAACCGAAGTCGCCATGCGCGCGGCCTTTGCCGCCGCAATGAGTGGAATACAGGTGGCCGTGATTGCGCCGACCACATTGCTGTCGCGTCAACACTCCAAAGGATTTGCGGATCGGTTTCGCGGTTTCCCATTAAAAGTCAGACAGTTGTCGCGCTTTGTTGGTGCAAAAGAGGCTGAGGCAACGCGAAAAGGATTGGCCGACGGCACCGTCGATATTGTGATCGGAACGCACGCGGTTTTGTCCAAACAGGTGAAGTTCCAGAACCTTGGTCTTTTAATCATCGACGAAGAACAACATTTCGGTGTTCAACACAAAGAACGCCTGAAACAAATGCGCTCAGATATCCATGTGCTGACCCTGACCGCGACCCCCATTCCGCGCACTTTGCAATTGTCGCTGACAGGCGTGCGTGATCTGTCGATCATCGGAACGCCGCCCGTTGATCGTTTGGCGATCCGCACCTATGTCAGCGAATTTGACGCCATCACCGTACGCGAGGCGTTGTTGCGCGAACATTATCGTGGTGGCCAATCATTTTACGTCGTCCCGCGCATCAGTGACCTTCCTGAGGTCGAAGAGTTCCTGCGCGATCAATTGCCCGAACTCACTTATGTCGTGGCGCATGGTCAGATGGCCCCGGGCGAGCTTGATGACCGCATGAACGCCTTTTACGATGGGAAATTCGATATTTTGGTGGCGACGACGATTGTGGAATCTGGTTTGGATATTCCGACCGCCAACACTATGATTGTGCATCGCGCTGATATGTTTGGCTTGTCGCAGCTGTATCAAATTCGCGGACGGGTCGGGCGGTCGAAAACGCGCGCTTATGCTTATCTGACAACTAAACCACGCACCAAATTAACGCCAACGGCGGAAAAACGGCTGCGGGTGTTGGGGTCGCTTGATACGCTTGGCGCGGGCTTTACCCTTGCCAGCCAAGATTTGGATATCCGCGGTGCAGGCAACCTTTTGGGCGAAGAACAGTCAGGGCATATGCGCGATGTGGGGTATGAACTGTATCAATCGATGCTGGAAGAGGCGATTGCCAAAATCCGCGCCGGTGAAACAGAGCTGCCCAATGATGATGGCCAATGGGCGCCACAGATCAATTTGGGCGTATCCGTGTTGATCCCCGAAGCCTATGTTCCCGACCTAGATGTGCGGCTTGGGCTGTATCGCCGCCTGTCGTCGCTGACCACCAAAGTTGAACTAGAAGGTTTTGCCGCCGAATTGATTGACCGATTTGGAAAGTTACCGCGCGAGGTGAACACATTGCTGTTGGTCGTGCGGATCAAGGCCATGTGTAAAAAGGCAGGGATTGCGAAATTGGATGGCGGGCCCAAGGGCGCGACGCTGCTATTCCACAATGACAAATTCGCATCCCCCCAAGGATTGGTTGAATTTCTGCACGATCAAAGGGGCATGGCCAAGATCAAAGACAATAAAATCATCGTGCGCCGCGACTGGACCAAAGAAGCCGACCGTATCAAGGGCGCGTTTTCGATTGCCCGAGACCTTGCAGAAAAGGTCGCAAAGGTCGGGGAAAAAACCTGATCGATCTGGCGGCGTTCGGGCCGGTAGCATGGGCGGCCCCTGTCCCAAATTGTTGGATTATAGTGAGGGGAACAGTACACCTATCATTTGGTTAA